>ERZ780212.2705-NODE-2705-length-10613-cov-2.004546_pt1 | contig 10613 bp, 7 predicted proteins | sample MGYA00511364_ERZ780212 | MGnify/ENA primary metagenome ERZ780212 (study PRJEB29588, sample SAMEA2147991) | human gut metagenome | biome: human gut; feature: human-associated habitat; material: faeces | place: Denmark | collected 2008/2010 ...
TGAAATTGGCGGCGGCGATATGCGGAATCGGGTGAGCGGAGAGGAAAATGCGTAGCGGGGCGGCGTAGATGAAATCCCCGGGCGATGTGAATGAAACTCCGGGGCGGTGTGGATGAAATTCCCGGGCGATGTGGATGAAACCGGAGCGAAAGTGAGGCGGGGCGGGTTGTGTGAGGCAATAAAAAAGCCCCGTGCGGCCAAAAGCGGCAATCGCTGCCGGCGTACGGCGGCAGGGCTGCTTTTTTCAGAGCAATTCCTGATTGAAAACCCGGCATTTGTAAGTGCGCAGGAAATCAGCCATTTTGTATTCCAAAGGCAGGGGAGACTGTGCGTGATGGAAGTCAATCCATTTTTTTTGCACATCTGCCTGAGCGGGAACGAGTTCCACGTCCGGCGCCAACCTGACAAAACGGGCTTCGACGAGGTCAAACGCATATTTGTCAAGCCCGGTGATGCTGATTGCGGGATGCTGTACCTTTCCGTCAATGCCGTCTTCGTTAAAATGGCGGATTAAAACGGCAAAGTGCAGCATGGACGTGTCTGCCCAGATTAAGCGGGCGAAAAAGCCGAGCGAAAATTCGATTTTCGGTGCCGGCAGATTTGTTTTTTCCATAATTTACATAGTTTTATTGTTTCGCTGTTAATGATAGTACAAAATTTTGTCTAATGCAAGCGTTTTTTTTCGGTTTACAGCGGCTTTTTTTTGCGTTATACTGTTTTTATACGATGTTTTGCGGCTGCCAACAGGGTAGACGGCGGCTGAGACGAGCCGGCAGCGATTTGGCACGGTGAGCTGTGCTGACTGCGGGAGCCGGGGGTGAAACGAGCCGGAGGTTGTCTGGCGCAATGAGGCACGCGGGCGGCGGGAACGGCGGCCGGGGAAAGCAAAACTTGAAGAAAGGCAGAAACGATGACCGAGTGGAAATTGCAGAGTTATCCGGAGATGCTGCAGGCGCTGTATCAGCTGAAAGCGGCGACGCGCATTTACCGGCAGGAAAGAACGGCGGAAAACGCTGCCCTGATGCTGGATAAGTTTCCGGCGGCGGCGATGGCGGCGGCAGAAAACGCGGCGGCATGGAAACGGGTTATGTCCGGGGCGGCTGCCGGCGTGCTGGAACGGGCGGCGGACGGCGCCGATGTTGACAAGCTGGCGGCGCTGGGCAGAAATGACAGGTTTTATACGCTGTTTGCGCACGAAGATGCGGCTGCTTTTCAGAAATTTTTAGCGGAAAGGGAGAAAAACAAAGCGGACATCGCCGTGTTGGAAGGTGGAGGCAAAGCAGATAAAAAAGCGAAAAAGCCTGCCCGCGGGAGCAGCGATGCGGCAAAGCTGGCAGCCAAAAAAGAAGATGCGGTTGTCGGCGAACTGCGCCGGGAAATCGAGGCAGCGGTAACGCGGGACAAAAAGCTTACGGACACGGAAAAGCGGAATATGCTGCAGGCACTGGCGGAAACGGCGGAAATCAAAGCGGCGGCAAAGGGCGCCAAGTGCAAGCTTTCTTTCGGGGGCTATGCGGTCGATACGGTTTTGGCGCGGGAAGGCATTGTCTTTGAGGGCAAATTTTCCAAATACGGCGGACTGAGTGCGGAAACGGCGAAAACCCTGAAGAACGGAAAATACGTTACAACGGCGGGGCTGGCCGCCAAAAGTACCAGGGCAGCAGAGAACCGTGCGGCGAAAAAGCAGGAAGAAAGCAATGAGAAGCTGGCGGCACTGCGGCAGAAGGAAAAGGCTTATGACGAAGCGCTGATTCCGGCTTTTCGGAAATTTTTGCAGCGGGCGGATGCGGCAGCGGTATATGACGACGTACAAAACGGGGGCGGCATTCTGGCTTCCGTTTGCCGCGAACCGGACGAGGCCGCAGCCGGTTTTAAGCGGGAACTGGCGCGGGCGGCGGAAAACAGCCGCGAGGTCTGGGGGCTTTTCCGCGGCAAAGGGGACGACCATTGTTTCGATACCAGCAGCTTTTATGAAAAATGCCTGCAAAATACGGTGGCGGAGCAGGGGATTTCCGCGGCGGAACAGGCGGCGGGCCTGTTCCGGGACTATACTAAGGGCAAAGAAGGCGGTGCCGTGTTGGACATGAAGCGTCTGGTTACGAAATACGCGATGGCGACGGCGGGGATGTCGCTGCCGTACGAAGAAGCGAAACAGCTTTTGCAGCGGGAAGTCTACCGTATGGGAATGGCATTGCGACACAGTGAGCGGTTTGATTTGGAAAAGTTTAACTTTATGAACGAGGTGCTGGCGGCAGACGGCTATAAAATCGGCATTCAGGAACTTCCGGTCAAGGCCAAGAACGGCAGGGAAGCCAAACCGCTGGGCGAGGAAATCCTGAAAGACATGCACAAGCCCAACGGCGTCAAAAGTATTAAAAACCGGACTATCGCGCTGCTGTACCGGGTGGAGGAATTCCGCCGTGCCCATCCGGGAACCGATTTGGGCAATCCGGGCGCATCGCCGCAGGCGGAACGGCTTTACAATACGTTCATGCAGGTGTTTTACGGCCGGGAGGCGCGCAAAAACGGCGGGCTTTATGACAATATGTACGAAAAACAGTGGCGGGCGTTTGTGCAGAACGGCGGCAACGCGCAAAAGGCAAAGGACGTGTTTGACTATTTTAACGGCGAGGCCGGCAGCCGGGAGACGCTGCAGCGCTGGATCGGCGATTTGGAGAAGGGGAATTCCGTCGGGTATGCGAGCATGCACCATATTTTTTACCGGCGATTTGCCGGGGCGGTGCAGGACCCGGCGCGCCAGCTGAACGCCGTGCCGCGCGTGGTGGCGACGATTTCGATGCATCCGGCCGATGCGGATATGCACAAGGATGAAGAGCATAAGTTTGATATGAAGGAAGTTTATCTGTTCAGGCGCGGCAAAGACGTACTGACGGGGTCGTTTAATAACGTGCGGGAAGGGGATGTCCTGCTGATGCCGGTGGTGATGAAACGGCAGGGCGACGGTTCGTTCCGCCCGCTGATGGAGCAGGGCACGCTGCTGATGACGTCAAAGCTGACGGTCAGGGAACCGGAGGTTCAGGGCCGCTCGTTCGGCATTCCGGAAAGGGATATGCTGGCAGACGTTATGCGGGGGGCGAACGGTGCGGCTTACGGCGGGCGTTAAAAGAGCCGGACGGAACGGTGCGGCGGATGCGGCGTGTTTTCTGTGATTAAACTGCGATAAAAGATTGAGTGCGGCGGAGGCTTTGTTAAACTAACGGACAGGTTGTTTTAACAAAGGGAGGCATTTATGAAGCGTAAGATTTTGGCGATGGGCGGCGTGTTGGCAATTGTTGCGGCCGGCGGGGCGGCGTGGCTGATGCTGGCGGGGAGCGGCGAGCCGAAAACGCTGGCGGCCTATTGGGACGGTGCAGCCGAAATCAACGCGGCCGACAAATCCGGGTGCCTGCCGCTGGTGATGGCGGTGGAAGCCGGAGACGAAGCGGCGGCAAAATACCTGATTGAGCAGGGGGCGGATACGGACAGGGCTGACCGGAACGGCGTATCGGCGCTGGCTGCTGCTGCGGCACGAGGGGATTTTTCGCTGTTTGAAGCGGTGGCGGCAGCGAGCAAAGCCGACCTTAAAGCGCCGCAGCTGATGGACAAGGCTCTGGACGGCGGCAATGTCAAAATCGTTAAGCTGCTGTTGGAAAAGGGGAGCGATGCCAATGCAGTTCTGGTGTTCAAAGGCAAGCACAAGCCCGAAGAAATGCCGGACTATAAAGACCCGCGCGTGATTACTCCGCTGAAAAAGGCGGTGGCGGCGGGACGGGCGGATATTGCCGCGGTGCTGCTGGACAAAGGAGCGGACGGCGCTGCGTATTTTCTGGCCGAAAACGTACGGACGGCAGCACCGGAACTGGTGCGTGCGCTGGGAGACAAGGCGGGAGATTTGCGGGAGATTGAAACCGGAAACACGGATTTGCTGACGTATGCGGCGGAGACGGCTCCGGCCGGCACTCTGGCGTATCTGATTGAAAAGAACGCAGGCGACGTCAATGCGGCGTTGCAAAGGGTTTTGACGCACCGCAAAGACGCGGAGAGTACGGGAGCAAAGGCGGAGAACGGCGCAGCCGGCGCGATGTCTGGCACGGGCGGGGCCGAAAGAACTGCCGGGACGGAGAACGGCGCAAACGCAGCGGAGAAAAATCCAAGCGAGACGGCGCAAATTATAGAGCTATTTTTGCAAAACGGGGCGAGGCCGACGGTGGCGGCGATGGAGCTGATGCTGGCCGAGAGGCGGACGGATGCTTATCTGGCGCTGGCGCAGTGCAGCCCGAATCCGAATGCGCTGACGGCAAAAAACGAGAGCATACTGATGTATGCGGCGGAAAACGGCTATGTCGACGGCGTGCGTTTTCTGCTGGAGCAGGGGGCGGACATGTGGCAGGCGGAGGCCGACGGGCGCACGGTTATCGGGACGGCGGTTAAAAACGCGGCGAAGCATTCCGAGGTTGTTGCACTGCTGGAAGAGAGACTTAAAGACATCAACGAGCCGGGATATAACGGCGAGACGCTGCTGATGCTGTATGCGGGCAGCGGGCGCGATGCCGATTTTGCCAGAGTGGCGGAAAAAGGCGGCGACATTTTTAAAGTCGACAATGCGGGCAAGACGCTGCTGATGTATGCGGCGGAGGGCGGCAATACGAAAATTATCGATTATCTGCTTAACAAGGGCGCCAATATTGCGGCAAAAGACAATGCCGGGCGGACGGCGCTGATGTATGCGGCAGGAAGCGGACGAGATGCGGCGGCACGGCTGCTGGCAGAAAAGGGTGCCAAAACCGGCGAAGCGGATTATGAGGGCAAGACGGTGCTGATGTATGCGGCGGAAAAAGGCAGCCCGGAAACGGCGGCGCGGCTGATTGACGACGGGATAAGTTTTGCCGCGGCGGACAACGAGGGGCGGACGGCGCTGATGTATGCGGCAGGCAGCGGCAATGTGCCGATGGCGGAGATGCTTTTGGAAAAAGGCGACGATGTTGACAAAACTGATGTTAGGGGACGGACGGCTCTGGCCTATGCGGCGAAAAACGGCAATGCGGAAATCATCCGGCTTATCCGCGATTACGGCGCGGATATCTATCTGGCGGACAAAGACGGCAAGCAGCCGGTGGTTTATGCGATTGAGCAGGGAAATGCCGAGGCTTTTGACCTGCTGACGGATGGTTTTATGCTGTTTGGCAGTGCTGTGGGCAGGAACGGAAAAACGGTGCTGATGTATGCGATTGAAGGCGGCAATGTGCAGATTTTGCGCAAGGTGATGGATCGCGGGCTGACAACGCTGAATAAAAAGGACCGTTTCGGGCGGACGGCGCTGATGTATCTGGTCGGCGAAGGGCGTCCGGACATGGTGCGCGAACTGATACAAAAAGGCGCGAACGTTACGGCACGCGACAACAACGGCAAAACAGTGCTGATGTATGCGGCGGAAGGGACGGCGGGCGTTAATATGGTAACTGTATTGCAGAATTTTTGGGTTGATGCCAACACCAATATCAATATGCGCGACAGTGACGGCAAGACCGCTTTGATGTATGCGGTCAGCGGCAAAAACAGCCAGCTTATCAAACCGCATATGCTGCTGGCACGCAATGCCAATGCCGACGCGACGGACGATACCGGCAAAACGGTGCTGATGTATGCCGTGGGCAACCATGAAGCGCGGGTTGATGCCAAAGCGATTGAAGAATTGCTGGCGGCGGTCAAAAGAATTGACCAGAATGACGACAACGGGCGGACGGCGCTGATGTATGCGGCGGCAAATCCGACGGCCGATACGGGGATTTTGGAACAGCTGATTGAAAAGGGCGCGAACGTGCAGGCGGCGGACAATACCGGCAAAACGGCGCTGATGTATGCGGCGGAAGGCGGCGATATTGGCAAAGTGCGCCTGTTGCTGGCGGCAGGGGCAAATGCTTCCGTGCAGACGCAAGACGGCAAGACGGCGGCGGATTTTGCCAAGGGCAACGGCAAATGTTTTGCCGATGCGGTTCGCAAGCTGCTGAAGTGAGTGCGGGCGGCGGGTGTCAGTAATGGAATGGCAGGGAGGCTGGACGACTGAACGGCTGGGAGGCTGAATGGCTGAACGGCTGGACGGCGTATGTACGGTGGTAAGGGAAAAATGCAGATAATCGGAAGGGCGGTTGAGATGAGAGTGGGAGAAAGATTTGCCCTTCCGATTTCCGTCTTGGCGATGATGTCTGCACCGGCCGCCGTTATTGTAATCAGGGAAAAGACAAAACAGCCGGAGCAGAAAAGCTCATCTTGTTTTATGTCTTTGGTATAGCAGAAATTATTGCATCTGGCAAGCGCTATCTGCGGTATGATAATACAGATACCTGCAAGAATGTATGTAAACTAACGGGTTGCAGCGGTTTGGGCGGGTGTGGATAAGCCTGTGGATAACTCTGTAAATGCGAAATAACGCCTTGAAAACAGGTCATGAAAAATTTGAAAAAACGCGTAAAACGGGACCGGAAAAAGTTTCTGAATAGGAGGAAAGCATAAAACAGACGTGAAAGGCGAGTGTTTTGTCGGAAGCGGCGGGTGGTTTGCCGGGGCTGCGAATGTTTTGCCGGAAGCGTCGGAAAGTTTGCCGGAGGTGCAGGCTGTTTGCCCGAGGCGGCGGGAACTGCCGTGACGGGGATATTCTTCAGCGGCCGGTGCGGGAGGCCTTTTTTCTTATTATCACTTTGGGGACATTGGGGGTAAAAGCCTGGCGGAGCGTGTCTTGCAGGTTTTGTCCGGGAGTGTTGGCTATGCGGTTAACGAGTTCTGTCGAATCTTTGGGCAGGCCGCCGTTTTTATGTCCGATGGTGTATATGCCGCCGATAGAAACGGCCGAGAGGTCCAAAGCGTTGTTTAGGCTGTCTGCCTTAGCCTGGTCGAGAACGATGTCGCCGAATAAAATCCGGGTTTCAAGGTCGCGCCGGTAACGCAGCTGGGGGAGGGCGCGCCCTTTGGCATAGATTTTGGCATTAATCAGTTTTTTTACAATGTTTTTATCTTCTTCCCGGCCGTCTTTTTTATAGCGGGCAAAGGCAGCGGAGAGTTCCGTCGGCATTTTGTTTCTGCCGCGCAGCACGCCGGGGCCGCAGTTGTAGACGAGGCTGCCGAAAGCGGCTATTTCGCCGCGGTTCATATCTTTGAGCGGCAGGTATTGTTCCATAACGGGAAGGATGATTTTTTCAACATGGGTTTTGAAATAATCCATCAGTTCTTCCTGGCTGCGGATACGGTCAAAACTCCGAACCGGGCTGCCGTCGGGGCGTACGGTATTGCCAATGCCGATGGTCCATTTTTTGCCGTTCGGATCCCAATAGGCTCTGGTGCGGACACCTTCGCAATGGGCTATCAGCAGGAGCATATCTTCTTCGGCGGCCACAAACCTGTCGTGCGGAGACAGCAGCGTATCGGCGGCGAGAGAGTCTGCGGGGAAGGCGTTTGCCGCGAGCGTATCGGCAGAGAAACGGGTAGCAGATGTATTGTCGGCGAGACGGATTGCTGCCGTGTCGGCAGAGAAGCGGATTGCTGATGTGTCAGCGGCATGGGGCGATACGGTTCCGGTTTGAACCGTATCGGCAGGTGATGCGGCGCGTTTGGGGGCGAGACTGTCCGTATTATATTCGGCAGCGTTATATGCGGGGCGGCTGTGCCCGGGGATTTTGGCGAGTGTTTCCTGTTTCGGGGTACGGGCGGAGTCGCTGTCCTCTTCGTATTGTTCGTGTGCCTGAGATGCCGTCGACATTCCCAAAAATCCGCCTAAAAGCCAATATTTCCACTTCATTGCCTTGCCGTTCTTTCATTTCTGTATGATGATGTATCTGATGAAAAAAGTATAGCCTGTTTTCAGTGCAAAATCAAGAGGTTTAATGCATTTTTTGTAAATGAGGATTTTGGGAGGAAGGCAGACGCGCCTGAAAAAAAGCTCCCGTTGCCGGGAGCTTCTTTGTTTTGCGGTTGCATATCCGGAGCTTTTGAGCATTCCGGAGAACCGGTCAAAATTTCAACGCTTAGAAATCAGCCAGAACTTCTGCAGATTCATGCGTATTGTGAATATTAACCATTGCAATCGTGTTGTAGCCGTTATCAACGTGCAGGACTTCGCCGGTAATGGCTTCGCCGAGCGGCGACAACAGAGCCAGAGCGGCACGGCCGACCTGTTCCTGCGTAACGTTTGCCTGCAGCGGTGCGTTTAGTTCGTTCCAGCGCAAAATCTTGCGGAAATCGCCGATGCCGGAAGCGGCCAGCGTTTTAATCGGGCCGGCGGAAATCGCATTGACGCGGACTTTCTGCTGTCCCATATCAACCGCGGCATAACGTACCGAAGCTTCCAGCGCAGCTTTGGCAACGCCCATAATATTGTAGTTCGGCAGAACACGTTCGGACCCGAGATAGGTCAGGGTAACGATGGCGCCGTTTTCGTTCATATACGGAGAAGCGCAGCGGCAGGCTTCCAAAAACGAGTAGCAGGAAATGTGCATCGTGTTGGTGAAGTTTTCCAGCGTCGTATCAATGGTGCGGCCTTTAAGCTGGTCTTTGTCCGAAAAGGCAATCGCATGAACCACAAAGTCAATCTTGCCCCATTTTTCGCCCAGTTCCTTAAAGCAGGCTTCGACCGAAGCGGAATCGGTTACGTCGCACTTAATCAGCGTCGGCGCGAAAGAAAGTTTTTCCGCCAGCGGGACGACCCTTTTTTCCAGAGCTTCGTTCTGATAGGAAATGGCGATTTGCGCACCCTGCGCATCAAGCGCCTGAGCAATGCCCCAGGCAATGGATTTGTCATTGGCGAGGCCCATAATCAGGCCCTTTTTGCCAGCCATAAGCGGTTCAGCTGTCATAGTTTAATTACCTCATCTAGTTCGTTACAGTAGTATGTTTTTAGAAACTAACTATCCTCGCTTTTACAGAATTAAATGCGTTTTGTAAACCTTTTTTTTCATAAAATCCGTATGGGAAATGTGAAACTTTTGTAAACAAGTGCGAAATTTGGCTTGCGCAGCGGGCGGCTGGTACGCTATGATAGCGGCAATGACGGAGAATTGTGTTTTATCAGTTTGTTTTTGCACGATATTTTAAAATAATTGCGTTAAGGGCAAAAAAATGCTTGCAAATCGAACAAAAGCAGAACATAATAGCGGCAGAAATTAAATGCAAGGCTGTTTGCGGGACTTGAATGCAAGACTGGTTGCAGAAATTAAACGCAAGGCGGCCTGCTGATTGAACGCAGAATAATTTATGAGGTACAAGATGGAAAAAGACAAGGCGTTAGACGCGGCGCTGAGCCAGATTGAGAGAGCTTTCGGCAAAGGCTCCATCATGCGGCTGGGACAGGACACCAAGATTGATATTGAGGCGATTTCGACCGGTTCGCTCGGCATAGACATCGCGCTCGGCATCGGCGGGCTGCCGAAAGGGAGAATCGTCGAGATTTACGGGCCGGAAAGCTCCGGTAAGACGACGCTGGCGCTGAGCGTTATCGCGCAGGCGCAGAAAAAGGGCGGCACGTGCGCGTTTATCGACGCGGAGCATGCGCTGGATCCGTCTTATGCCAAGAAAATCGGCGTGGACATCAATAATCTTCTGATATCGCAGCCGGATGCGGGCGAACAGGCGCTGGAAATTGCCGATACGCTGGTGCGTTCGGGCGCGATTGACGTGCTGGTTGTCGACTCGGTGGCGGCGCTGGTGCCGAAGGCAGAGCTTGAGGGCGAAATGGGCGACTCGCATATGGGGCTGCAGGCGCGGCTGATGAGTCAGGCACTTCGCAAGCTGACGGCGACAGTGTCGCGTTCCAATACGCTGATTATCTTTATTAACCAAATCCGTATGAAAATCGGGGTTATGTTCGGCAATCCGGAAACGACGACGGGCGGCAACGCGCTGAAGTTTTATGCGTCTATCCGTATGGATATCCGGCGTGTCGGCGCGATTAAGGACAAGGACGACGTTATCGGCAGCCAGACGCGGGTCAAAATTGTCAAGAACAAAGTGGCTCCGCCGTTTAAGACCGTAGATTTTGACATTATGTACGGCGAGGGGATTTCCAAGGTCGGCGAACTGATTGACCTCGGCGTCAAAGCCGGCATTGTCGAAAAAGCCGGCGCGTGGTTCTCGTATAACGGCGAAAAGCTCGGACAGGGCAGGGAAAATGCCAAGCAGGTGCTGCGGGAGAACCCGGCGCTGGCAGACGAAATCGAACGCAAAATCCGTGCCGATGCGGGACATCTGACATCAGAGCTTATCGGCGACGACGAGGGCAGCAGCGAAACGGTTGACCCGGTAACGGGCGAAGTGTCGTAATGCGATAAAACGTTGCAACGCGAAAAGAACGGGCGCCGGGGTGAAATCCGCGAGCCGCGGCGCAGTGGCGGTGTTTTTGTTTTTATCTCGTGCGGCGGGAGCGGGCGGCAGGCAACAGAAAAGCATCGTCGTTGGCGGGGCGGCGGGCTGCTGCGCCGTTGATTGCGATATTGTTACCGGTGTTGGCGTTGATTGCGATATTGTTACCGGCATTATTGCCATTGGCACTGTTTCCGGTGTTGGCGAATTCGCGTCTGTTTTCATTTTCTGGCTGCCGTTTTATGAGTTCCGCGATGCGGGAAACGGCG
>ERZ780212.2707-NODE-2707-length-10595-cov-2.460911_pt1 | contig 10595 bp, 4 predicted proteins | sample MGYA00511364_ERZ780212 | MGnify/ENA primary metagenome ERZ780212 (study PRJEB29588, sample SAMEA2147991) | human gut metagenome | biome: human gut; feature: human-associated habitat; material: faeces | place: Denmark | collected 2008/2010 ...
CCCGAGTGCCTGCCCGCCACTGATGCGTTCGCCGTAACAGGCTCCGATACGCTTGCCCAGGAAAAACTGCAGGCAGCAGGCGACCAACGCAGCCAGAGCCACCAGCCACTCGACAAAGACCGGTGCGTCGCTGTTGACCAGTGAGCGTGCGGTCTGTCCACAGACGATGGCCAACGAGATGCCCCAGATATAGAAAGCCGCATTGCTGACCGTGGCAAGCCAGTGATGTACCCTCGGCAGCCACCAGCGAAGCAGCACCGCCAGGATGAACGGACAAAGCAACAAGGGGAACACCTTGCTCAGAATCTTCAGGAAAGCCACAAAGAACGACAATCCCTCGTGGGGTTCCACCAACGGAAAGACCAACGGGACCACGATGGCGGCAAGCAGATTGGACAGCAGTGTATAGGTCGTCAGACTCGCCGCATTACCACCCAGCTTGCCGGTGATGACAGCCGCTGCCGTAGCCGTCGGACAAATAAAGCACACCATGGCTCCCTCGAACACCTCCCGGTAGGTCTCACTCATGGAACAGAACAACAGGATGGCAGCAAGCCCCAGACAGGCAAACAGCTGGAACAGCAACAGCCACAGGTGCCACTTCACAGGCATCAGGTCGCGCAGGTCAATCTTACAGAACGTCAGCAACAGCTGGGCGAAAATAAGCAGCGGCGTAAGCACGTCGACCGAGACCAGAATGAAAGGCTTGAGCGGAGCCACCAGGGGGACATTCGCAAAAAAGAAATAACACAGGACACCTGCCAGCATAGCCACAGGCAAAGTCCAGTTCTTGAGAAATTGAAGCATAGTCCTATCGTTTTTCAGCCTGCAAAGATAGGCTGTTTCTTCCAAACACGGCTCCATTCCGAAGCGATAAGTTCGGTCGTGACACCGTCCTGCCCCAACCGGGAATCAACTTGTTCTCAGATTGCCCCTTCCGCCGGACAAATCCTAATAAAATTCGTGAAAACAACGACGTTCCTTATTGCAGGAGATGAATATAAACCGTAATTTTGCAGACGGAAAAAAATGGGAGGTTCAGCAGCCTTTCGACAAAGAATTGTGGTTACAACTATTTTCTATTCTATAAAACGTAATTGATATGACTTATTCACACGAAGTAGAACACATGTGTGTTGTAAAGAAAGGTCCCAACCACGGACCGGCTCCTATTCCTGAAGAAGGAAAATGGGTAAAAGCGAAAGAAATCGTTGATATTTCCGGTTTGACACACGGTGTGGGTTGGTGCGCTCCCCAGCAAGGTGCATGTAAACTGACTCTGAATGTTAAGAACGGCGTTATCGAAGAGTGTCTGGTAGAGCCCATCGGCTGCTCCGGTATGACCCACTCGGCTGCCATGGCTTCTGAAATCCTGCCGGGCAAAACCATCCTCGAAGCCTTGAACACCGACCTCGTATGCGATGCCATCAATACAGCTATGCGTGAATTGTTCCTCCAAATCGTTTATGGACGTACCCAGTCAGCTTTCTCTGAAGGCGGTCTGATGATTGGTGCCGGTCTGGAAGACCTCGGTAAAGGTCTCCGCAGCCAAGTAGGTACGCTCTATGGTACGAAAGTGAAAGGAACCCGTTACCTGGAACTGACCGAAGGCTATATCACCCGTATGGCACTCGACAAGGACGACCAGGTGATCGGCTATGAATTTGTACACATGGGCAAATTCATGGAACAAGTGAAGAAAGGCGTTGACGCCAACGAAGCACTGAAAGCCGTGACAGGCACTTACGGACGCTTCAAGCCCGAACAAGGCGCAGTTAAATATATTGACCCACGTAAAGAATAAAGGAGGACACAGATTATGATTAGACCAGTACAATTTGAAAGCCAAGATCGCCGTATGAAGCAAATTCTGGCTGCTTTGAACGAAAACGGCATCAAAGACATCGAAGAAGCTAACGCAATCTGTGACGCTGCCGGTCTCGACCCGTACCTGACTTGCCAAGAGACACAAGGTATCTGCTTCGAAAACGCAAAATGGGCTTACGTGGTAGGTTGTGCCATCGCCCTGAAGAAAGGCTGCAAGAACGCTGCCGACGCTGCTGAAGCCATCGGTATCGGTTTGCAGGCATTCTGCATCCCCGGTTCTGTTGCCGACGACCGTAAGGTTGGTCTGGGTCACGGAAACCTGGCTGCCCGTCTGCTCCGCGAAGAGACCCAATGCTTTGCGTTCCTCGCAGGCCACGAGTCATTCGCTGCTGCCGAAGGTGCCATCAAGATTGCCGAAATGGCAAACAAGGTTCGCAAGAACCCCTTGCGCTGTATCTTGAACGGTTTGGGTAAGGATGCTGCCATGATTATCTCACGCATCAACGGCTTCACCTATGTTCAGACTCAATTCGACTATTATACCGGCGAACTGAAGGTGGTAAACGAAATCGCTTACTCCGACGGTCCGCGTGCCAAGGTGAAATGCTATGGCGCTGACGACGTGCGCGAAGGTGTTGCCATCATGTGGAAGGAGAACGTAGACGTTTCCATCACCGGTAACTCTACCAACCCGACCCGCTTCCAGCACCCGGTTGCCGGTACCTACAAGAAAGAGCGTGTCCTCGCCGGCAAACCCTACTTCTCTGTAGCTTCCGGTGGTGGTACGGGACGTACCTTGCACCCGGACAACATGGCTGCCGGTCCTGCTTCTTACGGTATGACCGATACACTCGGCCGTATGCACGCAGGTTCTTCATCCGTTCCTGCTCACGTAGAAATGATGGGCTTCCTCGGCATCGGCAACAACCCGATGGTAGGATGTACTGTAGCTTGTGCCGTAAACGTGGCTCTGGCTTTGAACAAGTAATCCCTGCACACATTCACCATATCCGGACGCTCCTGTTCCCGCAAAGGAACAGGGGCGTCCTTTTTTATGCCTCTTCGGGGCAGATACAACTGAAAAGGTCAGGACCGCATCATACAGTCCTGACCTTTTCATGTATCTGTAGCAGCTAACCGGAAAGCGGATAGCCGGTCAGTTCAATCAATAGCCGTTGTTGCCATACTCGGCAGAGTTCTCAATCTGGTTCAAGAAGTCGTAAGAGATGGGACGCAGATAGTTCTTCTCGGTGAACGAACGGGCGGCACGGGGATTGCCTTTGGCAAGCTGGGACTCGAAGGCGTGGTGACGCTTGAGCAATGCCCAACGGTTGAACTCACCGCACAACTCACGGGCATACTCGTCGAGCACATCCTGCTCGGTTGCGGTCGTCAGACGCATGTGTGCCTCGAAGTCTTCGGCATTGCGACAGGCACGCTGACGGAGCGGATTCAGGTACTGGGCTGCACGGGCACCGTCACCCAACATGGCATTTGCCTCGGCGGCAATGAGGTAAACCTCAGCCAGACGCATGATGAAGGTATCACCCACCTTACGTTGCAGGTTGCTCGTGTAGGCACCGTCAAAGCACCAGTTGAGCTTGTTGAAGCCCGGATAGAGCTGGTACGTGTTGGTCTGATTGGCATCAAAGGGAGTCTCTACATATTTGCCTTCCTCATCGAACAGGTCATCTATATTCACACAGACGTAGGCACGTTCAGCCTTCTCTTCGGCTGTCAACGGGTCTTTCGACAGGTAAATCACGAAGCGGTCTTCGTCCACATCCAACGGATAGGGCGTATAGTACACGTTGTCTACATCCTGCAGCACGGTGATGTCACCGGAGTGGTCGCCACGCGGCCAGATCTTGTGCGGCCATTGGTTCCAGGTGCCGGTAGTCATGTTGCCGTCGGCATACGGATAAATCTTCTTGCCCACATGACGTTGGTCGATGCCGTACTTCTCGCACAGTTCCTCGTCCAGGGTTACGGTCTTGTCCTCATAATCGGACGGATACCAGGTTGTCTGCTTCAGTGTCGGGTTACCGTAGGCAGTCATGAAGGTCACCTCCCAACGCTTGTCATAGTCGGCGTCGAACAGGTCGATAAGATACTTGGACGGAGCGAGGATGTTGTTGTTCACACGGCCCAGGTAGTAGTTCGCATTGTCCCTCACCAGGTAGATATCGTTGAGGTTGTTGGGCTTGGGATACATGTAGGAGAAGATGTTCGACTGCGCATAGTTGGCAGAAGTAGCCACCTTCGTACTCGGAGCGGAAGCGATGAAGAGTGCCTCATCGTTGGACTTGTTGTTGGCTGCTGCCCAAACCTCGGCTACATCGTCATAGAGACGGGCACCATAAGTGGAGGCGTTGGCAATCAGGTCTTCCGCTACCTCCTTGGCACGTTGCCAGTAGGACACGCCGTCTTCGCTCAACCCCTCGCCTGCTCCCTGTGCATAGACACGGGCCAGAAGACCGAGAGCCGTTTTCTTGGTGCAACGGGCATAGTCACCATTCAGCGGTTCCACGTCAAGGTATTTGGCTGCCAGCTTCAGGTCTGCGACCATCTGTCCGTACAGTTCCTCGTAGGTGTTGCGCTGCGGACGCATCTCGGCACCGTCCTGCGAGCTGTTCAGCTTCAGCGTCACATTGCCGTAGTTGGAGACGAGGATATAATAGTAGTAGGCACGCAGACAGCGGGCTTCTCCTTCGAGCACCCGGATGGCATGTTCGTCACCGCCCACCACTTCGGGAGCCACCTCGATGGCAGTGTTACAGGTATTGATGAGCGAATAAGCCTGGTTGAACAGCTTGTTCGTGTAGTTGGTATTCGTGGTCAGACCCTCGTAGTAGAACACCTGCTGTCCCCACGTACGATTGTTGGAAGTCAGCCAGAGGTCCGTTCCGCCCTCGGCAACGGCAAAGTAGTCGAAGGCCGAGAAGAGCTGTCCATAGAGAGGTTCGTAGCAATAGGTCACCATGCCCTGCCACTTTGTGAAGTTGCGGGTCTCGTCACCGCCGCTTCCGGCACCGGGATTGTATTCATCCAGACTGCAAGCGCCGAGTGCAAAGGCTGCGAACGCCACAGTCAATGCGTTGGAAAATATGTTTCGTTTCATTGTTTTAGATGTTAGTGTATTCAACTTCCGCAAGCCCAAGTGGACAAATTGAACTTATCCCCTTGTCAACGTCACCCCTTGAGCATGCACGGAACTTAAGTTAGTGATGTTTATGGATGGGGTTAGAAGGAGAGGTTCACACCGAAGACCATCTGCTTGGTCAGCGGGTAGTTCAAGCCTCCGTTCATTTCCGGGTCATAGTCTTCAAGCAAGTGGCTCTTGGCTACCACCAGCGGGTTGGTGATGGTGGCATAGAAACGGCACTTGCCGATGCCTGCCTTCTTCAAGAGGTTCTCGGGAAGGGTATAACCCAGGGTGATGTTGCGGATCTTGAAGAACGAACCGTCGACATACTCCAGCGCTGAATAGCCTACGTAGGAAACACGCTCCCTGTTGGCGTTGATTGCCGGGAAGTCATTCGAGGGATTGTCCTCCGTCCAGTAGTTGAAGTAGGTCGGGAAGTTCTCGATACCTCTCGGGTCATAGGAGCTGAGCATGCCGTACTTGATCATCTGTCCCCAGCGCATGTACATGAAGATACTCAGGTCGAAGTTTTTGTATTTGAAGGTGTTCTGGAAGCCCAGTGTCCAGTCGGGCGAGTTGTGTCCCAGCACCTGGTAGTCGGCATCACTGTAGGCGTACTTGTTCTCGGAGTTGTAGTAGATGCGGTCACCGGTCTCTTCGTCGATTTTGTAGAACACACCATCGGACTCCTTGTACAGGCCGGGCACGTTGATCTTGATGTCACCGGGAGCGCAGTTGAAGACAGCGGCGTCCGCCTCTTCACCCTTCTGCCACATGCCGTCGATCTTGTAGTTATAGAACGAGTTCACCGGCTCGCCGATGGTGAGGGAGTAGTCGCCGTTGGTGATGTTGTTGGCAGCGCCGTCAATGAGCGACTTGATTTCCTCCTTGTTGTAGTTGAAAGTCACGGTGGAGTTCCATGAGAAGTCTTTCGTCTCGATGTTTCGGGTGTTCAATGCCATCTCGAAACCGCGGTTCTCGGTCTCACAGATGTTCATGTTCATCTTGTAACGGGTCGACGAGTTGTAACCACCGTTGGTGATGGGCAGCTGACGTTCCCAGATGACGCCCTTGGTCTTGGTGAAATAGTAATCCATCGACACGTCGATGCGGTTGTTCAGGAAGGCAGCATCAAGACCGATGTTGGTGTTGTAGGACTTCTCCCAGCCCAGTGCACGGTTGGTGTACATCTCCGAGAAGCGGTAGATGGTATGGTTGGCGCCACTGAAGCTCAGGGTAGACTCTTCCAGGTTGGAAGCCGACGAATAGGGGTCGATGGAGGCAGTACCGGTAATACCCCAGCCGACACGCCACTTCAGGTTGTCGAGCCAGCTGCGTGTGCCCTCCATGAATTTCTCGTCAGACATACGCCATCCGGCAGATACGGCGGGGAAGGTATCCCAGCGGTTACCCGGAGCCAGGCGCGAAGAACCGTCATGACGGACGGAAGCCGAGAAGAGGTACTTGCCCTTGTAAGAGTAGTTGATACGTCCTACCAGACCGAAGCCCTTCGACATGGTGTAGTCCGAAGCGGCTGTGACGTAGTCGTTGTTGAGACCCATGTTGTGCCACAGGTAGGCGTTGTCGGAGATGTTGGTCTCCTGCTGCCACGTCTCATCGTGCTGGTTGTGGTTCCAGGAGGTAACGGCAGTCAGCGTGAAGTCGTGGGCGTTCTTGATCTGGAAGTTGTAGGTGATGACGTTCTCCCACTTGTAGTCGTAGTCGCGCGACTGCGTGATGCGGGCGTAGACGTTGGCATTCGTGCCCACGGCATCGGCACCGCTCGTATTATAATATTGGTAAGAACCGATGCCCTGGAAGTAGTTCGTGCGCGAATAGTTCAGGTTGGCACCGATACGCGAGAGGATGGTCAGTCCCTTGACCGGACGCAGCTCGATATAGGGGTTGAAATAGAGCTTGTAGTTCTGGTCCTGGTTGCGGTAGTTGCTCTTGTTGTTCAGCAACAGGTTGGTCAGCGTTCCAGCGGACGGGTTGACTTTGTAGCTGCCGTCCTCGTTATACAGCTCACCGAGCGGCTCACTTCTCAACGCACGGTCGAGGCTGGCGTATGCCCGGTTGCGGTGTACGTAGGACATCTGTGCGTTCACACCGACGCTCATCCACTCCCTTACCTTGTGGTCGATACGCATGTTGGAGGAGTACACCTTATATTCATCGTCGCGGTACTGGCCGTTCTCGTTGGAGAAGTTCAGGGAGAAGTAAGCCTTGGTCTTCTCCGTTCCGCCCGACACGGCGACACTGTAGTTCTGTGTGATACCGGTCTTGAGCAGTTCGTCCGCCCAGTCGATATACTTGCCCTGCTGGTGCAGCGCGTAGGAGCCTGTACCGAGCACGGCGTCCAGCACACGTTCGTCATCGGCGGTACTGGTCCAGTTGCCGGTTGCGCGGTTGGCATCGCGGATGCCCTGGAGGTAGGTCTCTCCCGTACGCATCTCAGGCACCTGGGACCATCCGTTCACACCGACGTAAGCATTGAAGTCTACATTGATTTTGCCTTCCTTGCCGCTCTTGGTCGTAATCAATACCACACCGTTGGCACCGCTCGCACCATAAACGGCTGTCGAGGAAGCATCCTTCAGGACTTCGATGGATTCGATGTCGTTCGGGTTCAACGTAGCGTAGTCACCGGGCATACCGTCGATGATGAACGTCGGGTTACCGCTCGCAGTGAACGAACGCGTACCACGCAACTGCATGTTGACGCCTTCACCGGCCTGACCCGACGTACGGGTGATGTCCAGACCTGCCACCTTTCCCTGCAAGGCCTCCATCGGGTTCGAACCCGGATTGAGGGTAATGTCTTCGCTCTTGACAGAGACGATGGAACCGGTCAGGTCGCGTTTCTTCATCGTACCGTAACCGATGACCACCACTTCGTCAAGCAGTTGGTTGTCAGGCTCCATCGTCACACGCATCGGTCCGGAAGTAATCTTCACGGTCTGTGACTTGTAGCCCATGTAAGTCAGTTGGAGTTCGGTGGCTCCGGCAGGAGCGCTGATTTTGAAATTGCCATCGAAGTCGGTGATGGCACCCGCCTGCGTACCTTTTACCAGTACGGAAACACCAATCATCGGCTCGCCATTCTCGTCAATGACTTGACCGGTGACGGTCTTTGTTTGCAAAACTTCCTGAGGATTAGCGCCTTCTACCCCTCCCCACGACGCTTTTGCGGACAAAGGCAGAGAGAACAATGCTGCGGACAATCCCCACACAAAAAGTGAACGGCCACAAAAGGCCTGTGTGGCACCCGACGGATGCACAGATCTTTTCTTGTTTTCCATTTTTACAAGGTTAACGGATGAATAATTGGTTAGTTTTTCCAAACGACAAAGATAATGTTTCTCCCTGATATCGCATGCTATCTGAAAGAAATTTATTTACTTCCGGGAGCGTTTTTAACATACTAGGGCACAGCGGACGTATGTTCTTTTCAACGAGCTGCCGTCCGTCTGCCGTCCACCCTGCCGGCAGGCAACAAAAAAGACGAGTGAACAGGAGCCTGCACAACAAAGAGAATGATTCTCCTTGCGCTCCTGTTCACTCGTTCCTTGTGGACGGACCGTGGTCCGCCCTTTACTTTCTCTGCAACCAGTAGACGCCCTCCTTCTTGACAGTGAGACGGAAGGAATCCTTCACCTTCACGTTGTTCACGAGGACGGAGACTTCGTACGTCTGCGGGTCAATGTACTTCACGGCGTATTTGCCGGATGAGAGGGGGACGGTGATGTCCGTCAGACGGTGCACATTGAGCACGGCACCCTGCTTCTTCCCGGCTATCATCTCATAGTCTTCCGTGTCAACCGGCACCACGTCCATCAGGGGGACGGCAGCCAGGAAGGCCTCATCGGCTACCTGAAGCACGGGACACGAGCCGCCGCCCATCAGCACTGCCCAACCGTGGTCGGGATAGTTCTGGGCATAGAGCACGACAGCCTTGTCGGGATACTTCGTACGGTATTCGCTCACTGCCTTGTATGCCTCGCGGTATCCCATCTTGCCGACCTTCATCTTGCGGGCATGCTGACGGGGTGCAAGGTTCTTGCCACCCTCGGGAGCATAGACCGTGCCGTCAGTGCGGTAGTGCCAGTAGCGGATGTCGATGATGTCGACCACGGCAGCACGTTTGGGGTCGCTCAGGATGGCATCCTGCACATCCTTGGTCGCACTCAGGGCGACAGTGGCGTGCTTGCCCGTCTCCTGCTCCCACTCGGCAATGCAGTCGAGCCAGAACTCCATGAAGTGGAGCGGTCCGGTGTACTCGGCACTGATCAGCTGCACGACGTTCCGGTTGTCCGCGAAGTTGTCGAGGCACTGACGGATGTACTGCCGGTGAAGCTCGCGGCGCACGGGGTGAGTCGTGTCATAGAACTTGTCGGCGACGAAGATGCGCTTGTCTCCGGCAAAGTTGACCGGTTCGCCCATGTCGGTGTGGTTGATGTTGTTGGCATCGCGCCAGGGGCAGTCCACCCAGTGGGCGCCGGCTTCGAGGATATTGTGCTGGAAGTAGTTCTGGTGGAAGAGCAACATGCCCGCCGCTTCCGCCTTGTCGGCAAACGACTTCAGGCGGAACCAGTACCAGGCGTTGGGACGCGTCAGGTCGTACTTCGTCAGTCCGTCCCAAGCCTTCCCCTCGCCCGAACGGCCGAAAGGTTGTTCATAGAGGGGCGCCCACACATCGCCGTCGCGACGGCGGATGCGTTCGTGGTCGGTGCGGCGCAGGTCGTACCAGAGTCCGTAGTTATGGTCGAACACCACGTTGCCACGACGCTTCATCATGACCAGTGCGGAGTCGATGCGGTCGGTCAGTCCCAGCCCTTCCTGGTCGGGGACGAAACGGGTGACGTGAGGCTTGGCGGTCTTGATGAAGTTGTACTTCGTCCGTCCGTTCCACCACACGACCTCCTGACGGTTGCCTTCGAGCAGCTTGCCGTCAGCCACGAGGTGTCCGTTGAGCAGGGCGAACTGCATCTTGGCAGGTGCCTTCCGCGGGGTTGCCTTGAGGTCATCGACCGACTTCAGCCCCGTGGGGTCCACGGACGCGGCAAAGGTGCCCTGGCTGATCCAGTCTTCCAGGGTCAGGCGGGGTTCCAGGCTCTGCTTCGCCATCTCGGCAGCCTGTTCAACGGTAGGGCTGCTCGTGGCGTCGGTCCATCGTGGCAGGAGGCGGGCACGTGCACTCACGTCCGTCTTCAGGCGGTCAGCAAGCTGGGCATAGAAACAGCTGCGCGGATTGACATGGTTGTTCGACTGTGCCCATTCGCCGTCGCCGGAGAAAGAGCCCCAGCACCCGAAGGCACGGTTGGGAGCGTCCTTCACGGGAGTATAGCAGAAGAGTTCGTTGGCGGTACATTGCCAGAAGAGGCTGTTGCCGGTGTTCCAGCCGGCACCGACCTTGTCCTGTCCCAGGTTCTCGAACTTCAGGTCGTGCCCGTCGATGTTGACCACATCGAAGAGCAAGCCTGCCGCCCACGAACCGATGGAGCCGCTGAAGCTGTTCGACTCCCAGGAGTCACACTGCACGAAGGCGTTCGGACCAGCAGCGCTGTAACCGGCGACAAAGTCGTTCATGGCATGCTCGGAGTAGCAGCGTTGGAAGAGCACC
>ERZ780212.2712-NODE-2712-length-10571-cov-3.915177_pt1 | contig 10571 bp, 10 predicted proteins | sample MGYA00511364_ERZ780212 | MGnify/ENA primary metagenome ERZ780212 (study PRJEB29588, sample SAMEA2147991) | human gut metagenome | biome: human gut; feature: human-associated habitat; material: faeces | place: Denmark | collected 2008/2010 ...
GTCGTGGACGGCCGTAAAATGTAATCCTGCAACGCCCGACACGCTCATCGGAGCCGGAAAGAGCAAACTTTACGGATATAAGGGCCAACAGTTCATGTCGTCGACGGACGGCGTTAACTGGGAAACTGACGGCATGATAGGCGACGCCGACATGCGCCCGTCGCAATACCTGTCGATGACAAGCCTGCCGCTGCGCACCGACAAGGAGGCCGAGCGGGTGGTTTTCACCGGCATACGCAAGGCTTACGACGGTGATGATGTCGACGGCATTGACGGGCACGCCGAAGACTCGGTGGCCATGGTGTGGAGCAAGATAGAGGAAAGCAAAGACGGCTCGGAGTCCCACTCTTGGATATGTTACGACGAGAAAAACGGAATGCAACTGCCCCGCCTGTCTGACCTGTCGGTCGTCTCATACAACGGCGTGCTGCTGGCATTGGGCGGCCGCGGACTCGGAGAGAGCACGGCCACGGCTTTCTCCCACTTCTACGTAAGCGAGGACAACGGCCTTACATGGCAGAAAAACGATATGTATTACCTGCCTAAAGGCTTTGATAACGAAGGCAATGACGTGTTCACGATGACCGTCGACGACGACAATTACATTTGGATAATATGCGGCGGTACGGGCAAAACGTGGCGCGGAAGGCTTAACCGGCTCGGCTGGGCCGACAAAGGTACGGCTTCGGGCGAATGACCTGACATAGTACAATGACCACGGCGCAATGAGGAAAATATTGCTCATAGTTATTTCAGTAATTGCCGCGCTTGGAGCGAACGCCCAAAGCGAGGACGAATACAGAATGGAAATAGGCGTGGGCGCAGGGTTGACGAGCTATGAGGGCGACTTCAACGGCAGCATCGTTAAGAACATGCAGCCGTCGGCCTCGTTGATAGTGAGAAGGATTTTCAACCCTTACATGGGGCTGAAGCTCGACTTTACGTATGGCAAGCTGAAAGGAAGCTCGGCCGACGTGGAGACATGGTATCCCGAACTGAGGGAGAACCCTGTGGAATTCAGTAACACGCTCATGGACTTAGGGCTTACGTTCGAATACAATTTCTGGCCTTATGGCACGGGGCGCGAGTACCGTGGTGCAAAGAGAATCACGCCGTTCGTGTTTCTTGGCGTAGGCGCAACTTACGTGAAAACAGACGAGAAAGGCGAGTTTACGGCCAACGTGCCGATAGGGCTTGGCGTGAAATATAAGATAGGCAAAAGGCTTAACCTTGGTTTGGAATGGGCAATGCATTTCTCGTTGAGTGACAAGCTCGACGGAGTGGAAGACCCTTACGGCATAGAAAGCTCGGGCTTGTTCAAGAACACCGACTGCTATTCTATGCTGAAACTGACGCTGACATACAGTTTCATGCCCAAATGTAAAATATGTAACAAGGATGACTGACACTAATATCGACATAAACCGCATACCACGCCACATTGCCATAATCATGGACGGCAACGGCCGCTGGGCGACGGAACGCGGCAAACACCGCAGCTACGGCCACCAAGCCGGAGTGGAGGCGGTGCGCCGTATTACGTCGGAATGTACACGGCTCGGCGTGGAATACCTTACTTTATATACATTCTCCACTGAAAACTGGAACCGCCCAGCTGACGAGGTGGCCGCGCTCATGGGGCTTGTGCTTACGTCGCTTGAGGATGAGATTTTCATGAAAAACAACGTGCGTTTCCGCGTGATAGGCGACATCGGGCGGCTGCCGGTTGAAGTTCAGGCCAAGTTGCAGGAAACGATGGACCACACCAAGGGCAATACTGCAATGACAATGGTCGTAGCCTTGAGCTATTCTGCTAAATGGGAAATAACCAAGGCCGTGCGTGACATCGCCGCGGAAGCCAAAGCCGGAACGCTTGATGTTGATAAGATAGATGAAGACACTGTGGCAAGGCATTTGCAGACCAGCTTCATGCCCGACCCCGACTTATTGATACGGACGGGTGGCGAGGTGCGTGTTTCAAACTATTTGCTTTGGCAAATAGCTTATTCCGAACTTTATTTCTGCGATACTTACTGGCCCGACTTTGACGAGGAGTGCCTGCACAAGGCCATTGCCAGCTATCAGGGCAGGCAGAGAAGGTTTGGCAAGACAGAGGCGCAAGTGGAGAATAATTGTTAAAATTCAAGACAACAAACAGACAAGATGAATAGAATAAAAGGATGCGCAATGTCGCTCGCCGCACTTGTTATATGCGTTTGTGCGACGGCGCAGGAGAAAATCATCAATCCTGACATATCATACGCCGGAACACCACGTACTTGCATCATCGGCGGAATGGCCGTATCGGGCGTGGACGATTATGAAGACTACATGCTGACCGGCATCTCGGGCTTGTCAATAGGACAACGGATACAGATACCCGGTTCGGAAATATCCGATGCAGTAAAGCGTTACTGGCGCCACGGCCTGTTCTCGAAAGCGCAGATAGCCGCCGACTCAATCGTAGGCGACACCATTTACCTTCACTTTTACCTTGCGTTGCGTCCGCGAGTATCCACAATCAATTACGTAGGCGTCAAGAAGTCGGAAAAAGAAGACCTTGAAGCCAAGCTCGGCCTGTTGAAGGGCAGCCAGATAACTCCTAACATGATTGACCGCGCCAAACTGCTGGCCAAGAATTACTATGACGACAAGGGTTACAAGAACGCCGACATCAACATTATACAGCGCGATGACGTGACCGGCAAGAACCAAGTGATACTCGACATCGTCATCGACAAGAAGGAGAAGATGAAGGTGAGGCAAATAATCCTTGAAGGAAACAAGAACCTGAGCGACTCGAAAATAAAAGGAGGGCTGTTCAAGAAGGGAGCATTCAAGAAAATCCACGAGGCAGGCAAGCTGTCATCGTTCCTGAAATCGAAGAAATACACGCCCGAACGTTACGAGGAAGACAAGAAAAACCTTATCGACAAGTATAACGAGCTGGGCTACCGTGACGCCGTAATAGTGCGTGACAGCGTGTGGAACGTTGACGACAAGCACGTAAACATATTCATCGAGATAGACGAAGGCAAGAAATACTACATACGTAACATCACGTGGGTGGGCAACACGGTGTTCTCGACCGATTACCTTAGCCGCCTGCTCGGTATGAAAAAGGGCGACGTGTATAACCAAAAGCTGATGAACAAGCGCCTGACCGAGGACGAGGACGCCGTAGGTAACGAGTATTGGAACAACGGTTACTTGTTCTACAACCTGCAACCGACCGAAGTCAACATCGTGGGCGACTCCATTGACCTTGAGATGAGAATAGTGGAAGGAACTCAGGCGCACATCAGTCACGTGCGAATCAACGGTAATACGCGCCTCTACGAGAATGTGGTACGCCGTGAGCTGAGAACCAAGCCGGGCGATCTTTTCTCGAAGGAAGCGCTAATGCGCTCGGCCCGTGAGCTTGCTTCGATGGGCCATTTCGACCCCGAGCAGGTGAACCCTGACGTGCAGCCTAACTATGAGGAGGGCACCGTTGACATCAACTGGGACCTCGTGCAGAAATCAAACGACCAGATTGAGTTCTCTCTCGGTTGGGGACAGACTGGCGTAATCGGCCGCATCGGCCTGAAGCTGAACAACTTCTCGATGGCCAACCTGTTCAACAAGAACAAGGAGCACCGTGGCATCATGCCCGTGGGAGACGGCGAGGTGCTTTCAATCGGAGCGCAGACCAACGGTACGTATTACCAGTCATATAACGCTTCTTACTCAACCAACTGGTTCGGAGGCAAACGCCCCATCCAGTTCACCGTAGGCGCATATTTCTCAAAGCAGACCGACGTGTCGAGCAACTACTACAACTACGGGTACATGAACAACTATTACAACTACCTGTACGGCTACGGAAACAGCTACAACAACTATTACGAAAACTACTACGACCCTGACACTTACGTCAAACTGTTCGGCGTGTCAGTAGGCTGGGGCAAGCGTCTGCGTTGGCCTGACGATTACTTCCAGCTTTCCGTCGAACTGGCTTACCAGCGCTACATGTTGAAGAACTGGCGTTACTTTATCGTGACTAACGGTAACTGTAACAACCTTAACCTTGGCATAACGCTCTCGCGTGTGTCTACGGACAACCAGCTGTTCCCGCGCCGCGGCTCGGAATTCATGACATCGCTTACCATGACTCCGCCTTGGTCGCTGTGGGACGGTAAAGACTATAAGGCTTTGGCGGAAACGTACAACAATCAAGCCGACCCGTATTCAGATATAGCTATCGCGGCGCAGAAGGAAAGATACAAATGGGTGGAATACTACAAGTGGAAGTTCCGCGCCAAGACATACACCGCTCTCACCAACGGCGCGAAGTGCTTTGTGCTGATGACCCGCGTAGAGTTCGGTATCCTCGGTGCTTACAACAAATATAAGAAGTCGCCTTTCGAGACCTATTACATGGGCGGCGACGGCATGAGCGGATACTCGACAGGCTACGCCGAGGAGACCATCGGCCTGCGCGGATACGATAACGGAAGCCTTACGCCTTACGGTTACGAGGGCTACGCCTACGACCGCTTCACGCTCGAGCTGCGCTACCCGTTCCTCTTGGGCAACACCACCATATACGGCCTCGGCTTCCTTGAGGCGGGTAACGCTTGGAACGAGACCAAGAAATTCAATCCCTTCGACATGAAGCGCTCCGCCGGCATCGGCGTGCGTATCTTCCTTCCGATGGTCGGCCTCATGGGTATCGACTGGGCATACGGTTTCGACGAAGTGTGGGGACAGAAGGGCGGCAGCCAGTTCCACTTCATCCTCGGACAGGAATTCTAAGGAAGGAAGCCCCCACCCAGCCTCCCCGAGGGGAGGATAATGGTTGACGTAAAAGGAGAAAAGGAAGCATAAAAAGCGATAATAGTATAACAATATGCCCCCGAAGCACATCCATCGGGAAGGCAGGAAAGGGGCTTTTACTTATTTGATTATGAGAAGAATCATCTTTGCAGCCGTGTTGGCTCTCGTGGCCGTAACGGCAAGCGCGCAGAAGTTCGCGCTTATCGACATGGAGTATATACTCAAGAACATCCCGGCATACGAGCGTGCCGACGAGCAGCTCAACCAAGTGGCGAAGAAGTGGCAGGCCGAGGTTGACGCGCTCAACACCGAAGCCTCAACAATGTACAAGAACTACCAGAACGAGGTGGTGTTCCTCTCGCAGGAGCAGAAGCAGGCGCGCCAGCAGGCCATAAACGACAAGGAGAAGCAGGCGGCCGAACTGAAGCGCAAGTACTTCGGCCCCGACGGTGAGCTGTTCAAGAAGCGCACCAGCCTCATGACACCCATACAGGAGGAGATTTACAACGCCGTGAAAGACATCTGCGACCTGCGCGGCTATTCGCTCGTGCTCGACCGCGCGTCAGACACCGGCATAATCTTCGCTTCGCCGCGCATCGACATAAGCAATGAAGTATTGTCAAAATTAGGATATTCGAATTAAATACACTATATTTGCAGACATATAACAAAACAAATAGCGATTAAAAAAGATGAAAAAACTAGTTTTAATGTTACTCCTGTGCGCACCGTTAACGGTTATGGCACAGACGCAGAAGTTCGGACACGTAGACGCGCAGGCCATCATGCAGAGCCTTCCCGAGTTCATCAAGGCCCGCGGCGAGCTTGAGGCACAGTCAAAGCAGTATGAGAACGACATGAAGGCCATGCAGGACGAGATACAGCGCAAGACCGATGAGTACGAGAAGAACCGCAGCACGATGAACGAGACAACGCGCACCGAGACCGAGAACAACCTCAACCAGCTCATGCAGAAATACCAGCAGGCGTTCCAAGACAACCAGCAGGCACTGCAGAAGGCCCAGCAGGAGAAGCTCCAGCCGATAATGAACAAGATCATGACCGCCATAAGGACCGTAGGAAAGAACGGCGGTTACGTATACATCATGGACGTCTCGGGCGGTATTCCTTACATCAGCGACACCCTGAGCAAGGACGTTACGGAAGAAGTGAAGACCGAGATGAACAAAATAAAATAACTTATACGGTAATACTCCCAATGAAAAATGAACAGTGGGAAATGAATAATTTAAACGGCGGCTGAAGCCTGATTATTCGTTTTTCATTGTTCATTATTCATTTTCAATCATTCATTCTATCACTATATACTCCTGTTACATGCGAAAAGCAATCATCCTCTTATTCATAACCGTGCTGCTGCCGCTGGCCGCGCAGGCGCAGATGAAGTACGGATATCTTGACTACGGCGCGGCGATAAAGGCCATGCCCGAATATGCCGTGGCGCAACAGAACCTGTCGTCGTTGCGCAAGCAGTATGAGGCCGAGACCACGCGCTCGAAAGAAGAGTTCAACGAGAAGTATGAGGAGTTTCTCGAAGTGCAGAAAGAGCTGGCCGACCCGATACTAAGGAAACGTCAGGCCGAGCTGCAGGAACTGCTCAATAAGAGCGTGGATTTCAAGAAAGAGGCTGAAAGACTGCTCAAGCAGGCCGAGGCAGACATGTACAACCCCTTGAGGAAAAAGCTCGACGCCATACTCGCGCGCATCGGTTCAGAGCGCGGCTATGCCTTCATAATCAACACCGAAGGGCACAATTTGCCTTATGTAAACCCCGCTTACGGCGAGGACATAACGGCCGAAGTCATTGACTTAATTCATAATTCATAATTCACAATTCACAATCAGGCTACGCCGTGAATTAAGAATTAAGAGTTAGGAATTAAGAGTTCGCCGCAAGGCAATTATGAATTGTGAATTATGAATTGTGAATTAGAAAAAGGTCCCATCGGAGTGTTCGATTCAGGCTACGGCGGGCTGACTATCCTTCACCAGATGCGCAGCCTGCTGCCTCAATACGATTACCTTTATCTGGGCGACAACGCCCGCGCGCCTTACGGGCCGCGTTCGTTCGACGTGGTTTACCAGTTCACGCGCGAAGCCGTCGTCAAGCTGTTCTCGATGGGCTGCAGCCTCGTCATACTGGCCTGCAACACCGCCTCGGCCAAGGCCCTGCGCTCCATACAGCAGAACGACCTGCCCCGGCTCGACCCCTCGCGCCGCGTCTTGGGCGTAATCAGGCCCACGGCCGAGTGCATAGGGCATATCACGCAGACGCGCCACGTAGGCGTTTTGGCCACCGAAGGCACGATAAAGAGCGAAAGCTACGTGCTTGAAATCAACAAGCTGTGGCCCGACGTTACGGTCACCGGCGTGGCTTGCCCCCTGTGGGTGCCGCTTATCGAGAACAACGAGTACGACACTCCGGGAGCCGACTATTTCGTAAAGAAACGCCTCGACACCATAATGCGCAAAGACCCGCAAATCGATTCCGTTATCCTCGGCTGCACGCATTACCCCCTTTTGCTTGACAAGATACTGAAATACACGCCGCGCGGCGTAAGGATAATATCTCAGGGCGAATACGTTGCCAACAGCCTGAAGGACTATCTGGCGCGCCATCCCGAGATTGACGGCAAGTGCTCGAAACACGGCACGTGCCGCTACATGACCACCGAGAACGCCGGTAAGTTCCGGGAGTCGGCACGCATATTCATGCACGGGGCGGTAGACAATGTGGAGACGATAAAGCTCTGATTTCCAACATTATACGAAACGCGGCGCGAAAGGCCGTGTTTCATGCGCCAAAAGGCCGCCTTTCACAGCGTGAAAGGCGGCCTTTTGGTGTCCGGTTAAGCGCATGTATGCCCCGTCAGTCGTAAAGATGGAACATGCGTTCCATCATCTGCCATTTCTCGTCGGATGTAGCGCCCTCGGCGCAGTTTTGGAACATGGCCACGTAGTCCTCCCATTCCTGCTGGCGCGGCAGCGTGGCCAAGCGGGCCATTGCCTCGTCCCAGTCGAAGTCGAGCGGCGCGTCGACAATCATGAACAGGCGGTTGCCCAGTATGTAAATCTCCATTTCGAGTATGCCCACGGCCTTTATTCCGCGCTTTATCTCGTCCCAAAAGTGGTCGCGGTCGTGAGCCTCGCGGTACTTGCGGATAAGCTCCGCGTCGTCTTTCAACTGCATTGTCTGGCAATACCGCTTTACGGGCACGCCGAAATCTTTGGTCTTGTAACCGTTAGTAGCCATAAGTCAAAATGATTTTAAAGTTCAGTTATGTTATGTTTCACAACGTTTTCTATGACAAGTGCGGCCAGCGTGAATCCGAACACGGCGGTTATGTGCACCATCGAGCCGTTGGCGCGCGGTTCCTGCGGCGTGCCTGCGTTGTCTAAAATCTCGTCGCTATAAACGCATTTGAATTTTCGCGACGGCATCAGCCCCGACCGCTTGAAGCCCTGGCGCAACGAGCGGGCGAGCGGACAGCCGTGGACACGCCAGAATTCGGCCACTTTTATGCGCGTAGGGTCGAGCTTCCGGGCGGCTCCCATCGATGAGAACAGCGTGGCGGACGAGTCGCACGCCGCGCGTATTAGCAGCATCTTGTCTTGCAGGCTGTCGATTGCGTCGATTACGAAATCATACCGACCTAGGTCGAACCCTGCGGCCGTGGCCTCGCTGAAAGCCTCGTGGCGCGCGTCTATTTCGGCTTCGGGGCATATCTCAAGCAGGTGTTCCTTCAGCGCGTCCACCTTCACCCGCCCCACGGTCTTAGCCGTGGCCATGAGCTGGCGGTTGACGTTTGAGGGGCATACGCAGTCGGGGTCTACTATCGTCAGCCGCCTTACGCCCGAGCGCACCAGCCCCTCGGCGCACCAACTGCCCACTCCGCCTACGCCGAACAGTATTACTTTTATTGTTGAAAGACGCGCGGCGGCTTCGTCGCCTACTAGCAGGCGTGTGCGCGATTGGTAGTCGGTAGTCATTTACTAATTAAGAATTAAGAGTTAAGAATTAAGAAAATATGCCTTTGTAAATCAAGAATTAAGAACTTCGAGAATTAAGAGTTAAGAACCGAAGGTCAGCGTTAAGCTAATTAAGAGTTAAGAAAATATGCTTTTTTTCTTAATTCTTAACTCTTAATTCTTAATTCAATACCTTCCTACATTGCTCCAAGATGTCCACAAGTTCGCTTACGGTCTCGGCGCGCAGCATGGCTATGCGCGTCTGCCTGAAGTTGGGAATGCCCTTGAATATGGGGCTTGCGGCCAAGTGTCGGCGCGTGTGCAGTATGCCGCGATACTCGTCTATGCGCTCCACGTTGATGCGAAGCTGCTCCTCAAGCAGGTCTATCTTGCGGTCGAGCGTAAGCGACGTGTCCTCCGGGCGGCCGTCGAGCCGGTCGCGCATCTCCTTGAATATCCACGGATGTCCGAACGTGGCGCGGCCTATCATTACTGCGTCTACGCCGTAACGGGCGAACGCCTGCTCGGCCTCCTCGGGCGTAGTTATGTCGCCGTTGCCTATTATCGGTATGCGTATGCGCGGGTTCTGCTTCACGCGGCCTATCATGGTCCAGTCGGCCTGGCCGGTGTACATCTGGGCGCGGGTGCGCCCGTGTATGGTAAGGGCCTGTATGCCGCAGTCCTGCAGCTGCTCGGCAAGGTCTTCGATGATGAGGTTCCGGTCGTCCCATCCCAGCCTTGTCTTCACCGTTACGGGCACTTTCACGGCGTCGACCACGGCCCGCGTTATCTTGAGCATCAGCGGGATGTCGCGCAGCATGCCTGCCCCTGCGCCCTTGCCGGCCACTTTCTTCACCGGACAACCGAAGTTAAGGTCTATCAGGTCGGGGCCGGCCTCCTCTACAATCTTGGCCGCCTCGGCCATCGACTCTGCGTCGCGGCCGTATATCTGTATGCCTACGGGGCGCTCGTCGTCGCTTATCGCGAGCTTGCTTACGGTGCTCTTGACCGAGCGCACCAGCGCCTCCGCGCTGACGAACTCGGTGTACACCATCGCCGCGCCGAACCGCTTGCACAGGCGGCGGAAGCCTATGTCGGTGACATCTTCCATCGGCGCGAGGAATAACGGCTTAGGGCCGAATTGTATGTTGCCTATGTTCATTGTTCTTACATGTATAATACCCACCCCCGCCCTCCCAAAGGGAGGGAGTTTGAATGGCTTTGTTGTTATTCAAATAATATCAAATGTATCTCACATTTTGTCGGCCTGATATATAAAAAAGGTATCTAAGCCCCTCCCCTCGGGAGGGGTGGGGTGGGTGTCAAGTCGTATTGTGGTGGGTGTTCAGTCTTTTATCAAATGATACACTCCCCCTGCCGCCAGCCTCACCACGCCCTTCATCTCTAGCGAGAACATGACGGCCGTCAGCCTGCCTACGGCCATTCCCGTGCGAGCGGCCAGCGTGTTTATCTGCTGGTCGTTGTCTTTTCCCAGCATGTCGGCCACGGCCTGCTCGTCGGCTGTAAGCTCGGGAAAGAGCGTGCGCTCTATTCCCTGCCTGCGCGCCTGCTCCATTTGTGCGTCGTCCTGCCATAGCATGGCCTTCACTAGGTCGTCGGCCGAGGTTATGAGCGCGGCCTTGTTGTCGCGTATAAGGTTGTTGCAGCCCTCGGAACATTCGTCGCCCGCGCGACCGGGAAAGGCGAACACGTCGCGGTCGTAGCTGCGGGCTATGCGCGCGGTGACAAGGGCGCCGCCGCGG
>ERZ780212.2724-NODE-2724-length-10506-cov-2.131184_pt1 | contig 10506 bp, 5 predicted proteins | sample MGYA00511364_ERZ780212 | MGnify/ENA primary metagenome ERZ780212 (study PRJEB29588, sample SAMEA2147991) | human gut metagenome | biome: human gut; feature: human-associated habitat; material: faeces | place: Denmark | collected 2008/2010 ...
AGCCTGCCGCGACCATCTACGTGGAGCGTGCTGTGGCGAAGGTGAACGTGAGCAAGACGGGAACGACGGCAATCGGCAAGGACGACGGCAATGCCGACTTTACCTATGATATTACCGGCTGGACCCTGCTCAATGCCGCCCGCACGGCATACCTGACGAAGCACATCGACAACGGTGACGGTTCACCGCAGGGGACTTTCACGACCTATGCCCGTTATGCCTCTTCCGGCGCAACGGACAATTACCGTTTCCTGGGTGCTTCTCCGCTGGGGACGGGGACGCCGCTCTACCTCATCAACTGGGCAGTGTCTCCCCATTACAAGGCTGACTACAATACTGCGAACTACCTCAACACGACCGTTCCCGACCGTGCCGTATGGCACAACTCGCTGGCGGATGCCGACTACCCGATGGAGAACACCACCGACGTGGACCGCATGCGTCAGCGCACCACGACCGCCGTCGAACTGGAGGTGACCCTCGGTTCGTCGAAGAACGGGCAGGAGATACGGGACTACGGCGTGCTGACCTCCAGCGAACTGCCCGACGAGGTCTTCACCGTGCAGGGGCTGAACAACCTGGTGACGAAGAAACTGCTTGCCGACCAGAACCTGAAGCTGCTCGCCGACCTCTTTGCGAAGGACGCGACCTACCAATATCCTGCAGGCTACTCCGTGACGCAGGCGCAGCTGACGGCGTGGCGTACCAACTGGCTGACGCTCTTCCGCAGCCTGCTCAGCCAGCCGACGGCACAGCAGTTCCATGCAGCCAACACCGACCGCTTCCGGACCTCGTTTACGGCGGAAGACAAGACCGTGCACTTTGCCGACCTCTACGGCATGAACGGCACGACGCCGTTGCTGGCTCCCAAAGCCAATCCGGCAGGGACGGCGACGGGTGACTTCGGTGCAGCCTTTGCTGCTGCGGCTCCTCACTTCAAGAGCGATGCCGAGCTGACCTCCGTCACCGGACTGGAAGGACTCGTCCGCGTGAAGGGAACGCCCGTGACGTGGACCAATAACCTGGACGGTACGGATGCCACCTACACCGAGGTGGCACAGGTGCTGCACGACTTCCTGACTTCCGCGCTCTCCTGGCTGGCGGACAACTACACCTCGCGCTTCGGCTTCTACCGGGGCGGGAAGATGTACTACGTCGTGCCTCTCCGCCACTTCGACGACAACGAGACACCGTGGCATGCCGGCGAGACTCCGACACCTTCGCAGGTGGTCTACCCCAAGACCAACGACGAAGCATCCGGAGCGACCGTCGCCACACAGGGACAGAACTACCTGGGACGCTACGGCGTGGTGCGCAACAACTGGTATGAATTGCGTATCACCGGCGTGGACAAGCCCGGCACACCGGAGCCGCAACCCTTTGATGCCGACCGCGAGGACGACTCGATGGTGAGCTACCTGCGCTTCTACATCGAAATCCTGCCGTGGCGCGTCAAGAGCGACCAGAATATTGACTTTACACACATAGATGCCAACTAAACTGCTATTGACCATGAACAGACTGAATATACAGACAGACCGCCTCGCAGGGGTGTTCAGCCGACGGATGTTGCCGCTGTGCCTCCTGCTCTTTGCCGTGCTGCTGGGTGCCTGCTCCGACATGAAGGACGACATCGGTCCGTTGCCTGAGCCACAACCCGTAACGGTGGGGCAGACTTGTTTCCGCTTCCACATTTCGCTGGCGGAGCCGGGTGCTCCCACTACCCGTGCAGAGGAGACGGGCGAGTCCGTCGGTTCGGACCACGAGAACGCCATCCGCTCGTTCTATGTTTTCATCTTCGACGGGAACTACGGCTATGTGGCAGACATCAACCTCACCGGAAAGGTGGAGAACAACACGGAGTATCTTTATTCGGCGGATGACCTGCTCCTGGGCTCCGGCACACACTACATGGTGGCGTTTGCCAACCTTACACCGGAACAGTACGAGAAGGTGAAGGCGATGGGAAAAAACTTTTCCACTCTTCCTCCCGAAGAGCTGGATAGCTACAAGTACATGTGGATGATCATAGGCTCCGGACCGTCGGTTATGGGGATGTCGCGTTTCTACGACGTCATCAACTATTTTGCGCGCGATTCCTACGGACGGCAGACCTTCCTGGAGGAAGCTCCCGACGGATGTATCCAGATGCAGGCAATCGGGACGGACAACGCCAGCTCCTCCTCGTTCGACCTCAGTGAAGTGCATTCCAAGGACAATCCGCTCGACGTCCACTTCGAGCTGACCCGCAGCGTGGCAAAGGTGCATCTGCTCTACGCCGACACGGAGACGAGTGGGGGAGTGGACTTCCTCAAGACGTACAAGAAGGCGGACGAGACCGGGGTGACCAACATCAACGGCGGCATCGGCTTCATCCGTGCCGACTCGGTCTACTACACCGTCAACAGCCTGAACCGCGAGATTTACCTCATCCCCAAGGAGGCGGAGCCGAGCAAGTATTCCAAGCTGTGGTACGAGGACCCCAACATGGACCTCACGTCGGTGATGCAGAAGGTCGACGCCAAGACCTACCGCTACGATCAGGGCAAGCTCGATGCCGAGTTCGTCTATACACCGCCGCAGGACTACAGCAAGCTGACCAATGCGCAGTTCTACCAGCATTTCGAACGGGCGGAGAAGCTCGATGATGCCAAGCTCAAACGTACGAAAAGCCGTCAGGGTGGCGGCTACGTGAAGGGTGTCTATGCCCTGCCCAACGGCTATGCCAAGCCGACGCCTGACCAGACAGACGGCAACAACCTGCTGGCGAACAACCGCATTAACCCCGTCCGCTCCATCACCCACCTGCAGGTGGCTGCCCGACTCATGCCCCGCGAACTCTATGTGGACCGCGCGACGTGGACGTCCGTGACAGACGGCAAGAATACCAACCTGACTGACGAGGAGCGTGACTTTGTGGAAGAGCTTTTCCGCCTGTCTACCACGAAGGATGGCTACTTCTATGAGGATGTCTTCATGTCCGACCGCGGGGTGCGTTTGGCAGCAGGCAGTGCCAGGACAAACTTCGAGCTGGACTGCGTGCACATCGACTTCGGGCAACGCTTTCAGGTAGCGGGAGAGACCACCGTGGTGCCGAACACCACCGATACCGAGGTGGACCTGTACCGGAAAATCGAGCGCTTCCTTGCCCTCTGCCTCAAGGTGCAGGGTGCCTACCGCAACCCCGGAACGGAGTGGCAGGCGAACTTCTTCACGCCCGGTCCCTACTGGACCGTTCCCCTGCCGTACACCGACCCGGTGACGGGAAAGCAGGAGACGAAATACTACTTCATCACCGAACGCATGGCACGTACCCCCGGCACACTCACCGGGGTGCGCAACAAGATTGTCACCCACGTGGGCGGCTGGTGCTACTTCTTCTCCTACATCGAGGACTACAACGTGAAGAACCCTGAGGACATCACCCACTACTCAGACCCGAACATGGGTTATGTCAACTCCCAGCTGCTGCGCAACACCTACTACCTGCCGCAGCTGCATCGCATCACCGTCCCCGGCAACGGCGACGACGGAGGTACGTACATCGAAGTGAACACCTTCAGCATCCCCTGGGGGGACGCTGGTGAAGGTAAAACCTTTTTAGACTGACGAGACATGAAGATAAACTTCCACTTGACAATCCGGTGTTTCCGTCCGTTGCTCCCCCTTCTGGCAGGAGCGATGGGGCTGCTCGCCTCGTGCGTCGTCTCGGAGGAAGACCGGATGATGCGAAAGGATGCGCCGACGAACGAAATCCAGATGAACTTCGTGGTGAGCCGCGCCGGACTGCAACAGATTGACGGCGTACGCATGACCCCGAACATCCTGCTCATGACGCAGCAGCAGGCTGCCGACTTCGACAATCCGCCTGCGGACTACTTGAACTCGGACGACGCCTACACCCACCTCGTGGAGGTGCTGGGCAAAATCAACGACTACTACAAGGTGACCTACAACACCGGCGTGGAGTATGCCTCCAACGGCGATACGTACTTCGCGCGGGGCTATGCGCCGGCAGTGGTGCTTGCACCCCGGGGGACAGACCGTGGTGCGTTCGACTACCGCGAACTGACGTTGAGCAGCGAGGCGGTGTCGGGAGGCAAGCTGCCTTTGGGACGGATGGACTTCCTCTCTCTCGATGCCGACCCGGCTTACTGGGGGAACAAGGAGGACAAGTTCGGACAGGAAAGGAACCGCCTCTACTTCCGCCACCTGACGGCGCAGGTGCTCTTCGTGGCACAGCGCGACCAGTCGATGGTCGACATGCAGTATGTGCGCGACGTCGTGCTGAGCAACATCCGGGTGTGCTACTACGGCGGGACTGATGCTGCTCCGTCTGCCACGGATGCCGGTTGGATGCCCTTCAGTGTTCCGCAGAAGCTCAACTGGCGGCCGGACCAGGCACAGGCGCAGAACCAAACCTCCATCCACGGCTACAAGGTGACGGAGATGCAGGACCTCCCCGATGACTTCTTCATCCGCACGACGGGACACACCCAGCTCACCGTGGGGCGCGACGTGGCAGTGGACTCCCTCTTCGTCAATGTGCGCACCAGCCGCACTGCAGCGACAGACATCGTGAACACGCCTGCCGGGAAAGGGGTCTTCCTGAAGATGGACGTCAGTGCCCTGCTCTCGCACCTCGACAATTTCCCCATGGATACGCAGCGTACGAACGAAGAGAACGGACTGACCCACACCATGCAGTGGAAGGATGTCATCGTCCCCGTGCATGTGGTGGGCACGACCAATCCCGTGAAGTCCATCGATACCGGCAAGCGGTACAAGATAACCCTCGTCTTCGGACGCCACAACCTCTACCTCGATGCCGTGCTCATGGAATGGAAGGACGGCGGAGTGCATGACTACGTCTTCCGCCCGGGTTCCAATGAAGTAGGCTCATAATAAATATAGAATTGTCAATTGAATCGAATTGTCCATTGTCCATTGTCAATTGTCCATTGTCAATTGTCAATTGAATAGTCCATTGTATGAACAGATATACCAGATTACCACTCTTAGCACTCGGTCTGCTGCTGGCAGCCGGCTGCTCCGACCTCTTCCATGAGGAGGAGTTGGACGGCATGCGCCCCGATGACCGGGTGGGCGACCTTGTCGCCACACGTGCCGTGGAGGAAGGGACTGACACCATGCATTTCCCCACCGGCTCGCTCTACCGCCTCTTTGCCTTCACACAGACGTATGACGAGGCGGCACCGGATACCTATGAACCTGCCACGATGCTCCGCTTTGACCAGCTTGCCTCGGAACAGGAGACGGGAGAGGCGAACCACAAATACATCAAGGTGGCAAACGTCAACACCGACTTCAGCTTCAACCCGTCCAATGACCGGGAGAAGGCGGACGACCCTTCCGCCAAACGCACCATCGACTTCTATGGCTTCACCTACGACGGGGAGAACCACTATCCAGCCAAGGACACGAAGGAGAACTTCGTGCCCCTGAAGCGGACGGCAGGTGCCTCGGCGGACGGCGACGACCCCGCCAGCTACTACTATGAGACGCCGGACCTGAGCGTACAGGATGCTGATGGCTTCCCGAAGGACAGCCTGCGCGACCTCATGTGGGGACGTCTGCTCAACCAGAATGTCAAGACCGCCCTGCCTCACTGCCACATCCCCTTCCAGCACGTCTTCTCGCAGCTCACCTTCGAGGTGATGCAGCAGGAGAATCCGGATGAGAAAGGGAAGGGACTGTATGACATCAGCATTGCCGACATCACCCTGACGAATATCTACAGCAAGGGACAGGTCAACCTCAAGACTGGCAGACTCACCGTGACGGGTGCTCCCTGCACGACCCGGATACACCCCGACGTGCCGGAGTTGCTGACGAGTCCCATCCCCGTGACTTCGTCGCGCTTCTCCACCTCGCTGGTCTTCCCCACACACGGGGATTCCTACGACCTGGCAAGCGGCATTACTGCTCCCGGTGGCAACGAGACCTATGCCCTCCAGGCGCAGGTGACGCTGAGAGGTGACAGATATGTGCTCAACCGCTTTGCGATGAAGGCATACAACGGAAGCATCGACAAGGTGGTGCCCGTTCCCAATACGAAGGATACCGCCACCCTCGTGTTGCCGCCCTTTGAGTTGCCGCGCACCGTGCAGAGCGCGGATGAACCGGGCGAGACCAAGCTCTATCTCCGCGCAGGCTACAGCTACACCGTGCGCATCTCCTTCCTCGAATACGGCGTGTTCATCGTGACGCAAATCCCGCAGAAGGTGCGTTGGATTCACGGCGAAGGCGATGAGAACGGCGTGGGCGACGGCTCGGACGGTGTGTTCGACTACCAGCTGCTTGCCACAGGCAACCCTATCTACTTCGGTGGATCGATATGGATGGACCGCAACCTCGGTGCAGAAGAGTGGGACGCCTCTGACCCGGAGACAGACCCCGACCGCCTGCAAGGCTACTACTACCAACCGGGACGGAATGTTCCTTACTGGCCGTTCCACACGGCTGACTATAAGTCTTCAACTCCCTTGCCCACCGTGCAGGAGCGATGGAAGGTACCGTTGGTAAATACGCTTGGTAAGGATTACGCTTCTGGTCAGATGAAATTCTTCCCTGTTCTGCCAGACTATATGGTCCAGACAGCACGTAAAAAATGGTTTTCGCTCAATGAAGGTTCTTGGGGATGGTGGCAATCGACGGAAGTGACAAACTACCAGTATGCCGCGAACGAGGTAGTAGAGAAGGAGGAATACGACCGTTGGATGGAGGGGAGCCCAGACCGCAAGACCTATATGCGTGCCGCCAAGTATCCCCGGAAACGTTGGGAGGACGGTCCTTCGGAGCAGCCTGTGCCTCCCGGGTGGCGGGTTCCCACGATGGACGATTACCTGCAAATCTATCCTTCCTGCTCGGCTGCCGGGAACTATGCCTTCATGAATGGTCCGACAAGGACAAATGATTTGCAGTGGTCGGATGGAATGAATCAGCTGAGCAACGAGTCGATCTTGCGAGTCTGTATACCGTTTTATCGTCCGGGTATGCCGAAGCCTTCAGCGAGCAAGAAGGATAAACAGGGAAATCCTTATTTGCCGTGTTACAATCTGTGGGAGCAGTTGCATGAGAAGTATGGTGAGAGTGGCAACTATCCCTCAGCGAGTACATGGAATGCACCGGATGTGGAGTATGTCAACGGCTTTTGTCCTGCCTATGACCCGGCACCGGGACAGGTTTCTGTTTATCTCATCGTGCGGAAGCAGGATGCCATCGGCTCCTGCATCGAGCCGGAGGAAATCCGGCAAAAGATTGCTGCGAACAAGGCAAGCAACATCGATGTGACGACCATCCAGAAATGGGGAACGGTGTATGCCATCAAGGCGTTGCACACCCCCGAAGCGTATGCCATGCGTTGGAGGCTGGAAGTAAGCCCGAAGGTGCAGACTGTGACGAAGGGTAAAGAGGAAGGCAAGAAGTCGCCGGTATTCTATCTGCGTATCGACCGCTATAAACTTTCTGATCCTGTGAATGCGGATTTGACCTCGTTGACCTACGAGCACCTCGTGGACTGGAGCAATCCCTCGGCAACCATGTTCCTGCCTGTCACAGGGATGGCAAACCTGAAGTCTACTGATTCCGGATTGTATTATTATGGCATCGAGTCGGTTTACCTGACCAGCACGATGACTGATGCAGGCTATTTCTGTGTATGGTTCAAGGCTCCGTGGGGCTCCTCCGGAAAAACGAATGTCCGTATAGGAATGTCACCACTCAAGCCCTTTAATGGTTCTTCTGCACCTGGCATCAATAACTTCACCGGCGAGCTCCGCCTTATCAAGCGGTAAGTAAGTGCCACTTTGACCTCATCTATCCGCCACCTGGATGCCGTCTATGTGGCGGATAGATGGCGGCTAACCCAATAAACCCGAAAACAACGAATAAACGCAATGACTTACATGAAACATACATTGACAGTCTGCCTCGGCAGTCTGGTGCTGGCACTCCTGGGTGCCTGTTCCTCCGACAACGAGGTGCCGCAACCCGGCAAGGAGGAAGGACACCGTGTGGACATTGTCCTCTCGGGCAGCCCTGCTGCAGGACGCACCGTCGGCACCGGCACACGTGCCCTGGTCGTGACGAGAAATCCGGCACAGGTCCATCCCGAACTGGAGAACCCGCGCAGCGTGCAACAGATACTCAACCCTTACCTCGACGACATGGCAATCGGCAGCACCGTCCGTCTGCTGGTCTGGCCTGCCGTAGAGAACAAGACGGACGGCAAATGGGAACGCAAGCCGAATACCGCTCCGCTGAACTGCACCTTCGTGGTGCGCGGTGATGCTGACACCCACTTCTACTACCTCCGTCCCTGCTCAGTCAAGGCGGACGGGAGCTTTGACAAGGAGGTGGGTACGCCCCTCATCCTGCGGGATGGCGACTGGATTATCTATGCCGCGTCGCCTGCCCTTCCGCTGGACGACAATGCGGGGCTGAAGCTCACCAACGGTCAGGAGTACATGAGCAGCGACTGGCGGTACGTGGAGACCTATCCCACCTATTTCCACCTGGCACCGACGGATGAGGACGTGGTGCAGATGACCCTGAACCCCGTCATCCATCAGAATGCGCGGCTCGTCCTCTCGCTTTACTCCGAGAACGAGTTCATCAGTTCGGTCGACCTGCTCAACGCCGGTATTCAGGTCAACGGACTCCAGCCTCCGACGTACTACAACGATGAATACAGCATGAACTACACCGACACCCTGCAGACCACCTGGGGCAAGAAGAACGAGAGCCTTGTCCTGCTGAACAAGTACATCACTTCCGTCAGAATCCGTCATCAGGCACAGGATGGCAGCGACAGCATCGTCACCTATCGCGCCTTCAACGTCATGGCGGACATCCTGCCGACGGATGCCACCTCGCATCCCCTGAACATCCTCTTCAGCGGCGTGGTGAACGGCGTCCCCGCAAACTTCTCCTACAATCTCAACGAGAAGGTCTTCCGCCCCGGCTACTACTACCACTACCTGGGCAAGATTGACATCAAGGAGGGTGTCGTCGTTGTCGACTGGGGCTCCAACAGCTGGGAGGCGGATGTGGACCTGAATTATGATGAATCACAATACGAGGATAATTGACAATGGACAATTGACAATTGACAATTTTTTGGATATGAAGAATTTATTTATACTGCTGTTCGCCCTGTTGGCGTTTACGGCTTGCGATGATTCCGGACGGGACGATGTTCTGCCGAAGAAGGAAGGCGACGGGCTGGTGAAAGTGCCCGTCCACATCGGGTTGCGTCCGATGGTCAATGCTGTCACCACCCGGGCAGAGAATCCGCTGGACCCGGCTACGGAGAACTACATGAACTCCCTGCGCTTCTTTGAGTTCGACCAGGAAGGGTTCCACAACCGCGACGAGGACTACCACGAAATCCTGCTCTCGCAGGGGCATACCTCGTACCCGAACATCACCATCCAGTTTCATGAGCTTTCGCGGACCATCGTCTGTGTGGCAAACGTCACGCCGCGCAACGTGGAGGACCTCTACAACACCTATTCCGGTGAAGGAACCGAACAGGAGGAGGGACACATCACGCTCGCCGACTTCAAGAAGTGGATGATTGACGTGGAATATCAGCAGTACGATGCCGAGACCCCCTATGAGAAGGCTTTCTACTCCAGCGTCTACGAGGGACTGCCCGTCTCCATGCCGATGTCCGCCGTCTTCGAGGGTGTTCCCAGTGACTTCCAGAACAAGGGCATCACCTTCTACATGGGCCGTCTGCTGACGTTGCTCAACTTCACCCTGCACTTCAAGAGCGAGCTGAACAAACCCTTCGGTACGGAGTTCTACAACGTCGCGTCGCAGATTCACCTCTTCCCCGGTGAACGGGTGGAGGTCGACCGCAACTGGCCGCCCCGTTTCCAGATTGTCGACATCCTGCCTCGCGAAGGCAATGCATATTGGGGTCCCCGGGAGAGCTATAAGCCCGGAGAGTCCGTGCAACGGTATCTCTATATCCCCGCCACGGCAGCCACCGACTGGAAGACAGCCGTCTATGCCGACCTGTTCTACGGCAAGGCATGCGAGAAACGTTTCGGCAATCCATTGGCGAACCCGCCCGTGCAGGCTGTCCCACGCGACCAGTATGTCATCCCCAATGCCCGTGTCTTCCTGACTGCCAACCTCCTGAGCACTCCGGGTATCGACAATCCGTACCAGCTCGATGCGAACACCATCTACCGCATCCGTCTGAACCTGACGCTGACGGACAAACCTTCGGAGCTGAAAGACCGCGACGTGCCCCCCATCATCTTAGAAGACGGAACGACGACCCGTGCCGCCCTCCCCACACGTACCCTCGCACTGGGAGAACCTGACGCCGTAACCCCCGACGGTACGTTGGTGTATGATGTGGGGATTTCTTCAACGGATCATCGTTCCAATTGATAATTGACAATTGTCCCCTGCGGCATGTGTATCGGGCGACCCGACCGGTCGCCCCTACATTTTCATGCTGCAATC
>ERZ780212.2732-NODE-2732-length-10461-cov-1.738708_pt1 | contig 10461 bp, 13 predicted proteins | sample MGYA00511364_ERZ780212 | MGnify/ENA primary metagenome ERZ780212 (study PRJEB29588, sample SAMEA2147991) | human gut metagenome | biome: human gut; feature: human-associated habitat; material: faeces | place: Denmark | collected 2008/2010 ...
GTCTCCGCACTGGTGCTTCCCGGAGTAGCGGGTCTGTACATTGCGGTCGCCATGTCGGCGGGGTGTACTGTGCTGCGCTCTGTTCTTCTTGCTCATAGTGAAAATCCTCCTAATCTTTCTCGGTCTTTTAACCGTAATCATGCTCTTCCTCATTGCCTATCCTGGCCATCTGCGTCCGAATACAGATCGCTGACAACCCGTTTCAAAACCTTTCCCAGAAGTCCGGTGGTCTCACAGAACATCCGGATCGGAAGGCCAAGGCGGGAAGCTTCCTGGATCTCCGCCATCATCCCCTCAGAGATATACTCGGAAAAGCACCACAGCTCGTCCGCGTCTTTGAGCATCTCCAGCCCGATGCGCCGTCCCTGCTCACGTTCCGAGACGATGCTGTCATCCAGGAACTGTGTGCAGAAGAGATGGCTGCAGATTGGGATCGCCCCAAGTTCTGCCACCAGGCGGCAGGCTGTCTTTGCCCGGTCGATATTGTCTGCCAGCTCCCTTTTTGCCAACTCCGGCGGCTCCATCCTGGGCCGGTATGGAGAGCAGACGTAGATACGGAGCCTGCGGTCCGCCGTAGCGGCACCTGCCTCCTTGCGCCCAGGGGGATGATTGATCGTTGCTGTGTCCATAAGGTCCTCCTTCCTGCGGCTCTGCGATCATCCGAAGCCGCAATGCGTTTATGTTGATTGGGTTCAGAGCGGGGTGTTTTCTAAGAACTGTCCATCCGGCTTGTCCTCCTCTCTTTTACTAGCAAGGAACCATCGGGGTTCTTACCGTCCTTGAAAAGTTCCTCTCACCTAATAGCGTGGGAGAAGCTGTTTAAGTAGTACCGTGCAAAATTTTTTCAAAATTGAATTGTACTTAGCCGGACTTTCCTTTCTGCGGCGTCTAACCGAAAGTCCACAGCCTTTTGTGTAATCCCCAACATCTCTGCGATTTCCTGCTGTGTATATCCGCACTGGTGATACAGAAGGAACACTTCCCGCTGCCGGTCTGTCAGCTTCCCAAGCTGCTCCCGGAGCATTTCCTTCCGGATCAGGGCCCGTTCTGGGCTTTCAAAGTGATAGCCTGGATTCCACTCGGCGGCTTCCTCTTCTTCCGTCACATAGTCCAGGGAAATATTTTTGTTCTGCCCACGGCGGTCGCCTTTGCGGTCCATACTGTTTTTCTCCACCTGATGGTCGCCGCGCAGCATCACCGCCATAAACCAGGGCTGGCTGCCCAAAATATCCTCACCAACGGTGCTTCTCTGAGCTATGTAATCCTTCTCCTTATCTTTCAGTCCGTCAAACTGATAGGTGAAGGAACAGCAGTCCGCAAGCCACAGGACCGTGGTCCCGGTGTCGTTGGAATACACTGCATAGCCGTTGGCATAAACCTTGCAGTCCCCGTCTGCCGTTTCCGCAAACGGCTGTACCTGCTCCACAGTGCCGTCCTCACGCTTTTTCTCCCGAAGGGCCCTTGCGGTCGGCGTTTTTTCCGCCCTGCCCACAGCGCCGATCATCTCCAGCAGTTCCCTTAAGGTGGTTTCCTCCGTTACAGTGATGTTTCTGGTGTCGTTTGTTCTTTCCATGGTTACGTCCTTTCTGCGGACGCTTCCGGCAGAAGGATGTAATCATGGGAAAGAGTACTGGACGGCTTCCTGCCGCTTCAGAGGACTCCCAGGCTTGGAGCATAAAAAAAGATGCATAAGGCCAAAGGTGTCCTCTTACGCCCCTTCCCGATCCGCCGGTGATTGATTTCCAATCGCCTGCGGATCCGGAAGGTCCCGTATGAAAACATCCTCTGCCGTATGCATCCGGCTTGAGATATTAAATATAATCAACCCTTGGCACAACCACTTAATGTCCTGTCCCTTAGGCTGATTATATGGTACCAAAACGACCATCTAAAGAATTATCGGAAACAATAAGATTTCTATGTCCCTTTATCGAATACGATAAAATTACAGCTTGACTTTTTAGAGATGCCTCCTGATACAGATACCTTCTGAAACTCCCTTTTAGTTCTCAGAGACGCTAGAATACAAAAGGCATACTTTAAGAAAAAAATACCGTTCACAAATTTATATCTGTGAACGGTCAAAGTGTGGCTAACTGTGCAGAGAACATTTTAATTATCATCCGTTGCTTCTCCGGTGTCAGTCCTTTTAGTTTTTCCATTACTGGTATGGCTTCTGGAGTAAAGGCTGAGAACTCATCCAATTCTTCTGATTGTAGATAGGAAAGAGGGACTTTAAGAGCAACTGCAATCCTATGTAATTTATCTACACCCATTGCACGTTGCCCAGATTCATAGAGGGAAAGTGTGCTTGATGTTAAATCTGCCCGGATTGCCAGCTCTGATGCAGACATTCCTAGCTCTTCCCGGCGCTTTACGATTCTTGATCCGATTGATGCCAATACTGGATCATATTTAACAGCCATCAACTTTCCCTCCTCCCTTGTTTTTTTATTTCCTATTCCTTCTTCTTACTTTTTTCTACCCTCCACCGGTTTTATCAATGTCAAGTCAACAATTCGTTTATCAAATCGTGTAATCATAAGACTTTACATTATTTCAATTTTATTTACATCACGATAATTCTCTTTTAATTCAGTATATAACCAAAAAAATTTAAAGTCTGTCAGTAAGAATAACAAAATACACAGCCCAATAAACAATTCCAACATTTAGTATATCAAAGCATTTTATACTCTATATCTTGTATGTCAATTAATAACGACAGATATTTATAAAGCCTCTTTAACATTTCTAATCCCTTTTTTTGATTCAAATGAAAATCGTCAGGCTCTTTATCGCGACGGGCAGAAGTCGTACCCCTCGCCATCTTATAATCTCACATGTCATCATCACCTGCATCTGGATCATCTTGAAAAGGTGTACTATTGCAGCAGACATAAACAAATCGCTACAATATTCTCTGTGTAACGAAAAAGAGCCGAAAATCATGGCTCTTTTCCATGACTCTCGGCTCCTATTAGCCCTTCATCGAATCCAATTATCCGATGGATATTCTTTTTTCAACCTCATACACAGCAAGTGACCCATCACTTCGTCGTTTCACCTCTGCGTTATGTCCTCGCCCCGTGATACTTCTTATAGCCTCCATGACTTGTTCCTCTTCTGAGAGATTAGTGTGTATACATCTCCCTTTATCTGAGCTTGTCGGCTTATAATATTGTCTTCCCTTTCGATTCATTTTGTATCCTCCTCGATTAAATCAACTGATCATCTAGTATTTCATCTATTAGCTGTTCATTTTCCTTTTCAATTGATTCTTCTTTTTCTTCAACAGGGCCAAAAGTGATAGAAACTTTAGGATGTCCTTTTACAGGGAAAACAAATTCTTCCTCCACAGATGCATTATCCAAATCAATTAAAATAATAGAAAAAATACTAGGAAATTCAACTCCATCTAAGGTGGCCAGCAGATAATCATACACTTTTTTTTCCGTAAGAACAAAGCTCATTTTTTTGGGATTCATATCTCCTGTATAATATAGTCCCAAAACCATTAGGAACTTCTGGCGGAATTTCATGGTTGTATGCTTAATTTCTTTTTCCCCATTCGAGATTGTTGGCCAAAATTCAAACTCCCATAACTCCATTTTTCCAGATTTTGAGTTTGCATCAGTAAACAAACTCCAGTCCGTACGGTATCTATAGTTTAAGGCGTTATGGATTACCTCCGTTTTAGGCGAGGCGATTGCATACCCGCGTCTCAGCAACTCCTTGAAAAGAATATCACAGATAGTTTTCGCCATAGCCGCATAGGACTCATTCCTTATCCTGCCTGTCATTCTTCTAGGGACTTTTCCATGAGCATCCATCAACATTTCAATTGTAATACCGCTTTCTTCGTCTGCATGTTCTGCAATAGATATAATCACTTCGTCAGAACTCGCTTTGGATATCTTCTTATTTATGATCCTTGACATTGTCGAGGGATCAATCCCACACTCTATAGCGAATTGTCGCATACTTCGTTTAGCGCCTTTTGCACGGATAACAAGTTCTGCCAATTTGTCCTTATCTGGCGGTCTGACTCTAACATAATTAGCCAAGGCAGTCATATCAACTTTATTTTCCACTTTTTCATCTCCTTAGCTTTATTGCTTCTTTTGATTTTATTGCATATATAATAACATCGCGCAACATTTTTGTCAATGCATATTGCAACAATTATTGCGTATATTGCGCAGTTGTTGATGTGGATCAAATTACCAGAACATTTGTTCTTATATCCTATTGACAACATACGCACTCGATGTTATCATAAAAGTACGTCAACCGTGTTTATATGATAGCACACAGGATTTAGCAAGTCAATACATTTTACACACATATGACGTATTTATTTTCCCTTGACGTCTGCGTATGCAATCCCACTTTTTGTATTGACTTTTATCTGCAGCTATCGGAAGTATTCAATCGGCTGCGCATATACCCCTGGCCTATACGGCTCGTGCAGTCCAACTTATCAAAAAGGAGCGTATACAAAATGAGTGAAAACAATGATTTCGGCATGAAGCTAAAGTCCTACCGGAAAGCACGGGAGATGTCCCAGGCGGATTTTGCCGCTTTTCTGGGGATCCCTTTCAGAACCTATCAAAACTATGAGTCCGGACACCGCTACCCACGGAATATGGAAGTTGTCAATAAGATTGCTGTTGCCCTTGGCGTTACCGCGGAAGATCTGCTGGGCGCCGCCGGCGGCTATATAGTAGAAGCAAATGAAAAAGGCGGCTCCAGGGATCGCAGACGAATGGAGCAGATGGTGACACAGCTTTCCGCCATGTTCGCCGGCGGTGAAATTGACCAGGAATCCAAAGATGCCGCTATGGCTGCGCTGAATGCGGTATACTGGAAACACAAAGAGGAAAACCGTGAACGATATACAACAAAGAAAAACAAAGGCACCCCCTCAGAAAAGTGAATCCGGGATACCTGCATCAGAATCCAACCATGAGCTGGAGGTGCATGATTATTGAAAGCCGCAGAGAGCTATGCATTGGCTCAAAAGATTATTAAGAAATGTGATGGAAGCCGTGATCCGGAAGTGATCTATCAATGTCTTGGCATTGAGCTGGAGGATACCTTTGACCTGGCAAATCTCAAGGGGATGTATTCTTCCGCAGACCGGCACCGCACGATTTATTTACATAAACGTCTGACTGGGTACCTGCGCAGATTTGTCCTCATGCATGAAATCTGCCATGATCAGATACCTGAACATCGGAAACGGGCACGACGGATGCCTTATAAAGAAATCCAGTTTTTTGGTGGTGTAAATCAATCAGAGAGGGAGGCAAACTCTGTCGCTGCGCATGTTCTCATTGATGATGAGAAGATGGTCAATTTAATTATGGAAGGAAATTCTGCCCAGGCCATCGCTGCGGAACTTTATGTTCCGGAGGATCTGCTTTTGATTGCCATTGAGGACTACCACAAGCTGCACCCAGACTTTATTGTCCGTCTGCCCCGTTCCGGCCGTGGTAATTACCTGAAAGACTATAACATTTGGGAATAAGCTGTTTTCAGCCACATCGGAGGTGATGATAGAATGAACTGCTATTTTTGTGATGCCTGCCATTACTGTTTCACAGCAGAACAGCTCCCGGAACGATGTCCGGACTGTGGAAAGCTGACGGCATATGGCCATCCAGCCGTGCGGATAGCAACAGAAGCAGAGATCATGGATTATCGGCAGATACAGATGGAACTGAATGAAGAAGAGTCTCACGCTGCAGGAAAGGAGGCCGCAGGCTATGAGAGCGATTCCTACATCTCACACGGAACGAATCTACGTCAAAGTCACGTCCGACTTTGATTCCACAGGATATATGCAGCCCAAATCCATTACCTGGGCGGACGGAAGAACATTCCCCATTGATGCCGTGAGGGATTTTCGGCCGGCCGGAGCAGCCAACAACGACTTCTCCGGAGACTGTTTCACGGTTCTTATCCAAGGGCAGGAAAAGCACCTATTCTTCGAACACATCGACCGGCGCTTTTCCGGGCGAATAGGACGATGGTTTGTGGAAAAGGCTGCACAATAAATATAGAAACAGTATTTCTGGGAAAGGAGGGCGCACTGTATGGCATACAATAATAATCGAACCTATCTTGCAATCGATCTGAAGTCATATTACGCTTCCGCCGAGTGTGTCGCCAGGAACCTGGATCCGCTGACCACCAACCTGGTAGTGGCTGACTCTTCCCGCACAGAAAAGACCATCTGTCTGGCCGTATCCCCAGCCCTGAAATCCTATGGCATCCCCGGCCGGGCACGGCTCTTTGAGGTGGTTCAGAAGATTAAGGAGGTCAATGCAGCCAGACTAAGCACTGCAATCCGCAGTCATAAGGCTGTGTATAAGGACGGCAAACCATCTCTCTCCTCGCCATCCTATGATGCAAACGCCCTGGCATCTGATCCGTCCCTAGAGGTCTCTTATCTGGTTGCGCCGCCACGGATGCTCTACTACGAGAAAGTCTCCCGGCAGATCTATGGCATCTATCTCAAGTACATCGCTCCGGAGGATATCCTGGTGTATTCCATCGACGAGGTATTCATTGATGCAACGGCATATCTGAGTCACTACGAGATGTCCGCCCACGACCTGGCAAAAACCATGATACGGGAGGTCTTATACACCACAGGCATCACGGCCACGGCCGGCATCGGGCCGAACCTGTACCTGGCCAAGCTGGCCATGGACATCACAGCGAAACACACCAAACCGGATAGAGACGGTGTGCGCATCGCCAAGCTGGATGAAGAGTCCTTCCGGTATCTGCTGTGGGATCATCAACCACTGACAGACTTCTGGCAAACCGGACCGGGCACTGTGAAAAGATTAGCCAAACTAGGAATCCACACCATGGGAGAACTGGCCAGGGCAAGCATTTACAACGAAGATATGTTATTCCAGGAATTCGGAATAGACGCGGAGATCATGATCGACCACGCCTGGGGCCTGGAACCCTGCGGAATGGCCGAAATTAAGGCATACAAGCCAAGTACAAACAGTCTTTCCGAGGGGCAGGTATTGGCAGAGCCCTACCCTTATGATAAGGCCCGCATCATTGTTGCCGAAATGGCGGACTCCCTGGTTTTTCAGCTCACCGACAAAAATCTTGTCACGGATGGCCTGACACTGGACGTTGGCTATGACCGGGAAAACTGCGACAAGGGTTCCTACCGCGGCCCGGTACATATTGACCACTATGGGAGGTCCGTGCCAAAGGGAGCCCATGGCAGTACACATTTGGGAAATCCCTCCAATCTGGGAAGTACGATTGTCACAGCAGCTGTGGAGCTGTTTGACCGGATCGCCAATCGGTCGCTCACAGTGCGCCGAATCACGATGGCCGCTAACCGGGTAGTACAGGACGAAGGGGTATACCAGTTTGACTTGTTTTCCGATGTAGAAAAGCAGGAAAAGGAAAAGACCCTGCAGAAGGCTCTGTTGGGCATTAAAAAGAAGTATGGAAAGAACGCCATCCTGAAAGGCACGAACTTCCTGGATGGCGCTACCATGCGGGAGCGGAATAAACAGATCGGCGGCCATAAGGAATCCTAAATTCAGAATTGCAGGAACCGTATAAGCTCCGCTTATCGATGTCCCATAGTTTTTATGCTCATTGGCATCATCATTTCCTCTTTGTTTTCTGCCTTTATATATTTGCTATGTACTAAATTCAGAGCAAAAATCTTAAAAGAACAGCATACAAAGAGAGGCGGCAAAGAATCATATGAGCAAAGATACAAATCCAGCACTCGCAGAACACTCTGTACCTGACGCACCTGCAGCTCCTGTTTCACAGGCAGTACAGACAATACCTCCAGCACAAGCTGCTGTAGAAATCCCCCAATTTGCATCTCCGACTCAGGAAGCCAGATATCATATTCTGCAGTATCTGACAAAAAATCGGGGGATACCTCAACGCTGTTCTGCCATTGTGCAGGCAGTCAGAGAACGTAACGCTTCCATCAGCCGAAACGCCATCGATACTGCTCTTTACGAATTAACCAGTCGCCGCCAGCTTCTCATAAAGATTTCACGTGGGGTATATCAGCTCAACACTGTCACTGCTTCTAACGATACACCTCAAGAGTTTATGCAGCTTTCAGCTCCCGCCGTAGAGGCGACATCCGCATTGGACGCTTTGGAAATGGCCCTTTCCTGTATTAACTCATATCAAATCACAGTAAAAATAGCTGACATCGATGAGATATTTCTTCGCAAATATCAGATTTTAATCGACACGAAGCAATTTTTACTTACTCAGATGGATGAAATAAATAACCTGGACTCTGGAACAAAAGAGCCCGATAACGGGGTACGCCCAACGCAAAATGTTCATGAGGTGAAACATGACGGACAAAAATCTATCGACAAAACCAGCTGACAATTACAAAAACACACCAATGGGAAAAGCTGTTCAAAAAAAATATGCCGATATCCTGCATGGTTCCCGGCCGGAGCCGTCATACAGGCATCCACGGATGACCCTTTCCAACCGGGCCAAGATCTTCTCCCCATTTTCAGCACTGCGTGGATACGAGGAAGAGATCGCTGCGGAGGGCGAGGAACATCTGAAGATTGCAAAAATGGAACTGTCTGAGGAAGATAAAGGCAAACTTTCCGATAAACTCCTGCAGGTTAAAAAAGGTATGGAAGTGACTGTGTGCTTCTTCGAAGCTGATGATGTTGAACCAGCCATATTCGACACACCCGCTGAACCGGCCAGGTCAGCCACTCATCTCGGGAACTACCGGACGGTCACCGGCATTGTTAACCTCATCGATTCCGTGTACCGTGAACTGAAGATTAACACCGGGGATAAAAATGTGCTTGGGAAGGAACTGCCTGTGACGATCCACTTTGATGATATTTTGGATCTGTCCGGGGATGGCCTCATAGACATTGATGAATAACTGGGAATTAAACCAGGTTTATTCCTCTGCCGATAACCCTGGCAGGCGCTCTGATAGCGGAACGTTCCACAGGCCAATCCCACACGTTCATCCTATACTTCTCATCAGAATGTCATTTTACGACTTGCTATGTGCCTTTTATGACGGTAACATGTCCCTACCCTGAAAGGGAATCTGTAAATAAGGAGACATGCCATGAGACATATCAGGACAAACCATAATCCACTAACAGTATCTGATATCCTTTTGGAAAATGGGACCGCTCGCCTGGAGGATTTCTACCCGCTTACCAAAGTGAAAACTGCGTCTGATAAAAAGAAGCTTTTATCCCAAGGCTACAATCCCGGGTATACTGTTTCAGAATGGCCATACGCACTTCCCGTTAATAAAATTTACTATAGTAAGCATCTGATCCCATCCACATATTATTATGACCCGGATAACGAGGCCATTCCTATTGCTCTCTGCCTGAATATCTACGGCACGGAACGGATCCCTATCATCCCAGATTCAGATCAATTCTGCGAATACATCCTGGATTTTGCTGCAAGCCTGCAGAACCCGGATAAGGATAAAATATTCTCATATTTATATAACCAGGATGATGGCATACGTTCACAACTCCTGGCCGAGTACATAAGACGCTCTTCTCCCTCCCCGGAGCTCTTCGATCTGTTCCAGATGCTTTATACAGTCACCGATTACAATGCAGGTGAATATGGTACAGACCTGCTTCAAAAGCTGGCCTTCTGCCGATCCGATGCGCAGATTCAAAAGATCCACAATGCTCTGGCTGATTACCCGGAAGAACTCATCGTCTACCGCGGAGAGGCGGAAGGAAGCACAAACTACCGGAAAGCCATCAGTTGGTCGCTGGATATCAACACGGCTTTCTTCTTTGCCTGCAGGCACGGAGACCAAAACCACGCCAGGATCATCCGGGCCAGAATCCACAAACAGGACGTTATCGCAGTGAACCTGGACAGCAGAGAAAAAGAAATCATTGCGGTTCCTGGCGTACCCATCAAAGTAACTGTCGAGCGTCTGATCGGCCCTGACTCTTCCTTGCTCATGCCATTCCATCATTTGGATGAGTATCGAAAAAGTGTGGAGCAGATCCGGCGTTTATATAAACTCTACCAGAGAAGTGGAACAGATCACGGCCAACTCCACAGCGCGCGAGTCCTATTCCTTGCTCTTGCGATCATCCGGTCTGGAAAAATCAAGCTGAGTCCAATGGAACGGACGCAGCTCTTAACTGCTATCGTTTTCCATGATATTGGCAGGGCTGATGACGGTGTGGACGATGGACATTGGAAAGCCAGTCGTCAAATCTATGAAACCCGTGTAGGTAAGTCGCTGGATCCCACCGTCTGCTTCCTCATCGAATATCATTGCCTTGATGATAAACTGGCAGAAGAATATCTTAAAACCACAGATACGGTCCAGGCCAGGAAACGCACCTGGTTCCTGTATCAGATCTTAAAAGACGCGGATGCCCTGGACCGGGTGAGGTT
>ERZ780212.2733-NODE-2733-length-10452-cov-2.540829_pt1 | contig 10452 bp, 10 predicted proteins | sample MGYA00511364_ERZ780212 | MGnify/ENA primary metagenome ERZ780212 (study PRJEB29588, sample SAMEA2147991) | human gut metagenome | biome: human gut; feature: human-associated habitat; material: faeces | place: Denmark | collected 2008/2010 ...
GCCATTCTCTCACGTGAGAGAATGGCCCCCTTTCCTGCGTCTCCACACGGTGTGGGAAACTCCCCTGCTGCCTTCAGGCAGCAAGAATCTGTAAAGCGCTATTGCATTAATAGTCTTTTAATTTCTTTCTCTGCAAGCGCAGTGGCCCCCTCGAAATCCACGCAGGGATGGTATGCATTCTCCAGCGCATCGTGTGCTTTTTTGGCGTCCGACAGTGCGCCCACAGCCTCATCTAAGAGCGACGCCTCCACGCGGCGGGTAAAGCGCAGCTTCGCCTTCTGCGCGCGCGTGAGCTTCTCCTCCGCCATCGCGTCGAGACGCAGGCGGCGGTAGGGCTTCCCGTCGTACGGGTTGCGCACGTTCGTTGTGATAAACGCCAGCCCTTTTTCCGGGATCAATACGTGATGGAGCTCCCGCGGCCGGTCTGGATTCGGGCAGGCGATGATGTCGAAATGCTTCGCCTGTGCCGCCTGCACGACGGTCTCAAGCATTTCGTTTCCCAGCCCCGCACTGTCAATGATGGCATAGATGCGCGGGCAGAGGGCTTCGACGGTGTCGAACCGGCAAATCTCGCCCCGATGCGTCACACCGCCTAAAAACGCGCGGTCGACACGCCCGCTGCCGGTTCCCTCACCGCGCAGCTCGCGTGCGAGGATGCCGTCGGTGCGGCGGCGGAGCTTCGAAAAATCCATCTGCGCGTGCATTGCCACGCGGCGCTCGCTCTCCACCTCGCCCATCGCGCGCAGGATGCGATAGGCGCTGCGGTAGTGTGCGCGATATTCGTCGCTCAGCGCGACGATCTCCGCGCGGCGTGCCTTAGCCGCGTCCACATCGTAGAAGCGTGTCAGGTCGACATAGCGTTCGCTCGCGACCGCGTAGGTCGGCTCGAGCACATGCGGGCTGGTGCCATCGACAATGGCGGCGTTACGGTCCAGAAAGATCGCAGCGTCGAGCGAATCGGGGTCACCCGAGCAGTTGATGTACACGATGCGCTCGCCCGCGCGCTCCATCGCCGCGCCCACGCGGCGCATGAAGGTCGACTTGCCGCAGCCCGGGCCGCCTTTCAGAATCATCAGATCGTCGAGCCGACCGCCCAAAAGCTGGTCATAGAGCGAGAAAAAGCCCTCTTCGCTGTTTGCGCCGAGGAAAAAGTACACCGGTTTCATAAGATCCCTCCCAAAATTGGTGCTTTCTCCATAGCGTATGCGTGCGTGGCTGTCCCCGCTTCCCGCCCTTCCCAAATTTTGTTTGTAAGGCAGCAACGTTCCGTCATTCAGGAATGAAAAAAGCTCCGTTTGGGATTCCCAAACAGAGCCTTTTTATGTACTTTCTTACGCCGTGAAGATCTTGTCCTCCGCTCTGCGCGTGTAGTCGCGTTCGAGCATCGCGCGGTGCGAGAGGAACGCGGGATCGTCGAAATACTTCGCACCCATCGGGCAGTTGCGCACGCAGGAGTGGCATTTGATGCACACGCCCACGACCTCGGTGACATCATCGGGATTGATCGAGCCCATCGGGCAGAGGGAGGCGCACACACCGCAGTGGATACACTTGTCGAGGTCGGTCTTGGGCTTCGCCTTCAGAAACACCTTCGGTTCGCCATCGAGGCCCAGCGGGCGGTAATACGGCGCGTCGGCATCACCGTCGACCGTGACGGGCGCGGGATACTCGGTCATCCGCACGATGCGGCCCACGACCGCGGAGCCGAGCTTTGCAAGCTCCGCCATATCGTCGGAATCAGGACGCCCCTCGGCCAGCGCGTCGGTAAATGCGTGGCGGCAGGCAAAGGCGCCCGCGCCAATGGTGTGGAAGCCGTCCCCTTCGAGGCAGGCGCAGAGCTCGGCAAGCGAATTGTCGAAGCTGCGGTTGCCGAACGTCACGACCGGCACAGCCAGCGCGCCGTTTCCGTGAAAGCCGGACTTCACAAAGTCGAGCAGCTTATTTGGAAGCTTGCCCGCGTAGGTTGGCATACCAAATACGACAAGGTCGCCCGCGGCAAACTCATACGCTTCCTCGCGCGCGGCGGGCAGCGTGAAATCGCGCACCTCGAGCGGCACGTCGAAGCTGACGGCAAGGGCATTTGCAAGCGTGGTGGTCACCTTTCTCGTGTTGCCGGTGGCGCTGAAATAGACTGCGTAAACCTGAGAAATGTTCATGGGAATCGGCCTTCTTTCTTTATTGTTCGGGGCGCTGCCCGGCCTTACAGGGAAAAATCCTCGGACGTGTACTTGTCGTTCAGCGTGGCCGGACGCGGCGGCACGCGCTTGAGCGGATCGTAGCAGAAGTGACGGCAGTGGTCAGCAGAGTCGACCACGCCGCGGCGGGAGCAGATGACCTGCCCTTCGTTGATGACAGATCCGCTCTTGCAGTAGGCGCAGTGCTTTTCAATGTCCTTGCGGAACAGATGGAACATGGTCTCCCTCCCCTTTCTTTTACAGGCTGCGGACGACGAGCTTGCCGTCCTCCATCGATGCATGGATCTGCGTGACGGGGTGCTCGTAGGAGTCGATGATCTGCGCGGCCATGACGTCTTCGAGCTCTTTCTGAATGGTGCGGCGCAGATTGCGCGCGCCGTAGGTCGCGGAGTAGGACTTCTTGACGAGGTAGTCCTCAACATTCTCGTCCCACGTAAAGTGAAGGCCCTTGTCCTCGAGGCTCTTTTGCAGCTCGTCGAGCATGATGCGGGCGATGCCGGCGAAGTTCTTCTCGTCAAGGCGGTTGAAGCAGATGACCTCGTCCACACGGTTCAGGAATTCGGGGCGCAGGAACTCGCCGAGCGCCTTCATAGCGCGGTCGCGGTTCTGCTCGTTCACCGTGTGGCCGAAGCCGACGGTGCCCTCCTTGCGCTCGCTGCCCGCGTTGGACGTCATCACGATGACGGTGTTTTCAAAATTGACCTTGCGGCCGTGGGAGTCGGTGATCTCGCCGTCGTCGAGAATTTGCAGCAGGACGTTCATCACGTCGGGATGCGCCTTTTCGATCTCGTCGAAAAGGATGACGGCGTAGGGCTTGCGGCGAATCTTTTCGGTCAGCTGGCCGGCTTCATCATAGCCGACATAGCCCGGGGGCGAGCCGACGATGCGGGAGACCGAGTGCTTTTCCATAAACTCGGACATGTCGAGGCGGATGAGCGCATCGGGCGAGTTGAAGAGGTCCTGCGCCAGCTGCTTGACAAGCTCGGTCTTGCCGACGCCCGTGGGGCCGACAAAGATGAAGCTCACCGGCTTATGCTTGGGCGAGATGCCCACACGGTTGCGGCGTATCGCCGCAGCGACAGCCTCGACAGCCTCGTCCTGACCGACAATGAGCTCTTTTAAGCGCTTGTCAAGCTCGCTCAGACGGCGGAACTCGTCTTCACGGATACGCGAGGCGGGAATCTTCGTCCAGAGCTCGATCACGCGGGCGAGGTTGTCCATCGTGAGCTGCGGGTCACCCTGCGCGCAGAGCTCGTCGAGCTCGGTCTGCGCCTTGATGGTAAGGCTCTTGAGCTCGGCCAGCCGCTCAAAGTCAGGCTCCTCCGCGCCCTGCAACAGCTCACGCTCCTTGTCGTAGTCCTCGATCTCGCGGCGCAGCTCCATGCGGCGGTTGATGTTCTTGTCGTGCAGGTTCAGATCCGAGCATGCCTCGTCGATGAGGTCGATGGCCTTGTCGGGCAGGAAACGGTCGGTGATGTAGCGCTCGGACAGCAGCACTGCCTGACGCAGAATACCCTCGGGAATTTTGACGCCGTGGAACTGCTCGTAGTAGTGGGCGATGCCCTTCAAAATTTTGAGCGTGTCCTCCATGTTCGGCTCGTTGACCGTGACCGGCTGGAAGCGGCGCTCGAGCGCGGTGTCCTTTTCAATGTGCTTGCGATACTCGGTGAACGTCGTCGCGCCGATGACCTGAATTTCGCCTCGGGAGAGCGCAGGCTTCAAGATGTTGGCGGCGTTCATGCTGCCCTCGGCGTCGCCCGCGCCGACGATGTTGTGCACCTCGTCGATGACAAGGATGACGTTGCCCATCTTGCGGATCTCCTCGATGAGGCCCTTCATGCGGCTCTCGAACTGGCCGCGGAACTGCGTGCCCGCGACGAGCGCGGTCAGGTCAAGAAGATAGACCTCCTTGCTTCTCAGCTTGAAGGGCACGTCACCCGCGACGATGCGCTGGGCGAGGCCCTCGGCAATGGCCGTCTTGCCGACGCCCGGCTCACCGATCAGGCAGGGGTTGTTCTTCTGGCGGCGGTTCAAAATCTGGATGACGCGTTCGATCTCCTCCTCGCGGCCGACGACCGCGTCGAGCTTGCCGTCGCGTGCGCGCTGGGAGAGATTGATGCAGTAGGAGTCGAGGAATTTGTGCTTGCTCCCCTTTTCGACCTTCTTGTTGCTGCGCGGGCTCTGCGTCTGCTCGGTCTCGTTGCCATTTTGTGCGTCGTTCGCAGCGGGATTTCCGCCGAAAAAGCGGCTCAGGAACGGGAACGTGGCGGTCTTGCCGTCCTCGTCCTCGTTATCGGCGTCCGGATCGTCGGCGTCGGTCAGACCTTCGAGGTTTTCCACACCGCCGAAGGCGCCCATCATTTCATTGGAGATATTGTCAAGATCCTCATCCGTGATGCCCATGCGGCGCATCATCTCATCCACCTGCGGCAGTCCGAGATTTTTCGCGCACTTGAGGCAAAGTCCTTCGTTGACGTTCTGCCCGTTTTCCTGACGGGTGATGAACACAACGGCGATATTCTTTTTACATCTGGAACAAAGTTGCGGCTGCATAGTATTTCCTCCTTGGGGTAAAGATCAGGGTAACAGCGCGGCGACAAGCCCGCGCGGAGTATGACTCATAAAAAACGATAACAGATACGTGCCCTCATAGTCGGCAAAAGCCTTGACGCCGAGCTTCGGTGCGACATCGCAGACGAGAAACAGCAAAAGTGCGCCCTCGATCAGGCCCAGCGCGCCGCCGCCGATGGTGTTGAGCGCGTTCAGCACTGGCAAGTCTAACACCTTGTCAATGCCGCCTGTCACTAAGCGGAGCAGCAGCGTGAGCACCAAAAAACACAGCACGAACACGAGTGTCCTCACCACGCTGCCGAGCAGCGTCCTTACGGCGGCAAGCGCCGCGTCGCGCGCGGCATTTCGAAGCGACTGACGCACCGCGCCGTCGAAATCGAAGCGCAGCAGCTTTTTGAGAAGGCCTGTCACCGCGAGCGGCGAATCGTCCTGCCGAACGTTTTCTGCGTCCTGCGCGGCGTCGCCGTTTGGCGTTTCACCCGAGGCGTCGCTCTCCGCCGGGGTCTCCCCCTCGATCTGCGGGACATCCCCCTGCGGTGTCTGCGATTCGGTATCAAACCACTCCTCCACGCTCTTTTCAAGGCGCGGCATCAGCATGTCGGTCACGGGCTCGGTCAAAGCGTCGGTCAGAAGCGACGCGCCGATCAGCGCGAGCACGATCGCCGCCAGCGCCATAAAGCTGCGGAACAGCCCCCGCTTGGCGCCGAACACGACGCCTAATATGAGCACGAGCGCGAAGACTGCATCGATCATAAGACCATTATTCACGTTTCCCGCGCTCCTTTCAAGTCATAAATTGTAACATTTTTAGCGTTTTACAGAAATTACGGAATATAAAGCCAGGCGGACGACGAGCCGATCAGCACCGCCGTACCATCCTCGCGCATGATGACAGAGCGCGCGTACTCCGTGCCGTCCAGCCGCGCGTATTCCTGCAGCTGCGGCGTGTAGAGCACCAGACTGTCGCTGTACAGCACGGCGATATACTTCCCCGCCGCGGACATGGACAGGACCTCCTGGCTGCTGTCAAGGCTCGCCATCTCTGTACCGTCGGATGAGACAGTCACGAGCTTCAAGGTGCTGCCCGAGCGGTAGCGGCTCAGCAGCAGCGCCGCGTAGTTGTCGCCGCCCATGCTCGAACCGCGCAGATACGGGTATTCGTAGCGATAGCTGCCGGAAAGCGTACCGTCCGATGAAAAGAGCGTCAAGCTCTCGTCCGTCAGGCACGAGAGCGTACCGGCCACGCTGTCGAGCGATAGCAGGAGCGAGCCCGTGAGTGTGTTGACCGAGTCCGCCTTATCGCTGCCGAGGGAATAGATGCTCACCGTGTCGGCGAATGTGCCGTCTGACTCGCCGAGCGTCACCGCCGCCATGCGCTTGCAGTCGCGCATGACGACCGCGTCGATGACATAGTGCTCCGAGGAGTTGAAGGCAAACGTCTTCTCGCCCGAAGCGTCGTACACCGTAACAGCGGACTTGTAGCCGCTCTTTTCGGCGTTGAGCGCCAGATAGTCCGAGGAATTGACGCTGACTGACAGGATATTGCCGCTGCACTCGCCGCTCATATCGCGCACAAGGCCGCTTGCAGAGTAAATAAGAAGCGTCTGCCCGCCGATATCATAGACCGCGGCGGTCTGACCGCCGACAGCGATGGCGGGATTCGTGAGCTTCACACTCATGCTGTCCACCACGCTGACGCTGCTGCTGTAGATCGACACGCCCGTCGTCGAAGCGACGATCAGATGGTCGCCGAGCAGCGCAAAGGTGTTGCTGCGGTCGTTGCTGAACGAGTACATCTCCACCTTGCCCTGCTCATCCTGCGTGACCTTATTATAGGAGAAAAGGCGGCGCACACTGTCAAGGCTGCTCAGGTCCTTCCACGCCGCGGCGACGACCACGGCCAGCACGACCACAAGCGCCAGAATCACCATCAGCGCCCGCTTGAGCCCGCCGCCGGAGCGGCGCGGGGCCGCCTGCGAGCGCCTCAGCTCCTCGCGTGTTCCCTTTTCCTCTTTGAGATCATTCATTGAGCCGTTCATCCTCATACCAAAGTCTGGTCATGTACAGTCCCCCCGGCGGCACCGTGGGGCCGGCGAGCGAGCGGTCGCCGGAGGCCAGGATCTCGGGGATGTCCTCTGGCGTGAGCTTCCCCTCGGCGGCGTAGAGCACCGTGCCGGTGATCGCCCGTACCATGTTATACAGGAACCCGTCCGCGCAGACCTTGAGCTCCAAAAGATCACCCGAGCGCGACACGCGGCAGTAGTGCACGGTGCGCACGGTGGTCTTCGTCTCCGTGCCGACAGAGCGGACGGCGCGGAAATCGTGCGTGCCCTCAAAGGCGCGCGCCGCGCGGTCCATCACCTCTTCGTCGAGGTGCTTGGGGTAAAAGTACGCCCTGTTGACATAGAACGGGTTTTTGATGCGGGAATTATAGATGCGATAGGTGTATTCCTTTTTTTGACACGAGAGGATCGCGTTGAAATCCTCCGCCACCTCAAGCGCCTCGCTCACGACGATATCCTCCGGCGTGTGCGTGTTGATGGCAAACGGCAGGCGCTCGACTGGAATGCGCGACTCGGTATGGAAATTGGCGATGTAGCGCTCGGCGTGCACGCCCGCGTCCGTACGGCCGCAGCCGACGAGCTTGACGTTCCCGCCGCAGACCTTCGAGAGGCCCTTTTCCATCGTCTCGCAGACGCTTGAGACTGTCTTCTGCACCTGCCAGCCGTGATAGGCCGTGCCGTTATACATGAGCTTGAGGGCGATGTTTCGCATAAAAGCGTCCTTTCTTCTTATCGCAGCGCGATGACCGCGGCCACGAGCACGGCATAATAGCCGAGCACCAGATAGTCGCGCGTCTGGTAGTGCAGCACATTGAGCTTCGTGCGGCCTTCGTCGCCGTGGTAGCAGCGGCATTCCATGGCCGTCGCCAGCTCGTCGGCGCGGCGGAACGCGCTGACAAACAGCGGCACAAGCAGCGGCACGAGCGCCTTGGCGCGCTGCATAAGGCTTCCGGTCTCAAAGTCGGCGCCGCGCGCCTTCTGCGCGGACATGATCTTATCCGTCTCTTCGATGAGCGTCGGGATGAAGCGAAGCGCGATCGACATCATCATCGCGAGCTCATGCACAGGGACCTTGATCTTCTTGAGCGGGCCCAGCAGGCTCTCCAGACCGTCCGTCAGGCGGATGGGAGAGGTCGTATACGTGAGCAGGAACGTTCCCATGATCAAAAGCGTGATGCGCAGCATCATCGTGATGGCGGCGCGCACGCCCTCGATCGTGATGCGGAAGATCCAAAAATGGCACAGCTCCGTGCCTGGGGTGTAAAAGAGGTTCAAAAGCGCCGTGAACGCGATAATGAACAGCACCGGCTTTAATCCCTTGAAAAGCGCCTTCGCGCCCACGCGCGAGATGCGCACGGCGACAATCAGCGTCAGAATGAGAAGGCCGTAGGCAATGTAGCTCTTCGCCGTAAAGAGCGCCACGACGTAAAACACCGTGACGAGGAGCTTTGTGCGCGGGTCGAGCTTATGGGCGAGCGTGTCGCCCGGGAAAAACTGGCCGAGCGTGATATCCTTCAGCATTTTTTGCCGCCCCCTCTCTTGAGCGCGACAAGCTCTTTGCTGAGCTCATCGACGGTGTAAACAGCGGGGTTGATGGCAATGCCCTTATCGCGCAGCGCCATCGCGACGCGCGTGACCTGCGGCACGTCAAGGCCCGCGGTCATCAGCTCGTCGCCGCGGGCGAAGACCTCGCGCGGCGTGCCGCTCATGAGCACATGGCTGTCCGACAGGACAACGATGCGGTCGACGTTTTTCGCGATCTCCTCCATGCTGTGGCTCACGAGCACGACGGTCGTGCCGCGCGCGCGGTGGAATTCGCGGATGTTTGAAAGCAGCTCTTCCCTGCCCTGCGGGTCAAGGCCCGCGCTCGGCTCGTCGAGCACGAGCACCTCGGGCTCCATCGCAATAACGCCCGCGATGGCCACGCGGCGCTTCTGTCCGCCGGAGAGGGCGAACGGCGATTTTTCCAGCAGATCGTCGGTAAGCCCCGCAAAGTGCGCGGATTCACGCACGCGGCGGTCGATCTCGTCTTTGGATAAGCCCATGTTCGTCGGGCCGAACGCGATATCGCGGTAAACAGTCTCTTCAAAAAGCTGGTATTCCGGATACTGGAACACGAGGCCCACGCGGAATCTTACGTCCCGAATCTTCTTTGGGTCGGCCCAGATGTCCTCCCCGCCAAGCAAAATGCGGCCGGAGGTCGGCTTGAGCAGGCCGTTCAAGTGCTGGATCAGCGTCGACTTGCCGCTGCCCGTGTGGCCGATGATGCCCAAAAATTCGCCGCGATAGATCGCGAGCGACATATCCTGCACCGCACTGCGGCAGAACGGCGTGCCCTCCCCGTAGGTGTGCGTCAGGTTTTCTACACGAATGATCTCTTCCAAGGTTACAGTCCTCTTAGGTAAAATTTTTCGCAATGGCGTCTGCGCATTCCTCTACGGTGATGGCGTCCACGGGGACGTCCATGCCCGCCTCGCGCAGGGAAAAGAGCAGCGAGACCGTGTCCGGCACGGCAAGGCCGATGTCCTCCAGCTCCTTTTTGCGGGTGAAGACCTCGCGCGGCTTTCCGTCCATAACGACAAGGCCGTCGTTCATCACGATGACGCGGTCAGCGTGCTCGGCTTCGTTCATGTGGTGGGTGATGAGGACGACCGTGATGCCCTGCTCGCGGTTGAGCTTTTCGACGGCCGCGAGCACCTCGCGCCGGCCGATGGGGTCGAGCATGGCGGTCGCCTCGTCGAGCACGATGCACTCGGGCTTCATCGCCAGCACGCCCGCGATGGCGATGCGCTGCTTCTGTCCGCCGGAGAGCAGATGCGGCGCGTGCTTGACGAACTGCGTCATGCCGACGGCCTCGAGCGCGTCGTCCACGCGCTTTCTGATCTCGGCGCTCGGCACGCCCAAATTCTCGGGAGCGAACGCGACATCCTCTTCGACGACATTCGCCACGATCTGGTTGTCCGGATTCTGGAACACCATGCCCACGCGCCTGCGAATTTCAAGCAGGAGCGATTCGTCCATCGTGTCCATGCCCTCGACATAGACCTTGCCGCCGCTTGGCAGCAGGACTGCGTTGAAGGTCTTGGCAAGCGTCGATTTTCCGCTGCCGTTGTGGCCGAGGATCACGACAAAGCTGCCGCGCTCGATGGTCACATCCACCCCGCGCAGCGCGCGGGTGTTCACCTGGTCTTCCGTGCCCGGATAGGTGAAGGCCAGGTCTTGGGTCTTGATCATTTCCATAAAAGTTGCGTTCCTTAATCGTTATCCCGAAAGAGCCTTCGGGGATTCATCGCCGCAAAGCGGCGGATTCCTTTATTCCGAGAACCAGCGGCCCGTCGCGCCGCAGGGCAGCGCGAGCCCCGTCTCCGTCACGGGCAGGCCCAGCTCGTCCCACGTGACCTTGCCGCCGTACTTTTCCGCAACGAGCAGGTGCAGCATGTAGCCGAGCACCGAGGGAGCGAGCCCCGTCGTATACGAGTTGATGATGACAAAAAGCGGCTTGTCCGATAAGACCTGCGCGCAGAGCTTCACGAACGGGAAAAGATTGTCCTCCAACTTCCAGACCTCTCCTCCGGGGCCGCGGCCGTAGCTCGGCGGGTCCATGATGATGGCGTCATACACCT
>ERZ780212.2735-NODE-2735-length-10449-cov-4.680970_pt1 | contig 10449 bp, 6 predicted proteins | sample MGYA00511364_ERZ780212 | MGnify/ENA primary metagenome ERZ780212 (study PRJEB29588, sample SAMEA2147991) | human gut metagenome | biome: human gut; feature: human-associated habitat; material: faeces | place: Denmark | collected 2008/2010 ...
TCCGCGCGTGATGTTCGACTGAATGTTGTCCCGCACAGAAATTTAAAAAATATCAAAATATTAAAAAGCTGTAAACTTCGACATCTTTTTTTAGGATTCGGATTTCAGCCGGATAATTCCTCACCTTCGCATTCAAATGAAATCGCGCGCAATCGCATAATTTTAGAAGCTATGAGTAGAGGACACTTTGATTATCAGCAATGGCGGATACGCAAGACCGCCGGAATCATCGAGCGTGACATTGCAAGGGCATTGAGGCCAAAGCCGGAGATGGTTCATGAGGACTACTGGATAATTAACAAAATGGATTATCCTCATTCGATTCACAGCGTCGCAAAGCACAGGAGATTTTCGAGCCGTGAGGAAGCGGAGGCTTACCTTTTGCGTCGTTTTAAGAATGTGGTTAAGGCAGAGCCGCAATACATCGGCGGACGTTTTTTCCAAGATGAGACTGAAACCGTATTTCAGTCTACTAAATCCTATATGAGAGGAGTGCCCAGAGGTGAGCGGGTTCCGGTTCTGTACGCGATCCACCATTGCGTGTTTGACCACTATCCGTACGATGCGGATGTGCTGGAGCTCAACGACAGTACGATCAGGACGATGAAGGAGGCCTACAGGCAGATCCGTATTGCGGAAATATATGCCGGGCACGTGGAATGGGTGATGAGCGGCGATGACGGAGAGGACACTGTGAGGGAACGTCTGAAAGAAGATCTGGTCGCCTTCGAAAAAGAGTACGTTTCCAAAGACTGGACGGATTTCCATAATGATTTCGATGAGTACGATGAGTGGTTCGAGGAAGAAATATCCTGCAGGCACAGTCTGTGGATGTAAATCTCAGAAAAGAGGCAAGCAGATCGCATCCAAGCGTTTCCGCAGGCGTGTCAGGATACTGATGCGTCTGCGGAAATATGAGCGGCTGCCCTATCGTTCTACGGAATTGACTTCGCCGTGGGACCTGGGCGGGGACGGCAAATGCTTTTACGGTTACCATCCGGATAAGGAATGGTATGCTAGGATTATGCGTAAATAAGAATATGGCAAAACAGCGGGCGTTGATCCTAAAGAGGATGTTTATGGAAAAGTGTATATTTTCAATGAGAAATTTCATGGAAAAGTGTAGTTGCGATGCTGTTCAGAAAAATTAAATCGTGAGTATCCAGTGCGAAGTATCTTCCAGTGATGTTTATGGAGAACATGATGCCGGAAAAAATAGAAATTGTGATTTAGAGTAAAAGGGTTAAATTTGTGTGGTTAAATTGCAAGCAGGCCAACTATATTTATGCCGAACGAAATTCAATTCATATTATACAATCTCCCGAAAGAGGAAGGCAAGGTGCAGGTTGTCATCAAGGATGAGACGATTTGGTGTACGCAAAAGGCGATGAGTCGGCTTTTCGGGGTAGATAAATCGGGTATCAGCCGCCATATTTCCAACATATTCAAAGACGGAGAATTGCAGCAGGATGCGACAGTTGCAAAAATTGCAACTGTCGTGAATAGAGGTATAAGGGGAGAAGTGGAAGAATCTGTGGATTTTTACAATCTTGACATGATTATCTCTGTCGGATATAGGGTCAATTCGATACAGGCAACCCGTTTCCGTCAGTGGGCGACCAAGGTGCTCAACGAGTATATCCGCAAAGGATTTGCTCTTGATGATGACCGGCTGAAGCAGGGAACGGCAGTTTTCGGAAAGGATTATTTCCGCGAGTTGCTTGAGCGCATCCGCTCCATCAGGGCCAGCGAGCGCCGGATCTGGCAGCAGATTACCGACATTTATGCCGAATGTAGCATTGATTACGACAAGGATTCGCCGACGACGCAGGACTTTTATGCGATGATTCAGAACCGTTTTCACTATGCGATTACAGGGCAGACTGCCGCTGAGATAATATACAGCAAAGCTGATCATACGAAGGAGCACATGGGACTGACTACGTGGAAGAACGCTCCGGACGGCCGTATATTGAAATCAGACGTCTCAATCGCAAAGAACTATCTGGACGAGAGAGAAATCCGTCAGTTGGAACGCGCCGTCACCGGATACTTTGACTACATCGAAGACCTTATCGAGCGGGAGAACACTTTCAGCATGTCCCAGTTCTCGGCAAGCGTTAACGAGTTCCTTGCATTCCGCCGTTATCAGATTCTACCCGACAAGGGACGCATATCGGCTGCTCAGGCCAAGGCAAAGGCCGAGCAGGAGTATGACATCTTTAACCGCACTCAGCTGATTGATTCGGACTTTGATAAACAGGTAAGGAAAATGCTTGAGCAAGAGAAAGCATGACCAGGCACATATATGTAATACTATAAAATATTAAGCCTCAATATATCATATAATATAGAAATAGATGCTTTTTCATTTACTATATGATGTGTTGAAGTATTACTGTCCTCCTTTCTCAATTTGTTTTGTCATTATCCTTTTGACTTGTTCAAATGAAACTGGTGTATAGTTGTTGTTGTCAACTCCGACATCATACTGTGTCGGATAGAGGTACTGAAGCCGGGCAGCGTCAATTCCGGTATTGTTCTTTCTTGTGTGTACATGTCCGAACAGCTGCCACACATCTTTATATCCGCCGTCAAAGCATAGAAAAGGATAATGGTTCAAATATATTTTCTGCTTGCCGACCGTTATGTGCATTTGCATTGCCACATGCTCAAATCTGTCAATGTACCCCTGGCGTATATTTTTCAAATCGTGGTTGCCCATAATCAGATATATCCTGCCGTTCAATCTGTTAAGTATTCTAGTCCATTCAGCAGAGCCGCCAAGACAAAAATCTCCCAAATGAAAAACAATATCATCCTGGCCGACTGTATTGTTCCAGTTGGATATGATAGTTTCATTCATCGTTTCCACATCCTTGAACGGCCTGTTGCAGAAGCGAATGATATTCCCATGGTAAAAATGGGTGTCAGATGTAAAGAACACCTTGCTGCCGTCAAACTTAAAGTTCATTTCTTTTCAATTTATGCGCATCACTGCGCGTTAATAACTTAATTAATTGCCCATCAGACGAAATGGCCTATAAACAAAACAGTTGAAAAGTTCGGTAAGGACTCTCCAACTATTCAGTTACTGGTTCGAAAAGTACAATAGTGTGCTTTTATGTCCGTTGGAAAGTATTTACTGCTGTACGAGGTTCATTGCATGAGATATGAACACTCAATACCACGTGAGAGCATTTATTGCTCTCAATGGAGGTCGTTATTGATAATATGTTGATTCTGTTTCTAAGCATTGATAATGTTTACTGTCTCAAAATCGATGCAAAATTAGCAAATAAAATTTATAATTGGATTATTTTGTCATCTTGTATTTTATTGCGATATTTGCATTACGATAAATTTGTAACGAGATAATAGGAATAGCATGAAGCCCAATAATCCTTTCCTCATTTCTGGATATTACAGCCCGGAGTTCTTTTGCGACAGAGAGCAGGAGACCAGAACTATTCTCGACGCGCTCCACAATGGACGCAATGTGACATTGACAGCTCCCCGCCGTATGGGAAAGACTGGACTGATCCGTCAAGTCTTTTACCGCCTGAAAGAACAGCAGCCTGATATTGCCACTTTTTATTTGGATATATACTCAACTCAGTCATTAGGTGATTTTGTGCGGTTGTTTGCCGGGACAGTGCTGGGACAGCTGGATTCCGCTCCGCAAAAAGCGTTGAGCCGTATAAGCCGGTTTGTGCGCAGTTGCCGGCCCGTGTTTACTTTTGACGAATTGACTGGTGTCCCCAAGGTGACGATTGATGTGGCTCCAGCCGAGGAAGAGAACACCTTGAAAGAGATATTCGAGTATCTGGGCTCGACGGAGAAACGGTGCTATGTTGCCATAGACGAATTCCAGCAGATTGCAGAATATCAGGAAAAAGGGGTCGAAGCACTGCTGCGTTCCCATATCCAGTTCCTGCCCAATGTGAACTTTATCTTTGCCGGCAGCAGGCAGCATCTGATGCAGGAGATGTTCACCTCGTCGAAAAGGCCGTTCTATCAAAGTACCCAACTGCTCACAATCGGACCGATACAGCAGGATGAATACGCAGGTTTCGCGACAGGGCATTTTGCCGCACACGGTGTGAAATTGCCTCAAGAGGTTTTCAGTACGATATATGAAAAATACGAGGGACATACCTGGTATGTGCAGTGTCTCCTCAACCGCCTGTACGGGTACGACCGGGATGTGGACATGGAGCTGGTTTCATACGCCACAGAGCAAATATTGGCCGAGTACAGCTACATATACGCCGACCTGCTGAAAGCATACTCTTCCGGTCAAGTGCGCCTGCTGAAAGCTATCGCCAAGGAGGGCTGCGTCAAGGAGGTTCTGGCCGGAGACTTTATCAGCACTAACAGACTTCGGGCAGCAAGCAGCGTGAGTGCAGCAATGAAGAAGTTGCTGGAAAACGAACTGGTTTATCAGACTGCCGACGGCTACATCATTTATGACCGCTTTATGGGGGAGTGGCTGCGGAGGCAGGGGTTTTAGGAGTGGTATACTTAATAATATGTTTAGCAATAAGTTACATATAATTTCTTATCTTTACACAAAAGCGTACTATAATGGCAAACTTGATTTCATACTTTACTAAAAATTGTATTTTGGGTGCGAAAGAAGGGCTTGAGATATATGATTTTACCGGTGATACTACAACTTTCATACAGGATTGTGTACTGCGTTTTCGGGAGGCATATATCAGCGAAGAAAAACTTGAAAGAATTGTAGCCGAGTCAAAAAAGACGACAAGAAAAGATGCTATAGAACGGCGACTGCCTCAAAAGGCATCAAATAAAGCAGGTGATTTTGGCGAGATTCTATCATATTATCTTTGGACAGAGACATTTGCTAGTGATGCAAATATACGCCCAATGAAAATCAGGTGGAAAGAGTCCCCTGACATGCCTAGTCATTTGGTAGATGTTATCCTCCTCAGACGTGTAGATGAAAACAATGCCTGCCCTGATGACAAGATGTACACGGTTGAATCTAAAGTGTGGACATCAACAATGAAAGATGGTCATAGTTCTTTGACGGATGCTTTAAGCGATGCTATTAAAGACAAAACAGAACGTGCCGCAAAAACAATACCTTATCTTGTGTCTCAATATGAGCGAGATGATGAATACGCTTTGGCAGATCAAGTTCAACGGTTTGGTGACCCCGTAAACTATCCTTATATTAAAAAGCATTTTGCAATAGCAATAGTTGAGTCAGCCCAAGCGAATGACCATATTACAAACTTTAATAAGGTATTACAGGCAGCAAACACTAATATTCCTGTGTATTTGCTTCCTATTACTGATTTAAAAAACATATACAATCAACTTTACCTCGATATTCCAAATAACTGATGGCAGACATATTAGAAGAGTGGATTAATGATGCAAATGCGTACGAATTACTCAATACTTACAGGATTGAGAAGCAAGTATTATATCCATTTGTAAAAAAAAGTGATGATTTCTATATCTCCTTGTTGAACAGGATGTTCTTTACGATGAGGGGTAAGGAACTGAGATTGGAAGATAAGAAAGAACGTCTATTGCGGATAGTAACAGGCTTATTGGTTTATTCTGAAAAAACAACAGCAGACAAATTTGATGGTGTAAACCGTAATAATAACCTTCTTTATATTGCGGCTATTTACTATATATGTGAGTATAATGCACTGTCGCAATTATTTATTTGGAGGGCGAAAGGATATGAATTTGAAAATGAATCTGCGCAATTGCTCTACAGCATAATGGCCGGGGCTGATAAGTATGCAAATAAAGAGAATGAACTCTGTTTGCTATTGAAAAAATATATGTTGACAGGGGATGAAGGCGCACTAAATGCTATAGATGATAGGTTGCGAGGGAAGATAGAACACAATGTTTATCTTGGCTTGGATGATTTTTTTGATACACAAGTGGTTGTATGGGTGATGAAACGTTTCCGTGAGAGTAATCTATGGAAGATATTAATTCCTCATGGCGGTAAAGAAATTTGGGAAGATTATATAGCGTATTCTGTCAAGCATCATATCTATGCATTGCTACCTTCACAAGAAGATGCCATAAGCAAAGGCCTTTTAAATTATACACGCTCGTTTAGCCTCAAGATGCCAACAAGTGCAGGAAAGACCTTTCTTACTGAGTTATTGGTGTTTCAAGAATTAAAAAATAATCCAGATGCAAAAATATTATACTTAGCTCCACTGCGGTCGTTAAGTCGTGAGTTAAAAGAACGCTATGGCAGGCTTTCGTATGAATTCAGCTTTGATTTTCGTGCCGCCTATGGTGGTTGTACTACATCCGCTGAGGAGGAAACTATCGAGAATGCCAAATTACTCATATCTACACCCGAAACTTTCACGATGTTGGAAGGTAAAATAGATAACCTTACGAAAGGATATACCTTGGTAATATGTGATGAAGGTCAATTGTTAGAAGATAGGAACAGGGGTGTAAACTATGAGTTGTTATTGACTCGCCTGAAGAGAAATGAGCATACTAGATTCCTTTTTATCTCTGCTATTATCCCCAACATCTCTGAAATAAATCAGTGGCTTGGCGGAGCAGTTGGTGAGGTCGGAAACAGTACATATAGACCATGCAAAATACGATTTGCATTAGCAATGAGGGAAAACAGTCATATTGTAGTTCGATATGCTAATGATGCAATAAACAGTTGGTCGATAAAAGTTAATGACTTTTTAAATGATAGTCAGGCAAAACAAGTTGGTACAACCCAAAAATCACTAAGTTGTGCGATATCCCTAAAGGCAATGGAAGCGGGGCCAGTGATGCTTTATTGTTCTATGAAGGATGGGAACCGTGGTTGTATAAAGCATGCGGAGGAACTCTTAAATATGCTAGATGAATCTGTATTCAAGAAGCCATTTTCTTTCGTCCAAGATGTAGATTGGCTATCTAAAGTAGCTGAATACTGTGCGTTTCAATTTGGCGATGACTACCGTCTTACCCAATGTGTAAAAGAAGGATTTGCATATCATCATGGACAAATGCCCCAGGACATTCGGGAATTGATAGAAACGGCTATAGCAAAGAAAGCTTTACAACTTGTGGTATGTACAAAGACTCTTTCTGAGGGTGTCAATATGCCAATTAAGACCGCTGTGCTTGCAAATATAACGAACCCCACAGACGGAACATTCAGAAAAACTCTTGAGTTGAGGGATTTGAAGAATATTGTAGGAAGGGTGGGCAGAGCCGGTAAAGAATCATATGGTCTTATCTTGCTACCTATTAACGGTAATAACAAGGAACCTTTTAATAAGGTAGTACAAGTGATTCAGAATGAAGTAAATGTGGAGCAAGCAAATGGGGCGCTTTATTACATAGTGCAGCAAATACGTAATAAGGGATTAATAACCGATGAAGAAATCAATGCCTTTTTAGAGTCGGAAGGAGTGGCAGAGCAGATAGATATGTTGATAAATCTCAATAAGGAAAATACAGAACTTATAGATATTGATTTAGATGACGTTCTAGAAGATTCTCTTGCATATTATTTGGGGGACAAAGAGACAAAGGAAGAAGTAAAGAAAATCTTTACTATCCGCTATAAGCTTTTACGAAATGCTCTGTCTAATGATGAGTATGACAAGTATTTGCATGTCGGGTTGCCTCTCGCTGACTATAATGTATTAAAACGGTTATTTTCAGATAAGACAACTGCCGATTTTGAAATACATAGTCCTGTGGATGCTAGTTGGATTCACCTAATGATAGTAACAATATATGCTTTGAAATCAGTAAAACATGATTTGACCAATGTTTCGATGTCTAAACAATTGTCAGAGATACACAATGATTTAACATTAGCAGAGAGAATTCTTGTATGCTGGATATGTGGAAAACAATATGTGGAGATTGCTGCAGAATGTGGTTGTACGGTTGAACAAGCGGCTCTCTATACTGATTTCATTCAAAAAAATATTGCTATGAAGGCGCAATCTGTCGTGTCATACATTGAAGAGACCTATCAGATTGAATCAGCTTTGATGCATTTCTGGCCAGATATGGTTAAACGAGGAGTCTCTGATGAAAAGGCTCTCTGGATAATTGATTCTGGCTTGGGTGACCGTGTTCTAGTTAATATGCTGGCATCTTACTTTGATGGTAATAACTTCTATGAGGATGATAAAGCCACGTTTTTACATGTTATTACTCATAATGCAGCTATAGACAAATATGTGATGGAAAGTCCTATTCCAGTACTGCTAAAAGAACGGTGGAAGCAGTATGTGAGGTCTAATAGTTAGATGTAAAATAATGGCAACATTATCTGAATTGTACGAATATCTAGAGAAGAAGCATGATAATGAGCATATTGATAGTATGTTCCCATATAACTCGTTTTTACCAGAAGAATGGCCAAAAGCTCGGCTTGAGATTCTTACTTGGTGGAAAATTGAACGGTTGGTCGAGGATGAGAATTGTTACATTGATAAAGATTTTGCTGTGACTTATTTTTGTGAACGTGCTAAAACCACGAACAACCAACTTTTGAAATACCGATACAATTACTTTACTTATTTGCTTACAAACGACAACCGTTATGCTAAACAGTCTATTGACGCTCTGATAGAGGTATTCGGTACTTTATTGCCTGAAGATAAAGAAAACTATCCTCATCATGCGGAAGAAGACATAAAAGCTCTGATGTCGCTGACTAAAAGAGTTAAGTATAAGATACCGGAAGTTATTAAGTTGATATGGAATGTATTGAAGTCAGACTACGGATATCGCACAAAAATTGTCTGTATAAGATTGGCTAAGGAAAAAGATTTCTTTCCAAATAGCGATGCTGAGAAAATTGCATGCTTATGTAAGGATTTGTTGTCATTAGCCAAAGATAGGTGGCGGGAGGACTGCTGTGAATTAGGTTTGTTCTATTCCTCAAAGCTCAAAGGAAATGCAAAGCCATACATGAACTTCTTTTATGAAGCATTGGGTGATACGGAGATAGAACTATTGGTTGATCTAGCAACAGATCCGAATAATATCGTTATACCGTGGATGAATAAAGCTCATCTTGAAAAAGCTATTGCGTTCTATCAAAAAGCAGGTTTGACAAAAAAGAGAAACAGCGCAGAACATGCATTTCGAGAAAATAAGAAAAAACTGGTGATGTTGCATTTCAAAGTTAAGAAGAAAACAGATCAGAAAGTTGTTGAGTATTTTGGGACTCTGGCAAAGGAACTGCTTGAAGGGGAACTAAGTTGGCTATTGATGAATCTGTCATGCCCCGTTAGGTTTATGTTTCCCTCTTATGAACAAATACGCGAACGGATGCCAAAAAGTAAATCTGCATCAGAAAAACTTGGCTTTGTGAATAAGATTATGGACATCAACGGAAACAGTAGAGATGCAGGTGAGGATTTTGATCTACAACAGAAATACGGTATATGGCTCATGAATATTGTGAGAAATACCATAGTAAATGTGATTCTTACCGCAGTCGACACAAAACAATTGACTTATGGTAAATTGAAAAACTGGTTCCTAAAAAACACCTGTTTTGGTATTCAATTGGAATATACCAGATTGGATCAAGTGGTTACTGCCTCATGGTTTTCGCAGATTGATTACGGAGTTGAGGCACTAATTAAACAGTATAATCGTTTTTTGCAAAAGAAACCAACCGATTGGCGATTACCCATGGATATACTTTCTATACGTTTTGAGGGTATTCTGCGTGATATGGTTGGTATCTATGGAGGTTGTGTAACAAAAGTAGGACGAGATAACAGTACTTCTCAGGCACTGCTTGATGATTTGTTGAGAGAACCATGTTTACTACAAGTATTCAGAAAGGAGGATATAGAATTCTTTGAGTATGTATTCACTGCGAAAGGGTATAATATTCGCAATAACGTGGCACATGCTTTCTATATACCAAAAGATTACGGAATTATAGAGGCGACGCTCGTATTTTTGTGTATATTGCGCTTAACTATGTTTAGACCTAAAGGTGAAGAAGATGCAAGCGAATGATATATGTTTGAGAAAGCTGTAATTGCTAGAGGAATTCAACGGTATCGCATCGTAGAGGTACAGTAATTTAAAATTAAAGGAGGTAGATTGAAGTTTATTGACAGATTATTATGGCGTTGATAACGGGCGGATACAACTTTGAGGTAGTGTTTCAAAAAGTGTGTCCAGTGTTAGCCATTATCGTTAAATAGCTTTAAGATACTGCGCCATAGCCGGCTCCGCAATCTCCAAGTGGCGATTTCGGAGCAAAGGCCCCCAGAAAACCGATGATTATTTCGGAGTAAAACCTAGGTATTCCGGAGCAAGGTCGGCCACCATTCAATTTCTGCCGGAAGACGGTATTTCAGACACATCCATTCCGGAGAATAGTCGGCCACACATTTGTCGAATCACATACCTTTGCCATGGGAATAACAGGTA
>ERZ780212.2737-NODE-2737-length-10447-cov-2.854792_pt1 | contig 10447 bp, 6 predicted proteins | sample MGYA00511364_ERZ780212 | MGnify/ENA primary metagenome ERZ780212 (study PRJEB29588, sample SAMEA2147991) | human gut metagenome | biome: human gut; feature: human-associated habitat; material: faeces | place: Denmark | collected 2008/2010 ...
GACCCCCACGGCAACAAATCTGTAGGGGCGAACAGCGTTCGCCCGTCGAAGAAACAAGTCCACGATTACAACCATTGTAGGACAGAACAAAAAACTATCCTATCATGCTTGTAGGGGCTTGGCGAAATTTCTGTTCGCAAGCTCACAGAAATGCGACAGCCCGCTCGAAGTGACGAGGTTTGAATTTACCATAAAGTCATGCAGATGTACAAAGACGTGCGAGGGGGGCGGGACGTCGGATTTCTGCAAAGCAGAAATTGCGCCGCTCCCCTACAATTCTGAAATTATGGCAAATTCTAAACACGGGCGAACGCTGTTCGCCCCTACAAATATTTGGGCAAGTCCTACCGCCGCAAAATCGCTCCGCTCTTTGCGGACTTTACGTTGTGCAGGAGGATAGTAAAGCGGTGCAGATTTAATTCTCCGATATCACTTTCATCTAATATCTGACTTCTATATGCTATTTTTCATTAAATCTGCACCTTGTCGGCTTGCGCCGAATGAGGCTCTGCCTCATACTCCGCTAGGGGCTTTGCCCCTAGACCCCACAAGCCCTCTAGCGCCGGGCTTGAGCGTGCGCTTTATCTCTCGCTTCGCTCGGTGCTTTATTTTACTTTATGCTTGCAATTTACTTTGGTCTGCTTTGCCAATTCCTCATTCCTCACTCCTCACTTAGCTCCTACTGTATCCTAATATTATTCAAACAATCCACCTTACTAGGCGTTGAACAGCTCGTCAATGATATTGCAAACAGCAGGTCTGTGCAACCCACTTCTTTACAAAAATCAATAGCGTTTATATCAAAATATCTGAAATCACAAACATAGATTTTTGAGAAGCCATGGGTGAAAAATGGTATCAGAGCATTTCCAAAGCTGTCTTTGAACACCACAAGCACTCTGCCATTGTCCACGCCCGTGTCTATCTCAGCTATCTCCTGATCCACGTTGAGTATCGCAGAATAGCAGTTCACGCCCTCTGCATAGTCAAAAAACAGCGTAGACTCCACAGGGTTTTTAAACTCCGTATCGTAATACTTTACCGTCAGATCATCATTATTGTCAGGCTTATAGTAAATGAACTTGTCAGGATATTTTTTTAACTCGCTGTTGTAATTGCTGTAAGCATACATCGTTCCCACAAAGCCGCCTATCTCCCATTTATCGTAGGTATCAAGGTCTGGAAAATCTATTCCCGACTGATCGGCAAAAACCTGCGCCGCATAATATGCTCCCAAAGGCTGCCAGTGGTGATCCGTTCTTGAGTAGATATATTCCTTTGTATGCTCAGCCAGAGCGTCATAAACATCGGTGTTGATTATTCCGTTAAGACCTGCGGCAATGTTGTCGATATTGTCTTTCTGATCTGAAACAGCGTCCTTGAGATTGTTCGGCATATAATAAGCCGCCGAAGTCGGGATAGACATATTGTATACGTTCACGCTGTCCCCAAGGTCAGCCTTCCATTTGTTTATGGTGTTCGCATACTTGTCGCCGTTCTCGAACGTGCCATAGTATGCACCCATTGCACGGACGTTTTCGCCCTTGCCGGATACTATAACGTCACCCTCCCACTGACCGTCGTCAAGATTGTCAGGCACGTCAACTACCTTTTCGCTTTCCGTTGATTTTTTCGTAGTTGTGCTTGTGTCGGTGGTCTTTGTGTCCGCAGTGGTGGTGGTCCTCGAACCTGTAAAAGCCGTTACAGTTGTTGTTTTTGCGATCTTATCCTGATCCAGCTCTTCTTTTTCCACCGTTTTGAAATCGCCAGTTATAACAGTATCGTTGAGCTTTATTCCAAGCATATTCGTGAAATCAGAGCAGAAAGATTTAAGCTTTTCTCTGTTTGGAACAGTGTCGGTAAAATATTCGGTTATTCCGCTTGTGAAGTCACCGTCAAAATATGATGACAGCGAAAATTTCGGAAAAGTCGCAAGGTTTCTGTTTTCTGACTGTATAAAACCGCTTTCACGCTTCATCACAAGCAGTGCCGCAAACACGACGAAAACGATAAGCAGGCAGACCACAGAGTTTATAACATTAAATTCCTTCTCATAGATATTGTTTTTCTTAGCCTTTTCACGTTCCTCACGGCGTTTTTTTGCCTTTTCGATGCCTTTTCTGTAAGCTTCCTCTGCCTTAGCGTCGCTTTCTTCTTTTTCCACAGGATCAGGTTTCGGCTCAGATTTAGGCTCAGCCTTTTTTTCAGCTTTTCTGACAGGCTCCTGCTCTTTTTGAACAGGCACTCTGACATTTATTGTCGTCTCTACCCTGCTGGGCTTCTGAGCATTCTCAGGCTTTTTCTCAGGGCTTCTCTTGTCGATTATCTCGACCCTTTTTCCTGCGATAACAGGGCCTTTATCCTGTGCCGCTGCGTCATATTCCCTATAATAGCTGTCAGGGATCTTCAGCACGAAATTCTTTTTATTTGGCAGCTTTTTCACAGTTCCGTCTGCTGAAACTGCCACAGAGATCTCTTTTTTAGTGCCGTTTATGTGATTTTTCTCTTTGGAAAATGGGATAATAACTTCATTATCAGAAGCCTTCTCCTCAGCATTTTTCTCCTGAGTTTTTTTAACAGACTGAGAATTTTCAACCTTTCCGGCTTTTTTCTCAACTTTTTTCAATGCTTCTTCATTGTCGTCATCAGTATCCAGCCAAACGCTTTTCTTTGGCTTCAAAACAGGCTCGTCCGTCCATATGCTGTGGCTGAGAGCCTTGTTTTTTCTGACTATCTTTTCCACTATCTCGTCATGGACAGTGGAGCTTTTCTCCGTTTCGTCAACTTTTGCCGTGCTGACAGCTTCAGGCTTTTTCTTTTCCTCGCCTATAGGCTTTCCACCGAAAGTAACGCTGTCAAGATACTCTGTATAGGCTTCTGAAAGAGCCTTTGTATCAGGCAGTTTGAAGTCCTTTTCAAAATCTTTATTATTTGCCATACTCTTTCACCTGCCTAAAATCTGAAATACAAGAACGGATTGTTTGTTGTGTTCACAAGCAGAACACTGCTGAGAACAAGTATCGCCGCATTGCATAGGATACCTGCTGACTGCATAAGACAAGCCGTACCCTTTGCAGAAAGCGCCTTTTCTTTAAGCTTTGGTATAACAGGCATTGTGAAAAGCACCGCCACTGCCAAGAGCCAAATATTGTTCATGAAAAGGTGCTGTGTAACTGTATCGGTCAGCTTGTTTCCATTTGCTCCAACAAGTGCCTTGAAGAACGTACCCAGCGAGCCGAGGTTCTCAAAATAGAATATTCCGAAGCCTATGAAAATCACAAGCTTTGTATAGATATGTGCAAGGGGAACAGGCATTTTCTTCATGCGCTTTTTGCCTATGAGCATTTCAAAGAATATGAACATTCCATAGTAAAGTCCCCAGAAAACAAAGTTCCAGCTTGCGCCGTGCCAAAGTCCTGTGCAGAACCATACAAGGAAAAGTCCGCCGTATTTTCTTCTTTTGCCGAAGATAGGGAGATAAAGCACATAATCTCTGAAAAATGAGCTAAGGGAGATATGCCACCTCTGCCAGAACTCTGAGATAGTTTTGCAGATAAAAGGATATTTAAAGTTCTCATCAAAGTGGAAGCCGAATATCCTGCCAAGACCGATAGCGATATCTGAATAGCCTGAGAAGTCAAAATAATACCACAGGCCCACAAGAATTGCGCCAAGCCATGTGCCTGCCACAGAGAGGGTCTTTATATTTTCATAGCCGTTTGAAGCAGAGCCAAAAAGGGCTGTTACAATGGTGCTGAGATTATTTGCGATAATGACCTTTTTGCCAAGTCCGAGGATTATTCTTGAAAAGCCGTCGGAGATATCCTTTGCGGTGGTCTTTCTTTCGTTTATCTCCTCGCCGATAACGGAGTATCTTACGATAGGTCCTGCAACGAGCTGTGGGAACATGGATACATACAAAAGAAATCTGCCGAAGTTTTTCTGCGGCTTGACCTTGCCCCAATAGCAATCGACGGTATAGGAAATAGTCTGGAACGTATAGAAAGAGATACCGATAGGCAAAACGATATTAGGCACCGGTATGCCTAGACCGAACCAATTGTTGAGATTTTCCACAAAGAACGCCGTATACTTGAAACCGAACAGCACTCCAAGGTTAAAGACAAGCGACCATGCAAGCGCCGCTTTTGCCTGCCAGCCTTCGGGGTGTTTTTCTATCACCCGACCATTTATGTAGTCCACAAGGGAGGAAACTATGAGGATACTCACCCAGACAGGCTCGCCCCATGCGTAAAAGATAAGTGAAAACACAACCAGCACTGCATTTCTTATGGCTGTACTGCGTGTGATAAAATAGCATATCAGGCACACAGGCAGGAAAAAATACAAGAAAAATAGATCTGCAAATACCACAACAAAACTCCTAACAAAAATTGATAAAACAGCCATTGTCGGCTTATTCCGACAAAAGGCGATACACATTTAAGTATATCACTGAACACACTAAAAGTCAATTAAAACAGAGGTCTGCGGAAAGTTTTTCGGTTATGCACAAAAAAAGCCGCACAAATTGTACGGCTTAGAAATATCTAAAAATCATGTGCAAGTGACCGATAACGGGCAAACAATGTCCGCCCCTACAGAAAGTCACGCATTTACGCTGTTTAATACTTTATTTTCAGGGTCTTGCCCGGAACGCTCACGCCGTCTGACAGAGTGATAGGGAGCTTTTGCTCCTCAGAGAAGCCGATAGTTTCGCCGTCTTTAAGCTCAACGCCCTCAGAAAGCACATACTCGGAGATAGAAAGCAAAAATCCAAGCAGGTCGTTAGGCTGTTTTGGAGAGTCAACTATCTCCATTTCCTCATATCCGAAAAATCTCATGCCTGATGTGAAAGCGCAAAGACCTGTTTTAGCAAGATACATACCTGTGTAGATAAGAATAGGCATCGGATACTCGCCATCTTTGATAGTTTCAGCGAAGTTCACATAGAAATTCTTCTCATAAACTGTCGGGTCTTTATAGATACCGATAGCGTTATCGAGCTTGAGCAGTGAGCTTGCCACCTTTGCAAAGAGGATAGCCTGCTCAACAGCGCTTGTTTTATTCATTACAGCGAGCATAACGTGCGCCTGATGCTTAGCGACCTCGTTTGCGCCCTCTTTCCAAAGAATATTATACTTTGCCGCATTTTCAGCTTCCTTGTTAGGAACTGGGTTAGGCATAAGTGAGCAGGCGACCACCATATCGCCAACCTTGAATACCATAGCGTTGTCTTTTACATCGTCCTGCGGAACGATGTTCCAATCGTCTTTCAGAAACTTTTTAAATCTGAGCCAATCCATGTTAGCGTCTGTGTAGAGAACGAAGCCTGCAAGGACGTTGCCTTCCTTTTTATCGTCCTTGGTTTCCTGAACGTTTTTGTTTTCTTCTGACATTTTGTTACCTCCATAAGATAAAGTCTGTTGAGGTCATTATAGCACACTTGGGGAGAAAATGCAACAGGGGGGAGGTAAATGAGGAATGAGGAGTGAGGAATGAGGAATTATGGTATCGCCTGCGGCGATGATTTTTTTGTCCTTTCTTTATCACCCTTCCCCTAAATAATTTGTATACCATGTACCTGCACAAAAACGCCGTTCCGACTTCTCGTCAGAACGGCGTGGTTATTATTCTGTTACCGCTGTTTCCTCAGCCTGCTGTGTTTCAGGCTCGTTGAAAGGCAGCTTCACTGTTATGGTAGTTCCCTTTTCAAGCTCGCTTTCAAGGGATATCTCACCGCTGTGATATGCGACTATGTGCTTTACTATAGAAAGCCCTAAGCCTGTGCCGCCTATCTTCTTGGAACGGCTTTTATCAACTCGGTAAAAACGTTCAAAGATTCGGCTTTGATGTTCGTCGGATATGCCTATGCCTGTGTCGCTGAACACTGCCACGGCTTTGCCGTCCTCTATGCCGACCGTTACTTTCAGGCTTCCGCCCTCATGATTATACTTTATGGCGTTGTCCATGAGATTTAAAAACAGTTCTGTGATATAGCTCTGATTGCCGTATATCTGAACAGGTTCGCCCTCAATGGTCATTGTGACCTCTCTATTATCTGCCTTGTGACGGAGTATCTCCTCTACGTCATGGGCGGTTTTCAGCAGGTCTATTTTATCAGACAAAACGTGTTCCTGCTCCTCTATCTGGGAAAGCCTGATAATATCGTTTATAAGATACAAAAGTCTTTCGCTTTCACGATATATCATACCGCCGTATTTCTTCACGTCCTCTTCCTTGGTGAAAATGCCGTTTTCAAGAAGCTCGCCAAAGCCTTTTATGGTGGTAAGCGGAGTTTTAAGCTCGTGAGATACGTTGGCTGAGAAGTCACGGCGTATCTGCTCGCTTTGTATCTCCTCTGTTACGTCAACAAAGAAGATTATGATACCAAAATCAAGGGTATTTTCGCTGTAGACCTTATTTGCAAAGGTACGGTAAAAACGGCTTTTTTCTGTGATGATACCTTTTGCTGCACCGCTTTCCTTGGCTTCTTCAAGCAGACCTATTATCTGCTGATCGTTGGTCATATGGTTTATCTTGGTATGCTCCGTAGGATCAAAGCTGTTGCCGAGAATTTTCAAGGCGCTCTTATTTACAGAAAGCACTGTCATGTCCTCGTCAAGAAGTATCATGCCCTCAACCATATTTTCAGTGATAAGTGATATTTTTTCTCTCTCTGCCTTTATTTTATTCATGTTCTTATGTATTCGTCCCATAAGAACGTCCGCATTTTTTATGATAGGTTCAAGTTCTTCATAAGGCGTTTCAAACTGACCGATATTCTCGTTCCTCAGGTCAAGCTGTTTTACAAGGGAATTTATCGGCTTTATCATGCTTTCTGAAAGCTTTATGGAGATTATGGTGGTGATAAAGATTATTCCTCCTGCGAACACCACCAGCATTGGTATCACTGCAAGGAACACCCCTGCAAGGTTTTCCTTATCTGTAGAAAATCTCAGCACGCCGCCGTCATATTTTATGGCATAATAATATGTAGTATATCCAAGGGTTTTGGAAAATCTTGTGAATTCGCCCTCGTCATTTGCCATAGCCTCTTTGAACTCTTCACGGTCGGAGTGGTTTTCCATTTTGGCGGGATCTGCTTCAGAGTCATATTTTACATTGCCATGTGCGTCGATGAAGGTGACACGGACATCATATTCTACTGATCTTTCCAAAATATCAGCCATTTCTGAGGGTTTATTGTTTCCTGCGGCAACAAGCTTTGCAGCGGATTTAAGCTCATTTTTAGTGAAACGCTGATAGGTAGAATATCCAAGAGAGCCTGCTACTAAAAGGAAAAACAGCACTGTACATGAAACAAGTATCGTCATGACTTTATAGAGTTTTTTCTGCATATGCTGTTCCTCCTTATCTGAAATTTTTTATATTTTATAGCCTACGCCACGGACTGTTTTGATAAGATCCGTACAGCCTGCGGCTTCAAGCTTTTGTCTGAGGGTCTTGATGTGCATATCAACAGTTCTTGTTTCCCCTGCAAACTCATAGCCCCAGACCATTTCCATAAGCTTATCACGGCTCACGGCTATGGACTTATGGCGCATAAGATACATCAAAAGCTCAAATTCCTTATAGGTCAAAACGACCTCCTGACCGTTATATGTACAGGTACGTCTTGATGCGTCAAGAGAAACACCCTGTTCTTCTATGACATCGGCTTCGGCATTCTGCTTGCCTGCACGTCTTAAAACGGCTTTTATTCTTGAAAGCAGTTCCATTACGCCGAACGGCTTTGTTATATAGTCGTCTGCGCCCATTTCAAGACCTGACACCTTATCAAGCTCGCTTGATTTTGCGGTAAGCATTATAACAGGAACGTCCTGAGTGTGGCTGTCTTTTTTGAGCTTTGAAAGTATGGAATATCCGTCCTCGTCAGGAAGCATTATGTCAAGAAGCACCAGCGAAGGCTCTTTGTTTCTTATCTCTTCATAAAACGGTTTTGCTTTTGGAAATGCTTTCACCTCATATCCGCCTGATTTAAGTGCGCAGGATATAAGCTCTCTTATTCCGTCATCGTCTTCTACACAATATATAAGTGCCATAGATCTTACCCCTTTTCGTTAAAACTCTTTAGCAGGCAGAGCGTATTTCTCGCTGTAGCGCTTGACCTGTCCGTCAAAGCCCTCGCCTGAATTTTTAAGCATCTGAACATACTCGTGGACGTCAAAGCTTTCATCATTTTCCTGTATAAGGCAGACCGCTATATTTGAGCAATGGTCTGAAACTCTTTCCAAATTTGTGAGCAGATCGGAGAACACAAAGCCCATTTCTATGGTACACTCGCCTGTCTGAAGTCTTTTGACATGGCGGTTTTTAAGCTTTGTTCTTATCTTATCCACCACTTCCTCAAGCGGTTCAACTCTTGTGGCAAGCTCCAGATCGTGCTTTTCAAAGGCTTCCATGGCGATATCCAAAACATCTCTTACGGCACTGCACATGACTTTTACTTCGGCTGTTGCCTGTGATGTGAAATTCAGATCCTTCTGCTGTTTTTCCTCGGCAACGGACACCATATTCATGGCGTGGTCGGAGATACGCTCAAAGTCGCCTATAACATGAAGTATAGTTGAAACTGACTGAGAATCCTTTGCAGAAAGATCTCGGCTGGAAAGCTTTACAAGATATGTGCCGAGTCTATCCTCATAGAGGTCGACGGCTGCTTCATTTGCGGCTATCTGCTCTGCCTTTTCCTTATCGTACTTATCGACGCAGATGCTCATTGCCATGTCTATGCTTTCTTTTGCTATCTCGCCCATGCGGTTTGTAAGCTCTCTGCACTTTTCAACTGCAAAAGACGGTGACTGGAGAAATCTTTCGTCAAGAAGCTTGAACTGCTCTTCGATATTGTCCTTATTTCCCTCCCCCTCTTTGTCTTTGACAGTGAGGTAGGCAAGCTTTTCAAGGACTTTGATAAATGGCAGAAGCACGATAGATGTTGACAGGTTGAATATAGTATGCACAATAGCTATCTCCTTTGCGCCCACAACTCCGTCAACGAACGAGAAGCCGATAAAGACATTGAGCAGATAGAAAACTGTAAGGAAAAGCACTGTTCCTATTATATTAAAATAGAGGTGGACAACTGCAACACGCTTTGCGTTTTTGCTTGTGCCTATTGATGAAAGCAGTGCTGTTACGCAAGTACCTATATTCTGTCCCAAAATTATAGGAAGCGCTGAGCCGAATGTTATTGCACCTGTGGCTGAGAGAGCCTGAAGGATACCAACGGAAGCAGATGAGGACTGAATGATAGCGGTAAGAAGTGCGCCTGCAAGAACGCCCAGAATAGGGTTTTTGAACCAGAGAAGCACTTCTGCGAACTCAGGAACGTCTTTAAGAGGTGCGACTGCACCGCTCATTGAGTCCATGCCGAACATGAGCACTGCAAAGCCTACGAGTATAGATGCGATATCCTTTTTCTTATCGTTTTTTGAGAAAGTCAGCATTGCAACGCCTATTATCGCAAGGATAGGCGAGAACGAGGACGGCTTGAGCATATTGATAATAAAGCTGTCGCCGTTAAGTCCTGACAAAGACAATATCCACGCTGTTACGGTAGTACCGATATTTGCGCCCATTATAACGCCTATGGCGGAATGGAGCTTCATGATGCCTGCGTTTACAAAGCCCACCAACATTACTGTAGTGGCTGAGGAGGACTGAATGACCGCTGTTACAGAAAGTCCAAGCAACATTGCCTTGATAGGGTTTGAGGTGAGCCTTTCAAATATCTTTTCAAGCTTTCCTCCTGCGAGTTTTTCCAGCCCGTTACCCATTACATTCATTCCGTAAAGGAACATTGCAAGACCGCCTATAAGGGTCAGAACATTAAAAATCGTCATACTGACACTCCCTGATAATAATTTTACACTATTGTTACAATGTTTACAATGAACATTATACAACATAATTGTAAAATAACAAATCAGGCTGAGTAAAATCTGAGTAAAATCGTACAAGAAGAGCAAAAAGGCGGTATTTCCGCCTTTTATAATGATATTTTACATGATCCTTTCTGTTTTATGGACGCCTGTTACGGAAAATACCACCCATTCTGCGATATTTACCGCATGGTCACCGATACGCTCGAAGTATTTTGCCACCATAAGGGTATCTATAGCTTTTTCACCGTTTGCTTTATCGGCGGCTATCTCGTCAATTATCTTATCCTTGGTCTTTACAAAAAGCTCGTCTATTTTATCGTCAGAGCTTATGACCTTTCGGGCAAGGTTCTCGTCGTCGTTCACATAGGCGTCGATAGCGTCGTTCACCATTTGTGTGGCGGCTCTTGCCATTTCACTGATATCGCTAAGATCCCATTTCTGCTTTTTCTTTATAAGCTGGATATTCAGATCTGCAATATCTGCTGACTGATCGCCAACACGCTCGATATCGGTTATCATTTTAAGTGCAGCGGACACAC
>ERZ780212.2740-NODE-2740-length-10429-cov-4.426644_pt1 | contig 10429 bp, 13 predicted proteins | sample MGYA00511364_ERZ780212 | MGnify/ENA primary metagenome ERZ780212 (study PRJEB29588, sample SAMEA2147991) | human gut metagenome | biome: human gut; feature: human-associated habitat; material: faeces | place: Denmark | collected 2008/2010 ...
TGACCAGCAGCTGCTCGTCGTCTACTACTAAAATTTTCATGGTTCCTCCTCTGTGGTGATCTGGGGGCGGATGGTCTCTAAAATGCCGGGGCCTATGCCATTGACCTCCAGCAGATCATCCACGGAGGCAAAGGGGCCGTTGGCATTGCGGTAGTCCACGATGCGCTGAGCCAGCACCTGGCCGATGCCGTCCAGAGTCTCCAGCTGGCCGGCGGTGGCGGTGTTGATGTTCAGGGGGCAGGACTCCGGCTGGCGGGGGCTGTCGTCGCCGCGCTGAGCGGTGACGGTGTAGCCCTCCGACTGGGGGCGGCCGGTGAAAAACAGGGCCGCGAACAGCAGCGTCAGGACCAGCAAAAATATTTCCGTTTTTGTAACTTTTCCCATAGGCTCTGTTGTTGACTCCCTGTTGGATTTTGCTTATAATGAAAGGTAATAAGCAGGGAACGGGCACGCTGACCTGATTCCCACCACCATTATAGCATAGATGGAGAAAAAGAAAATGAAAATTCGCCGGTTTTTATCTGTTTTTTTGCTGACGCTTCTGCTGACGGGCCTGTTCTGCGTGCCCCAGGCTTCTGCCGTGGAGATGCCTCAGGTAAACGCCAAGGCGGCGCTGCTGATGGACTACGAGTCCGGGCGGATGCTGTACGGCCTCAACGAGAAGGACACCGAGTATCCCGCCAGCATTACCAAGGTCATGACGGCTCTGCTGACTCTGGAGGCCGTGGACCAGGGGGTCCTGACCCTGGATCAGCCGGTCACTGCGCCGTCCCTGGTCAACGATATGGATCCCACCGGCAGCTCTGCCGACATTAAGGAGGGCGAGGTGCTGACGGTGGAGCAGCTGCTGTACTGTATGCTGGTCATCTCCGCCAACGAGACGTGCAATATCCTGGGCGAGACGCTGTGCGGCAGCGTGGACGCCTTTGTGGCGCGCATGAACCAGCGCGCCCAGGAGCTGGGGTGCAAAAACACCCACTTTGCCAACACCACCGGCCTGACCCAGTCCGGCCACTACTCCTCCGCCTACGATCTGTATCTCATCACCCGCGAAGCCATAAAGCACGAGGACTTCATGACCATGGTGAACACCAAGTCCTATGAGATACCGCCCACCAACAAGACCGAGGAGGAGCGCGTGCTCCACAGCACCAACGCCCTGATCTCCAACTGGCGTCTGGCGGGCTATCTGTACTCCGGCGCCCAGGGCATCAAGACCGGCAGCACCGATGCCGCCGGCCAGTGCCTTGTCTCCTCCGCTGTCCGCGGCAGCCGCACGCTTATCAGCGTGGTGCTGGGCGCGGAGAAGGTCGAAAAGGAGAACGGCTCCGGCTACATCGTAGAGAGCTTTACCGAGACGGCCCGTCTGTTCGACTGGGGCTTTGACAACTTTGCCCCCCAGCAGGTGCTGGACGAGAATGAGCTGATCCAGGAGGTCCCCGTGGCCCTGAGCAAGCAGGTCTCCACCGTGGCCGTCCACCCGGCGGAGAGCGCCGATGCCATGCTGCCCAAGGATCTGGACGTCAGTGCCCTGACCCGCACCGTCACGCTGGATAACGAGACGGCGCTGGCCCCCATCGCCGCCGGCGACCGCCTGGGCGAGATCACCGTCAGCTACGGCGACACCACCTACGTCACCGTACCCCTGCTGGCCGTGGCCGACGTGTCCGCCAGCCGCTTCCTGTCCCTGCGCCACGCCATCGGCGAATTCTTCTCCCAGCGCTCCGCCCGCATCGCCGTTCTGGCGCTGGTGGTGCTGGTCGCCGCCCTGGTTCTGTGGTTCCGGTTCTACGGCCGCAACCGCCGCTACGGCAAGCCCGGCAGCAAGCAGTACCGCCACCACTCCTACCGCGGCCGCCGTCACTGATATGGCGCCTATCCGTATACTCTACGAGGACCCGTATCTGGTCCTCTGCGTCAAGCCCGTGGGCGTCCTGTCGGAGGACAGCCCCTCCGGTGCCTGTATGCCCGGCCTGCTGCGCGAGCACTACCGCGCCCTGGGGCAGAACGACTATATCGCCACCGTCCACCGGCTGGACCGGCTGGTGGGCGGCGTTATGCTGTTCTCCCGCCGCCGGGACGTCACCGGAAAGCTCACCGCCGCCGTGGCAGAGCACCGCGTCACCAAGGAATACCTGGCCGTTCTCCGGGGCACGCCGGCACAGGGCGAAGCCACCCTCACCGACCTGCTGTTCCGCGACGCCGCCCACAACAAAAGCTACGTGGTCAAACGTATGCGGAAGGGCGTCCGCCAGGCGTCCCTCAGCTACACCGTCCAGGGCGAAGCGGACGGCCTGACGCTGGTGCGCGTGCAGCTGCACACCGGCCGTACCCACCAGATCCGGGTGCAGTTCTCCTCCCGCGGCCTCCCCCTGATGGGGGATATCCGCTATGGCAGCAAGGCCGACTGCTCCCCCGCCCTGTGGTCCACGCGGCTGGCGCTGACACACCCCGTCACCGGCAAGCCCATCGACGTTGCCTGTCCCCCGCCGGACGCCTGGCCCTGGAATTTGTTTGCATGAAAAAAGACCGCCTCCGGCGGTCTTTTTCATGCAAACGCACGGGAAAATAAAAGTGGTCCGTTGCTCATGCATGACGCTCTATGCCAGCAAATGCCCGATCCCCACAAACAGACACCCCAGTCCAAAGAAAAACGTCAGGATGGCTGTGGCGTACAGCCAGAACCGCCCCGCCCCCAGCCTGGGATAGTCCAAAAACGGATAGGGGTACAGTTGGCCGGTGCGTCCGATAGGCTTGCCGGTCCCGGCCCGCAGCATGGCAAAGGCAAAATACGCCAGCGGCAGCACCAGCCACCAGACGGCGTGCCCCACCGTCAGCCCTGCCTTATCCTGCCACAGCAGCCATTGCAGCACCGTCAGCCCCGGCGTAATAAAGTGTACGCAGACATTCCCGAAGGAAAAGCGCCCCTTCAGCCAGCTCTCATCGTCCCGCCGGTGGGCGGTCGGCAGCAGCACAAAGGCGTAGATCAGGTGCGTCACATAGATGCACAGCGTCATACTCAGCGCCACGCCCGGGGAACTGAGCCACCGGAACGCGCCGCAGTGGGGGTCATGCCCGCTGGCGCCCAGCGCCAGCTCATAGAGCAGTATCAGCAGATTGCTCAGGTGTGTGTAGTACACGAAAAAACCGGCGCGGATACAGTGCTTCTCCGGCAGCCACGCCTTTTTGTACAGTCCGATGGCGGTGACCAGCACGATCACCAGCGCCGACAGCCGCAGCACAGTCATCCCTCCCGCAGCGCCTTCAGCAGTGCGATCTCCCGGGCGTAGCCCGGCAGCTCGTTGGGCGTCTCCAGCACGAAGGGCAGCCCCTGCAGCGCCGGATGGCGCACCACGCGCCCCAGCGCCTCCGCACCCAGGCAGCCCTCGCCGATGCGGGCATGGCGATCCTTGTGGGCGCCCCGTGGGTTCAGGCTGTCGTTGACGTGGACGGCTCTCAGCCGGTCAAGGCCGATGACCCGGTCGAACTCCGTCAGCACCCCGTCCAAGTCGTCCGCGATGTCGTACCCCGCGTCGGACACATGGCAGGTGTCCAGACACACCCCCAGCTTATCCGACAGTGCCACCCGGTCGATGATCTCCCGCAGCTCCTCGAACCGGCTGCCCACCTCGCTGCCCTTGCCGGACATGGTCTCCAGCAGCACCGTGGTGCGGATATCCGGCGTCAGGATGGCGTTCAGCGTCTCCGCGATCTGGGCAATACCCGTCTCCATACCCTGCCCGGTGTGGCTGCCGGGATGGAAGTTGTACACGTTCCCCGGCAGGTGCTCCATCCGCTTCAGGTCGTCCGCAAGCGTCATGCGGGCAAACTCCCGGGTGTGCTCGTCCTTGGAGCAGGGATTGATGGTATACGGCGCGTGGGCCACCAGCGTGCCGAAGCCGTTTTCCGCCGCCAGCGCCAGAAACGCCGCCACATCCGCCGGATCGATGGCCTTGGCCTTGCTGCCCCGGGGATTGCGGGTGAAAAATTGAAACGTGTTGGCCCCGATGGACAGGGCCGTCCTGCCCATGGCCAAAAAGCCGTCTGAGGCGGACAGATGACACCCGATATAGAACATGGCCTCCACTCCCTTCACAGCCGCAGGGTGGACACATCAGCCCTGCCGTTTTCGATGGTCAGCACGCCGCAGGTAGGATGCAGTGGATCCCCTGCCGCGCCGGGGTTCAGCGTCAGCAGTGAGCCGTCGTTGTCCACCAGCGGCACATGGGTATGTCCGAACAGCAGCACCTGTGCACCGTACTCCTTCGCCGCGTACATGGCGGCCATAGGCGAACGCTTCACGTTCCGCGTGTGCCCGTGCAGCGCAAAGATCCGCACGCCGCCGATCTCCAGCAGCCGTTCCGGCTGGTCGCAGCTGCCCCAATCACAGTTGCCCGGCACGCCCTCCATGGGCAGCGCCGGGAACCGCGCCCGCAGGGCCGTCAGGTCCCGCTGGCAGTCCCCCAGGTGCAGCACCCGGTCCGGCACTGTCAGCTCCACCGCGCGGGCCATATTATCCACATTCCCGTGGGAATCGGAAAGTACCAGAATTCTCATAATTGCCTCACAAATGTATCCTGTTTGTGACGTATTATACCACGTCCACCTTGCAAACTCAACGCTTTTGCGGTATCATAAAAGCAACAAAAGTTCGGAGGTGCTCAATATGGTGGGCGGCGTGATGGAGCTGGATCTCCACGGCATGAATACGTACCAGGCGCAGATCGCCATCGACGCGGCGCTGCGCCGCTGCGGCGGCGGTGTCTACCGCCTGCGCCTCATCCACGGCTACCGGGGCGGCACCGCCATCCGGGATATGCTGTGGACGGTGTACAACAAGCGCAGTCAAGTGAAACGCCTTGTCAGTATCAGTGAGGGCGTCACCGAACTGGTCCTGCGCGAGTATTAAGGAGGGACCCCCATGAAGCTGGCACAAATTCAAATGCACGTCACCGCCGACAAAGTCGCCAACCTCCGCCACGCGGAAGACCTGCTGCGCTCCGTCCGCGGCGCCGACATGGCCATCCTGCCGGAGATGTTCTGCTGCCCCTACGACAACGCCTGTTTCCGCGCCTACGGCGAGCCTGAGGGCGGTCCGGCGTATCAGATGCTTTCCCGCACCGCACGGGAGCTAAACCTCTGGCTGGTAGGCGGTTCCCTCCCCGAGCTGGACGGTGACAAGATCTATAACACCGCCTACGTTTTCGACCCCACAGGCACCTGCGTAACCCGCCACCGGAAAATGCACCTGTTCGACATCGACGTGCAGGGCGGCCAGTCCTTCCGCGAGTCCGCCACCCTGTCGCCGGGGAACGACATCACCCTCTTCGACACACCCTATGGCAGAATAGGCCTGTGCATCTGCTTCGACCTCCGGTTCGAGGAGCTGTGCCGCCTCATGGCTCTGGAGGGTGCCCGTGTCCTGCTGGCCCCGGCGGCCTTCAACATGACCACCGGCCCCGCCCACTGGGAACTGCTCCTGCGTCAGCGTGCGGTAGATAACCAGTGCTTCACCGTGGGTGCCGCCCCCGCCCGGGACGAGGCCGCCTCCTATGTGGCCTGGGGACACTCTCTGGTCTGCGATCCCTGGGGCACGGTGCTGCATGAATGCGGCAGCGGTGAGGAGGTCGCCGTTACCGATCTGGACCTGTTCCGGGTGGATGCTGTCCGGCAGCAGCTGCCCATCCTCTCCGCCCGCCGGACGGATATATACGATATCCGCCGGAGGTAGGTCTGCTATCGATTTCTCAGATAGCCAGATGGCGCAAATTTTTAAAATACTCATTGACAAAAGTTTCCTTTTACGATACCATACGATTTGTGGATGCCCGCGCTGTCCTCGCAGCGCGGACATTTTCTGCGCCGCAGGCGCTGTTTGGATAGAAAGAAAGGATACCAGCTATGAAAAACCTCAACGAAAAGCGGCCCAGTGGGCTGGCGCTGCTCCCCTTCGCGATGTTCATCGTCATCTACATGGGCGCCGGTATTTACTACCAGGTAAAGGGTATGGAGATGGCCTTTTACCAGTTCCCCTCCGTCACCGCCATGTTCCTGGCGGTGCTGGTGGCCTTTATCATGTTCAAGGGCACCATTAACGAGAAGTTCGACACCTTTGCCAAGGGTGCCGCCAACGTGGACATCCTCACCATGCTGATAATCTACATTCTGGCCGGCGCCTTCGCCAACGTGGCGGCGGTCATGGGCGGCCGCGAATCCACGGTGAACCTGGGTCTGTCCCTGGTACCGGTGGAATTCCTGGCCGCCGGTCTGTTCGTCATCTCCGCCTTTATGGGCACCGCCACCGGCTCCTCCATGGGTACCGTCACCGCCGTGATCCCCATCGCCGTGGGTATTGCGGAAAAAGGCGGCCTGTCTCTCACCGTGGTCATCGGTGCCGTGGTGGGCGGCGCCATGTTCGGCGACAACCTCTCCATGATCTCCGACACCACCATTGCCGCCACCCGCAGCCAGCGCTGCGAAATGCGCGACAAGTTCCGTGTCAACTTCCTCATCGCTCTGCCGGCGGCACTGATCACCCTGGTCCTTCTGCTGATCTTCGGCCGTCCGGAGACGGTCATGCCCCTGGAGGCCCTGCCCTTCGATCTCATCAAGGTCCTGCCCTACGTGCTGGTGCTGGTCCTGGCTCTGTGCGGGCTCAACGTGTTCCTGGCCCTGACCGTGGGCATCTTCTCCGCCGGTCTGGGGGGCATCTGCTGCGGTGATCTGACCATTGCCGCCTTCGCCCAGAGCGTGTGGGACGGCTTCACCGGCATGAACGAGGTATTCTTCCTGACGCTGCTGTGCGGCGGTATGTCGGAACTCATCGCCAAAAACGGCGGCATCGCCTGGATCATTCAAAAGCTGCGGAAGGTCATGAAGGGCAACAAGTCCGCCCAGGTCGGCATCGCCGCCATGGTCTCCCTGTGCGACTGCGCCACCGCCAACAACACCGTGGCCATCATCGTGGCCGGCGACATGGCCCGTGACGTGTCCCATGAATACAAGGTGGATCCCCGCCGCACCGCCTCCCTGCTGGACATCTTCTCCTGCGTGTTCCAGGGCATCATCCCCTACGGCGCGCAGCTGCTGAGCGCCGCCGCCCTGGCCAACGCCACCGTGACCTCCGACGCCCTGCACACCAGCCCCGCCGCCATCGTGGGCGGTATGTGGTACTGCTGGATCCTGGCCGCCGTGGGCCTGCTGTCCATCTTCGTTCCTTTTGCCGACGGTGTCTGCCGGAAAGACCCGTGGAACTGGGAGTACGGCTGCGCCCAGTCCGCCGTGGCCGCCAAAAAGGCCCTGCTGGAAAAGGAAGCGGAGGATGTCTCCGCCCAATAACGCTCCCTGTCTTTGCCGCCGCGGCACACCCCCCTGGCCGCGGCGGCACTTTTTTGTCAAAATATACGGTACCTCCCACCCGCCCGGAGAAATTTCCTTCTGCGATATTCACAAATTGTGGTTGCAATTTTTGTGCAAATAGTGTAGTATAATTCGCAAGAAATCCGCATGGAACACAAGGAAACGGAGGAAAATGCAATGAAGAAATATACAGACATGAGCCTTCAGGAGCGTCAGGCCGAGTACGCCGCCGTGCAGGTGGAATACGAAAAGCTCAAGGCCATGGGCCTCAGCCTGAATATGGCGCGGGGCAAGCCGAGCAAGGTACAGTTGGATCTGGTCACACCCATTTTCGGTCTGTTGACGAAGCCGGAGGATTTCGTCTCCGACGGCATCGACGTCCGCAACTACGGCGAGGTGTCCGGCATTCCCGCCGCCAAGGCGCTGTTTGCGGACATTCTGGGCTGCAAGCCCGAGCAGGTGTTCGTGGGCGGCAACGCCAGCCTGCAGCTGATGTACGACGCCGTATCCAAGGCTTTCACCAACGGTCTGCTCCACAGCGAAAAGCCCTGGTGCAAGCTGGACAAGGTCAAGTGGATCTGCCCCGTTCCCGGCTATGACCGCCACTTCAAGGTCACCGAGAGCTTCGGCGTAGAGATGATCTCCGTCCCCATGACCGCCGACGGCCCCGACATGGACCAGGTAGAGGCCCTCATCAAGGACCCCGCCGTCAAGGGTATGTGGAATGTCCCCAAGTACTCCAACCCCGAGGGCGTGATCTACTCCGCCGCGACCATCGACCGTCTGGCAAAGATGAAGCCCGCCGCCCCCGACTTTATGCTCATGTGGGACAACGCCTACTGCATCCACGAGTTCGACTGCGACTATGTGGAATTCCCCGACATCATCAGCCTGTGCGCGAAGTACGGCAATGCCGACATGGTCTATGAGTTCGCCTCCACCAGCAAGGTCACCTTCCCCGGTGCCGGCGTGGGCGTCATGGCATCCAGCGCCGACAACATCGCCTACTTCTCCAAGCTCATCAACATCCAGACCATCGGCTTCGACAAGATCAACCAGCTGCGCCACGTTCTGTTCCTGAAGGACAAGGCCCACACCCTGGCCCTGATGAAGCAGCACGCCGCCATCCTGGCCCCCAAATTTCACGCGGTGCTGGACGCTCTGGACAAGGAGATCGCCCCGCTGGGCATCGCCGGCTACAAGCGCCCCGTTGGCGGCTACTTTATCAGCGTGGACGTCATGCCCGGCTGCGCCAAGCGCACCCTGGCCCTGTGCAAGGAGGCCGGCGTCACCATGACCGGTGCCGGTGCCACCTTCCCCTACGGCAAGGACCCCCAGGACAGCAACATCCGCATCGCTCCCTCCCTGCCGCCGGTGGCGGAGCTGGAGCAGGCCATCGCCGTGTTCTGCACCTGCCTGAAGCTGGCCGCCCTGGAAAAGCTGGGCGTGTGAGCTGCAAAACCTCCCGCCGCCCACATAAAACCATCCCCCCGGCGACGCTTCACACCCCCATATAAAATCCCCCCGGCGAAGCCGGGGGGATTTCTTTTTCTTACTTATGCAGCAGCGGGCTCAGCGGCTTGTAGATCAGGAAGCACAGCGCCACGTCCAGCAATCCCTTGCACAGTGTGAACGGCACGTTGAACACCATCAGGCAGTTCAGCAGCGCGTTGGAGGTCGGCACCTGCGCCACCGTCCCGAGGATCTCCTGATACATCCCCACAATGGCCTCCAGCGGCAGGCCGTACAGCACCACATAGGCGGGATAGACGATGAAATAGTTGATGGGTATGCTGATGACCGCCATGGCGGCGGCCCCGGCCACGGAGCCCCACAGCGCCCCGCCCCGGTTCTTGTGCTTCTTGTAGACGATACCCGCAATAAACGCGAACACCGCGCCCAGCAGGAAATTGGACAGCTCGCCCACGCCGGCGCTGGAGCCGAAGGGCAGGTGCAGCAGGTTCTTCACCAGCTGAATGGCGACGCCGTAGACGGGGCCGAGGGAGAACGTCCCCAGCAGGGCGGGCAGGTCGGAGATATCCAGCTTGATAAAGGCGGGCATGACGGGGATGGAGAACTCCACGAACTGGAGGACGGCGGCCACCGCCTCCAGCAGGGCGGCCACGGCGATACGATGGGTCTTTTGCTTCTGAGTCATAAAAAAACACTCCTTCTTGATGATAAACACCCGGAAAATTGCCTTCCAAGGTGTACGCATCAAAAAAGAGCATCGCGAAATGCCATACACGCCTTCTCTCATCCAGACTATACTGTCGGTACCGGAATTGCGCCGGTTCCTGCTGCCGCAGCAGCTCGCGGACTATACCGCCGGTGGGGACTTTCACCCCGCCCCGAAGACAAATATGCGGTTGTTTTCGACAAGTATAGTACCACGCCGCCCCGCGGAAGTCAATACTGATTTTCAGCTTTACAGCGATACGGTTTTCGTTTACAATATACCGTAAGAAAGGCGGTGAGACCCATGCCCGCACGGCAGATGACCGTATGCTTTTCCGGCTACCGTCCGGAGAAGCTCCCCTGGGGCTATGACGAATGCGACCCCCGCTGCGCCCAGCTGAAGCAGCGCCTGCGCCGGGCCGTCTGCGCCGCCTGTGACGACGGCTTCCGCCACTTCATCTGCGGCATGGCCCGCGGCGTGGACACCTACTGCGCCGAGATCGTCCTGGCCCTGCGTCCCCAGTACCCGGACCTGACGCTGGAGGCCGCCATCCCCTGCCCCAGCCAGTGCGGCGGCTGGACGCCGGACCAGCAGGCCCGCTGGCACGCCATCGTGGACCGCTGCGATTTTGAAACGGTGGTCCAGGATCACTACGGCCCCGGCTGTATGCAGCGCCGCAACCGCTACATGGTGGACCACGCCTCCCGCCTTATCGCCGTGTTCGACGGTCAGGACGGCGGCACTCGCCGCACGGTGGAATACGCCCTCCGTTCCGGTCTCGAGGTCGTCTACGTGGACGCGGAGTAGCCCCCAAACCTTCCCCCTGGAGGTCCGCGGTGTTGAATGACAGGCCGGTGGCCTGTCAGATCCGCGGACCAACCGACCCGCAGG
>ERZ780212.2742-NODE-2742-length-10426-cov-1.687976_pt1 | contig 10426 bp, 6 predicted proteins | sample MGYA00511364_ERZ780212 | MGnify/ENA primary metagenome ERZ780212 (study PRJEB29588, sample SAMEA2147991) | human gut metagenome | biome: human gut; feature: human-associated habitat; material: faeces | place: Denmark | collected 2008/2010 ...
GCACGTTTTTTCATTATTATTGTAATTAAGACTTACAAATTGAGATTTATAAGCACATTTTTTATATTGTCAATAATATCGCCCGCAACCATAGAATACTTACCATTACTTAAGGCAGCTTCATCTCCTGCACAGCCGTGTATATATACGCCAAGTGCTGAAGCTTCAAAAGTAGTAAGTCCCTGTGCCATAAGTCCTGTTATTATGCCTGAAAGCACATCTCCCGAACCTCCTGTTGCCATTCCATCATTGCCTGACATATTAATATACACTCTTTCTCCATCAGAAACAATAGTTCTTGCATCTTTTAATACACATACGCAATTATGTTCTCTTGAATATGTTCTTGCTGTATCTATAGGATTATTCTTTATCACCGCAATATCAAGTCCTGTAAGACGTGACATTTCTCCTATGTGTGGTGTAACGACAACATTCTTATCTGACATATCATCTTTATATGAAGCATTACCACTATTGCCGCCAGCTTCATAGTCTACATCATCATTACTGCCATCAAGTTCAATTTTATATTGGGCGATTATATTAAGGGCATCTGCATCATACAGCTTTTTAATATTCTTCTTTGCTGACACACTTCTTACAAGCTTTACTGCACTTTCTTCCATAGACAGCCCCGGACCTATGCACACAACATCTGCCCAGCAGATACATTTATCCACTAATGTCTCTGTATTCTTAACAAAATCTCCACATTCCTCATCAGTATCATATGTATCAACAATACATTCCATATTGCCCGTTATAACTGCTGTACGGTTGCTTATATGCGTAAGGGTTCTTACAAGCCCTGCACCTATACGTGCCGCCGCTCTTGAACTTAATACTGCTGCACCTCCATAAAGCCTTGAACCAGCTATTACAAGTGCCTTTCCAAATGTTCCTTTATTGCCATCAGGCTTTCTTAGCGGAAGCATATCAGATATATCACTATAATCATATGTGAAAATATCCCTTGTCATATCCGGATATTGTGCAAAACCTATATCTTTTCTTATAATCTTCCCACAATATGAAGCTGCTGGATATAATATATGTCCGATTTTTTCAAATCCAAAGGTAACTGTTATATCAGCATTAACCGCAGATCCCATAACCACACCTGTCGATGCACTTATACCTGATGGTATGTCAACAGCCACAACAAGCCTGTTTCCATTATTGTCGCTATTCTGTGTATACTGTGAACGCACTGATGTACTGCATTTATTAATTGTATCTACTACTATTCTGGCCTCTCCTGCCAGTTCTCTTGATAAGCCATTGCCAAATAAGGCATCTACAATAACCCCATATTTAGAAAAATCCGGGCTATTAATACATTCTATGCCCAGATTCTTTATTATGTTCAATTGTATATCGAATTCTTTGGTAGAAGCGTGTGAGTTAATTATATACACATCCACATTGTAGCCCTTAAGATAAAGCTGTCTTGCCACCGCAAGTCCATCTGCCCCATTATTGCCACGTCCACATACGCATATAATGTCTGTATGTATATTTCCTTTAACCTTGCTTTCAATAGCTTCTGTCACTGAGAGTGCGGCTCTTTCCATAAGCACAACTGATGGTATACCAAGAGTATTAATTGAATAAGAATCCACATTCTTCATAGAAGCCGCATCTAATACATATCTCATTACTGCTTATCTCCTACATTGCCTTCATTAATTCTGTCAACTGCACTACAATTCTCAGGTCCGATAATATCGTGTATAAGAGAATACATATTATTATTAACAGTTTCTTTATCCTGTTTTATAAGAATATTCTTCTTAAGCTTGACTCTTGTAGCATTAATCCACTTATCAAGTACCTCTATATCCTCTGTATTGGCATTCATTCTGTCATAGCAGGCTTTAAGTGTCTCTGTAAGAAGCTTCTCGTTAGCCCTTGCCAATTCTCTTGGTACTTCTAAGAGTTCATCTTCAAGCGAAGCTATCTTGTCATTAGACTCCTGTATAAGTCTTTGGTTCTGGCTCATACGCTTCTGCTTCTGCCTGCTTGAATCATCATCTTCCATATTCTCAACAACATCATTGATAAGCTGCTTTTTAAGCTTCTTGATGTCTTTAATGTCATTATTAATTCTTCCCTGCTTCTTAAGCAGTTCATTAACCTGTTTCTCCCAATACGCAATCTCATCTGTCTTATTCTTCTCGTTAATAAGGTGATACCATCGCTCATCAAGCGTAAGAATCGGAATATTCTTAAATACATCACTATTCTTTAACAATTCATAAGTTATCTTAGACACCATCAATTCCCCCTTTGGATTTAATATCTTTATGAGTGCTTATTGGCAATTGTGTAAGAAAGTCTCATAAGGCTTTCTGATAAATGTACATTCTCAACTATTACGTCATCTGGCAGATTAAGATCTGTATGTGCGAAATTCCATATAGCCTTAATTCCTGCATCTGCAACCTGCTTTCCGATTTCCTTAGCCGCCTGCTTTGGTATTGTCAGTGCAACTATCTCTATATCGTTCTTATGTATAAAATCGGCAAGTTGATCCATCATCATTATATCTATTCCGTGAATGCTTTCACCTTTAAGCTCTGGATTGTTATCAAATACGCCGCATATAACAAAACCACGCTTCTCAAAGTCTGTATAATTAACAATAGCACGTCCAAGGTTACCAGCACCTATTATTATCATATTATGCTTCCTGTCTATTCCAAGTATCTTGCCTATCTCATCATAAAGATACTTCACATTATATCCATATCCCTGCTGTCCAAAACCTCCGAAATTATTGAGGTCCTGTCTTATCTGTGATGCTGTAACTTTCATTCTCACACTTAAATCTTTAGATGAAATCCTCTGAACACCACTTTCTATAAGTTCGCCCAGATATCTGTAATATCTTGGCAATCTTCTTATAACAGCCGATGAAATCTTCTTATTCTCTTCCATAACATTCTCCATTCCTGTGCAATACTGCTACGAAAAGGAGATGGGAAACCTGTAATTACCAGCTTCCCATCAGCCTTCAAAATTAATGTTAATTATATAACTATTTTGCTAAAAAGTAAAGAAATGTACTCTATCCAAGCACTCTCTTAGCAATATCCACAGACTCCTTTGCATCCTTTGAATAGAAATCCGCATGTATTTCCTTAGCATATTCAGGAGTAAGCACTGCTCCTCCTACCATAACCTTACAATCAAGATTGTTCTTATGTATAAGTTCTATTGTCTTTTTCATTGAAACAAGTGTTGTTGTCATAAGTGCTGACAGACCACAAAGCTTCGCACCATTTTCTTTAATCGCATCTACAACAACCTGATATTCAACATCCTTTCCAAGATCAATAACCTCATAACCATAATTCTCAAGAAGTACCTTTACGATATTCTTTCCAATATCGTGGACATCTCCCTTAACCGTCGCAATAACAATCTTTCCCTTGCTTACAGGTGCATTATTGCTCATAATCATATGTTTTCTTATAACCTCAAACGCTCCCTGTGCAACGCCAGCCGCCATTATAAGCTGTGGCAGGAATAATGTTCCCTTCTCGAACTCCTCACCTATCTTATCAAGTGCAGGAATCAAGGCATTATTAACAATGTCCATAGAATCCATACCTGCAAGAAGTTCTTCTGTTATTGCTGCACCTTCATTTTTTAGACCTTTCTCTACTGCATAGAATAAGTCATCACAGGTATAACTGCCCTTCTTATCCTTAAGATTAACACTTCCACCTGCCTGTGCTGTCTGACCACCCTGTACTGCATTTGCCGCTGTATTCATTGGATTAATCTTGCTTATATTAGGCATTGAAGCATAAGCCTTAATATAATCAACAGAATTCTTATCTATCTTGGCAAGAAGCTTATATGCCATTACTGCCCCCATCATCTCATATATGTTAGGGTTAATAATCGCAAGATCAAGACCATTCTGCATAGCCATTGTTAAGAAAATGTGATTGACAAGCACTCTGTTAGGAAGTCCGAAAGATATATTCGATACACCAAGCACCGTCCTTAAGCCAAGAGTATGCTTAACCTCATAAAGTGCATTAAGCGTTTCCATTACCCCCTCCTGTTCGGCTGAGGCTGTAAGTGTAAGACAGTCTATATATATATCCTCTTTAGGAATTCCTATAGCTATTGCCCTGTCCATAATCTTTCTTGCTATGGCAACTCTGTCTTCTGCTTTCTTAGGAATACCATCTTTATCAAGAGCAAGGCCAATTACTGCCGCACCATATTTTTTTACTATTGGCAGAATGTTATTAAGAGAGTCTTCTTCTCCATTAACTGAATTGACAATCGGCTTACCATTATATACTCTTAATGCAGCATCAAGAACCTCAGGTATAGTTGAGTCAAGCTGGAGAGGCACATCCACAACCGACTGAAGTGCTTTCACAGTATCAACCATCATCTGTCTTTCATCAATTCCCGGAAGTCCTACATTGACATCAAGAATATCAGCACCCGCACCAGTCTGTTCTAATGCCTGTCCAAGTATATAATCCATATCATTATCTAAGAGTGCCTGCTTAAATACCTTTTTACCTGTTGGGTTAATTCTCTCTCCTACAACTCTTGGCTGGTCAACTATAACTGTGCTTGTAGCTGAGCATACAGCCGATGGCATTTTCACTGGTTCTTTTGCTAAATTGCCTTCTTTATGTAACATATCTGATAAGCACTTTATGAATTCAGGAGTTGTTCCACAACAACCACCGAATATTTTAATGCCATACTTTCTTAAATCCTTCATAAATTCAGCAAACTGCTCTGCTGTCACATTATATTCATTAGTAACAGGGTCGGGAAGTCCTGCATTAGGCTTTACTATAACCGGAAGATTAGTCCAGCCTGTAAGTTCCTTAATAACCGGCTCAAGTTCCTTAGGTCCAAGTGAACAGTTGACACCTAAGGCATCAACTCCAAGTCCTGATATTGTAAGTGCAAATGAAGATATCTGACATCCTGTAAATGTACGCATATTTTCTTCAAATGTCATAGTCGTCATTATTGGAAGCTGGCTATTCTCCTTTGCTGCAAGCACTGCCGCTTTCACATCTAACAGATCTGTCATTGTCTCAAATACAACAAGATCTGCACCTGCCGCCTCACCAGCCTTGACTATCTCAGCATACATCTCATAAGCTTCCTCAAAGCTTAATGTACCTGTTGGCTCTAGAAGCTGTCCTATAGGTCCTACATCAAGTGCTACAAGTGCTTGTGGATTCACATTGGCACACGCCTTCTTTGCATTTTTAATTCCCGCTGTTACAAGTTCATCAACTGAATGCCCACATTCTTCAAGCTTATATCTGTTGCCACCAAATGTATTGGCATATATTATGTCTGCACCTGCCTTTAGATACTGCTCGTGTATGGAAATGAGAAGTTCTGGTTCTGTAATATTAAGCATCTCAGGTGTTTCACCCATCTTCATTCCTGCCGCCTGAAGCATAGTACCCATACCACCATCAAGAATTACATAATCCTTTTGTAAAAGTTCTTTTAGTTTATTCATTACAATGTCCTCCTGCTTCCCTGAATCTGCATGTACCTTTAAGGTTACACGACATACATCCTTTTTTCTGTGAACTGACCTCTCCGGTTGTAAGCCCAATAACTGCTGTTACAGACTTGGTTGGTGTCATCATATCAGTCTTTCCTATATTAAGCCCTATAAGCTTAGGTGCATTTAGTATTTTTAAGAATTCGCCCTGCTGTGACAAAGGCAGATCACCATATCCTATTCCAAACCTGAATGTCTGGTTATACTCTGGAAGTTCCTCTTTAATAACAGCCTCAACCTTATCGCATACCTGTTCAATTGCTGCACTTGCCATACTGTCTGATATTACAGCCCTGGCAAGGTCTGAGGCCTGCATCACCCTTAACATCCTGTCTATTCCATCAGAGATTGTCACTGCTATAAGTGCCGCTTTATTACAGCCTTTAAGATGTTCTTTAATTGAGTTTCCTTTTAATGTAACAGAAGTCCCTTCAAGCCTTACGCCCTCATCGACCTGTGTCACATCCACTACCCTGTATACATATCTTGGAACTGCCGCTTTTAAGACCTCTGCCTCACATTCATCTATAAGGCTGTTTATTGTCTCATCTGCCCCTATTCCCTTGTATCCTAAGTACCTTAATACTTCTGCCCTGTTTATACTGCTTAATGTCACCTGTTTTTTCATTTATTTATTCTTTCTTGCTTTGTCCTTATGCTTGCCTTTTCCTCTGCCCTTGCCTCTTGACTGGTTAGCCTTCTCAACATTAACACGGCGTCCCTTAATCTGCACGTTATCATTCATTGCCTTAAGAATTTTCTCTGCGTGTATAGCTGGTACATCAACAAATGTATAGTTGTCCATCATATCTATCGCGCCTACAAGCTTGCCAGGCATACCAGATTCACCTGCAATAGCTCCAAGAATATTAGCTGGCTTTATTTTATCCTTTTTTCCAATATTAATAAAGAGTCTTACCATTCTTGAATCATCTTTATCTGTATCAAAATGGAATTCTTCTACTTCATCTTCTCTGTCAAGGGTATCACCTATAAGCATTTTTAAAAGTGCTGCTGCCATATCCATAGATGTATATTCTTCCTGATTAACGTGTTCTTCAACAAGATTAACCATATCTGTAAGTCCACCCTCTTCGATTGTCTGTCTGATTTTATCAAACATATTATCAAGCTTGGTGTTCTTAACATCATCCAATGATGGAACAGGCTTTGCAAGTATCTTAGTCTTACAGTAACGCTCGATATCCTTTAACTTATACACTTCCTTGCCACTTATAAATGAAAGTGCCATTCCAGATCTTCCTGCACGCCCTGTTCTTCCAATTCTATGAACATAATATTCCTCATCCTGAGGAATGTCATAGTTAAATACCATATCTACATCATCAACATCAATTCCTCTTGCTGCTACATCAGTTGCTATAAGTATGTCTACCTTGCCGCTTCTAAAGTCATCCATTACTCTGTCACGCTGCTGCTGTTTCATATCACCATGTATTCCATCAGCAAAATAACCTCTGCCCTTAAGCTCTGATATAAGCTCATCAACCTGTCTTTTAGTGTTACAGAACACTACTGAAAGTCTTGGATTGTATATATCAATAAGCCTGCACAATACTTCTGTCTTATTCTTAGGTCTTACCTCATAATAGAACTGTTCTATATTAGATACTGTAAGTTCTTTTCTTACTACCTTTATAATCCTGGCATCTTTCTGGAAGTTTCTTGCAATATCCATAATAGCCTTTGGCATAGTAGCTGAGAACATTACTGTCTGTCTGTCTTCTGGCGTTTCTGTAAGAATTGTTTCCATATCTTCCCTGAATCCCATATCAAGCATTTCATCAGCTTCATCAAGAATAACCATATTAATATTATCAAACTTAACAGTCTTTCTTCTCATATGGTCCATAACTCTTCCAGGAGTTCCAACAATAATCTGTACGCCCGTCTTTAATGACTTTATCTGTCTTACTATCTCCTGTCCTCCATATACTGGAAGAACTTTAATATCACTCATATATTTGGCAAGTTTTCTTATCTCCTCAGCCACCTGTACAGCAAGCTCTCTTGTAGGGCAGAGTACGATTGCCTGAGGCTTTTTTATCTGTGGGTCTATCTTCATAAGCATAGGAATTGTGTATGCTGCTGTCTTACCAGTACCTGTCTGTGCCTGTCCGACAACATCAATACCTTCACATACAGCTGGAATTGCCTGTGTCTGTATAGGTGAAGTTTCCTCAAATCCCATATCCTCAATAGCTCTTAATATTCTTTCATCAATGTTTAACTCGTCAAATTTCATTCATTTCCTCATTTCTTAAATTTAATACACTTATCTTAGTCTAACTTTTTAATAATACATTATAGGAAGAAATAAGTCAAAAAAATTGCAATTTATTCTTAAAGCAAGTATAATTCAACTAATTAATTTAAAGAAAGGAACACTGTTATTATGATTCTTTCCTGTAATAATATAAGTAAATCTTTTGGAACAGATGTTATTATCAAATCCTGTTCTTTTAATATTGAAGACCACGAAAAAGCAGCTATCGTTGGTATCAACGGTGCTGGAAAGTCTACTTTTTTAAAGATCTTATCCGGACAGCTGGAACCGACCAATGGTGAGGTTATCATCACACCGGGACAGAGACTTTCATTCTTACAGCAGGATCACTTTAAATATGACGCATATCCGGTACTTGATACCGTTATTATGGGAAATGCGAGACTCTACGAGATCATGAAAGAGAAGGAAGCCATCTACATGAAGGAAGACTTCTCCGAGGAGGACGGCGTCAAGGCTGCCGAGCTGGAGGGCGAGTTCGCCACGATGAACGGCTGGGCGGCGAACCTTTTAAATGGTCTGGGAATCGAGACGGATCTCCACTACAAACAGATGGCAGATCTGACCGGTGCCCAGAAGGTCAAAGTTCTTCTGGCACAGGCACTGTTCGGAAACCCGGACATCCTGCTTCTCGACGAGCCGACAAACCACTTGGATCTCGATGCGATCGCATGGCTCGAGGAGTTCTTGATCAACTTTGAGAATACGGTTATCGTGGTATCCCATGACCGTTACTTCTTAAATAAAGTCTGCACCCAGATCGCAGATATCGACTATGGCAAGATTCAGCTCTATGCCGGAAACTACGATTTCTGGTACGAGTCCAGCCAGCTGATGATCAAGCAGATGAAGGAAGCCAACAAGAAGAAGGAAGAGAAGATCAAGGAGCTGCAGGAGTTCATCCAGCGATTTTCTGCCAATGCTTCCAAGTCTAAGCAGGCAACCTCCAGAAAACGTGCTCTGGAGAAGATTGAGTTAGATGAGATCAAACCGTCCAGCCGTAAGTACCCGTATATCGACTTCCGTCCGGAACGTGAGATCGGTAATGAGGTATTAAGCGTAGAGAACCTGTCTAAGACTATCGATGGTGTGAAGGTTCTTGATAATATTTCCTTCATTCTCGGACGCGAGGACAAGGTAGCATTTGTAGGACCGAACGAGCAGGCAAAGACCGTTCTCTTCAAGATTCTTTCCGGCGAGATGGAGCCGGATGAGGGATCCTATAAATGGGGTCTGACCACCAGTCAGGCATATTTCCCGAAGGACAATTCGAAAGAGTTCGATAACGACGACACGATCGTAGACTGGCTGACCCAGTACTCTCCGGTTAAGGATGTGACCTATGTCCGCGGATTCTTAGGACGTATGCTGTTTGCCGGTGAGGACGGCGTGAAGAAGGTCCGCGTTCTTTCTGGTGGTGAGAAGGTGCGCTGCATGCTTTCTAAGATGATGATCTCCGGTTCCAATGTCCTGATTCTGGACGAGCCGACCGACCATCTGGATATGGAGTCCATTACCGCTCTGAACAACGGTATGATCAAGTTCCCGGGTGTGCTGTTATTCTCCTCCCGTGACCACCAGATCGTTGAGACGACCGCAAACCGTATCATGGAAATCGTAAACGGCAAGCTGATCGATAAGATTACTACTTACGATGAGTATCTGGCAAACGATGAGATGGCGAGAAAACGTCAGGTATTTACTGTTACGGATAGTGAGGAAGAGGACGACTAAGAGCTGGAATCAAAGTGATTTAGACAAAAGTCTGAAAGATAAAAGACAGCCCCAGACGCTGCATGTGAGCAATGCCTGGAGCTGTCTTTTGCACATCTATGGTGTCAATGTCCCGTTTTCACCGCGATCAATCCTTCTTATGGCGTGATTCCAGATAAACCAGGTAATTGATGTATTCGATCAACTGCTTTTTCGTGGAAGTCTGGAATGATGAGATACGCCCATTGACCTCTCCATAGGTGACATTTTTAAGAAATGGTTTCGCCATTTCGGGCGGATTCTTCGGGTAGGAGGTTCGACCGAGAATATAATCGGCGCTGACCTGGTAATAATCCGCCAGTTTTATCAGATGCCGAAGAGGCAGATCCGTCCGGTTTGTTTCATAGCGGGAATAGATTTGCTGAGTTGTACCCAGCAGACTGGAAATTTCCGCCTGCGTTTTTCCTTTGTCCTCCCGTAAATCACGGAGCCGGTCACCAGCAGCAATCATTTAAAGCACCTCCCGCATACATCAAATATTTGTGAAAACAATCTATCATACAAGTATGCGCAGAACTAAAAGATACAATTAACTGGTGTAGAAACAGTAAAAAATACATTTATAAAAATGTAAGCAAAAAAGAATATCCGCTCTATGGAATAAAACGGCAGCCGGGTTTTTGTTTTACTGTTTACAGTCTGCCCGAATTAGTTTAAAATAAAAGGAAACAGGCAATTCTGCTTTGAATGAAAACGGGCAGGATTGTGGATAAGAAACAGAAAGCGAGGACAATTTTCATGAGTCAGAAGCCAGTTCTGGTAATCAT
>ERZ780212.2746-NODE-2746-length-10402-cov-3.538610_pt1 | contig 10402 bp, 4 predicted proteins | sample MGYA00511364_ERZ780212 | MGnify/ENA primary metagenome ERZ780212 (study PRJEB29588, sample SAMEA2147991) | human gut metagenome | biome: human gut; feature: human-associated habitat; material: faeces | place: Denmark | collected 2008/2010 ...
AAAAAGATATATGCAATTAATATGCCACTTTACAACGCCTTGTTAAACTAGAGCCGACGGCCTTTTATAAAGCACTGGATACCAATGAGTTATACGAACTGTTATCTTACGGTTTTTTACTGTCCCCCTTTGCTTCCGCCGCTCTTCACGTCGTCGTTGCTTATCGTGCGCTCGGCCTTCTTCACCGAGGCTTTAAGCTCGCCGAGGCGGAAGCTGACGCTCACGCCGAACTGCTGCTGGCTGAACCTGTACCAACTGTCCTGCACGAAGCCGGCGCTCTCCGTCGTGTTCTCCTGACGCATGTATTTCTTGAACGGATTGTTGGCGTAAGCCGATATTGTAAGCCGCTTCTTGAGGAACGACTTTGTAACATTGAAGCTATAGAAGAAGTAGCTGTAGCCGCGCCCTTGCAGCGACACCCACGGTGTCTGGCCGAACACGTTGGCGCTGATGCGCCAGTCTTTGGGCAGCGTCTGCTGCACTCCGCCGTACGCCGACATAGTCCATCCGTGGTTCTCAAGTCCCGCCCCGTCAGAGTAATAACTCCATCCGCCATACATGTTGGCGTAGATGCGCGTCGAAATGAAGGGATTGTAGTTGACGTAAAGGTTCATGTTGGCCTGCCGGGTCTTGCCAAGGTTGCGGTACGTGGTGTAGAGCACGCTCTTGCCCGTAGGGTTTCTCAGTCCTGCTATGTCGTTGTCGTTAACGAGCGACGACACGCCTTCGATGCTGTTGTTGGTGAAGCTATACTGCATCGATGCGCTTATGCTCAGCTTGTTGGTGAAGCTATTGTAGCCTAACGACAGCGAATGGCTCTTTTCGCTTACAAGGTTAGGGTTGCCTTGGCTTATCGACGTAGGGTTGGAGTCGTCGATGTAAGGGTTCAAGTAATATATTCCGGGCCTGTAAATGCGCATGTTGTAACCTAGGCGCAGGTTCTGAGTGTCGGTTATGCGGTAGCCTATCGAGGCCGAAGGCACGAAGTCGTTGAAGTGCATACGGAAGTCGTCGCCGCGCCCCAGCAGGTATTCCACGTCCTGTATGGTGTGCTCGTAACGCAGGCCGAGCCGCCCGGAGAGCCGTTTCCACTTCAGTCCGTAGCCCACGTAGGCGGCCAGAATGTCGTTTGAGTGCTTGTAATGCGTGCTGTGGTCCTCGTCAAACTCATAGCCTGCAACGCTGCCCGCCGTCATCGTGTAGCGGTCGTTCTCCGACGAGTTGTCGCGCATTATATATTTGGCACCGGCCTCCACGGTGTGCATCTTGCCTATCGGAGTGGTATAGTCTACCTGAATCGTTTGCTCGGTGGTGCGCTGCGAGCCGTCGTTGTGCTGCAGTTCCAAGCGGCGCATGTAGTCCTGCCAGTCGGGCACGGCCTCCATTTCGGTGTAATCGGTGTATGCGTCAGAAGTCTCGGGGTTGGTGTTTATCCGGTAAGACACGGTTAGCATCCTCTCCTTCACTTTGAAAAGGCGCTGGTAGTCAACGCTTCCGTCAATCGAATACCACGAGTTACTGCTGCGCGACGGCATCGTGTAACCATACAGCCGGCTGCCGTCAAGCGGACTGACGCCCGTCACCGCCGACGTATTGTTTGACTTATAGTTGCTCCCCCACAGGCCGAACGAGGCGGTAACGAGGTTCAACGTGTCAATCTCATAGCTCGCTTCGAGGCTGCCCGAGTGAAAGTTGTTCATCGACTTGCTGTCGCCCTGCTGCGTTATGTCGGCCGAAGTGGCTGCCGAAGCGGCATCTGTCGTGGTAAGGGTTGACCCCGAATACATGCGCGGAGTGTCGCCGTGCCTGTAGTTGTAGCGTGCGCTTACGGTCAACTTGCCGCTCTTTACCGTGCCGAACGCTCCGCCGCCCGCGCCAGTGTTGCCGCCGTTGGCGCTCAGGGTGACGGTGTATCCCTCGAAGCCCGAGCCTACGGTTATGATGTTAAGTATGCCGCCCACTCCCTCAGCGTCATACTTCGGGCCGGGGTTGGTTATAACCTCTATCTTCTTTATCGTGTTGGCGGGCATACTCTTGAGCACCTCCGTGGGGTTGTTGGTCATCATGTTGTTGGGCCGCCCGTTGACGTAGACCTTGAACGACGAGCTGCCGTTCACCTTGATATTATCCTGTCCGTCGACCGTAACCATAGGAACCTTGCGCAGCATCTCAAGTATCGTGTTGGTCTTTGAGTCGGGGTCGTCCTCTATGTTGTATTCTATTTTATCAATGTCGGCCTTCACCAGTGGTTTCTGTGCCACCACTTCCACACCCGACAGCTCGTTGCTTGCGTCTTTTATGAGTATCGTGCCGAGGTCAATGCGCCGTGTTCCGGCCTCAACGGTAAAGTCTTTAGCCACCGTCTCACGACCCATCGAGCTTACCGTCAGCCTGAACTTGCCACTGCCTGTCACGCTTACCGTGAAGCGTCCGGCCTTGTCAGTGACACCCATTTTAACCGCTTTGCCGGGCTGCGCGGCGGCGCTCACGTTTAGCGTGGCGTAAGGTTCGCCCTCACCCGTTATCGAGTCGGCCACCACACCTTCAACGGTGAAGCCTCCCTTGCCCGTCTGCGCCACGGCCGGGAGCACGGCCACGCACAGCAATACGGCTGTAACCAAAATTTTACAAAATACTTTCATTGATATGGATGTTAGTTTTTACTACTCATTAAATATACGTTTTACAAGGCGGAAACGTGACAAAGGACATGTTATATTTAACTAAAATTAAGTCAATGCCGGTCTTTCATAGATGAAAAACCAAGTTTATGGCTGTATGGCAACACAGAATACCGTAACCGTCGGCATACCTCCTGTAGTTCATGTATAAGCATACTTTCATACATCTGCCGGCTATACAATTCATGGTAATCAAGCTCCCTCCCTTCGGGAGGGTTTGGGTGGGTTTTCAATATGCCGTCTTTCATCGTCCAAAAGGCCGTCAATCGCACGCTAAAAGGCCGTCTTTTGCAGTGCAAAAGACGGCCTTTTACAAGAGTATTGATTATCAGTGTGTTAGCAAACGATTTCATGCCACGCCGCCGACGGCTGTCAACTGCGGCTCACCTGAAGCCCCTTTGTGCTCAAGTCCATGTCCACGAAGCGCGCGTTGACGTTCGGACGGTTGGCGTTGAGGGTCTGCTTTATGCGCGCTGCAGCCTCCGGATCCTTGGCCACTATGTACAAGTAGCCGCCCCCGCCGGCACCGGCCAGCTTGTAGCCGAGGGCGAAGTCGTCGATAAGCGACGTCATGCGTGCCACGGCTTCGGGGTTGGTGCCGCCGTCGATGGCTTGGTTCTGCTCCCACGTCTTGCGCACTAGGCATCCCATTTGGCCGAAGTCTGCGCGCTGTATGGCCTCATACATGTCAACGGCGTGCCGCTTCATCTCGCGCAGGCGGCGCAGTTCGTCGCACTGGTTGAGGAACATACGGCGCACAATCTCGGCCAAGATGTTCTTCGCCGTGCGCGTTATGCCCGTATAATATAATAGGTGGCAGGGCTTATACTCGGGCTGGGTGAACAGCTCTGACGGCAACCAGCGCACCGTGGGGCTTTGGTTGAAGCCGCGGGCGGTCTCAAGCAGCTTGACGCCTTGCAGTATTCCGCCGAACTGGTCTTGCCATCCGCCGCCTGTTGTAAGCAGCTGTTCGAGCACCAGCGTGCGCCGGCCAATCTCGGTTTTGTCCCACGCCAGTCCGCAGAAGTCGTTGAGCGCGCCCAAGACCGTGGCCGCAAGCATACTGCTCGTACCAAGTCCGCTGCCCGCTGGAATGGCCGACATGAGTGTCAGCTCCAAGCCGCAGCCGAACGCGCGCAGCTGGTTTTCGAGCGTGTCGAACGTCTCCTCACCGTAACCGGGCAGGAAACCGGCCAGCACCAAGGCCGCCTTAGGTATTGAGAACGGACTGCCTACGTGGTGCATGTCGGCCAACTGGCTGTATGTAGTGACCTCCTCCATTGCGCCGAGGTCGATGCTGCGCAACACGATATGCGGTTCGCGGCACGGCCTTACGTAAGCCTGCAACGGCGGCTGGCCGTTAAGCTCGATGGCGAGGTTGACCACGCTGCCGCCCTCCATGAGGCAGTAAGGCGGCGTGTCGCTCCATCCGCCGGCGATGTCGATGCGTACCGGACTGCGCGCCCACACTATCTGATCGCCGTAAACCGACATGCGCGGACACTGCTTTGCAGCTAGAGCCTGTTCGGTAAGCCCTTCGCGAAGCAACGAGAAAGCCTTGTCCTCGCCCTCGCGGCAGTCTTTCCCGGTGATACGCGCCAGCTCAGAGCGGAACATCGAGTCGCTGATGCGCGTCAGCAACGGCGCGTTTTCGGCAATGGGCGCAGGCTCGGGAATATTGAAACGGGCAAACTCACGAGCCGCGTCGTCAAGGTCTATCTGGTAAAACACACTGTGTTCATAGTTCTTAGCCAACGCTCCCCAGTTGCGTGAGCGCATCGTCCGCCTCTGCTCCGACAGCCTTACAAGGTCAGCGCGGGCAGATATGTCGTCGGCACTGAGCTTCTCGCAGCTTTCCCATACGCGCCTTCCGGCTTCAAGCCGGGGTTCGGAGAGCATCCAGCGGAGCACGGCCTCCATGTCGTCGGCTGCGCCATTGCACACAGGGAAGACGCGCGCCGACTGCAGGTCGGCCGCACCCTTGATTGCGTTTACGTCGATGCCGCGCTCTGAAGCCCACTCCAAAAACGGGCGTGAGATAAACTCTGTAGCCTCGTCTTGCAAGCTACCACGGAACTTGTCGCAGTAACCGTACGGCCTGACGGCCATGCCACCGCCTGTTATCGGCACGATGTCGACACACTGTCCGGGGGCGAGCGTTATGCTCCAATCGTTTTCCGGCACGCCGGTTATAATGTTCTCATGAGCCAAAGTCCAACGGCTGCCAACCCAACTGTTCTCAATCCACAGGTTAAGGTTGGCCTCGGTGATGGGCGACATGGTCACGGCGTTCTGCACGAACATGGCCGGATGGGGCTTAAGCGAGTGGTGCATTATCTCACGCTGGTCGTTCACGAGGTTCTGTATGGCCAGCGTCGACGATATGATTTCATGGCTCGTGCCGAAGTGATAGAACTCTCCGCCGGGCAACGGGAGCACAGCTACAGTCAAAGAGTTGAGCTCGTCGTCCTTAATCGACGGATTGCAGCCGAGCGCGCAGCCAAATTCGGAATATAAATCATAGTTTTTCAGCTCGCCGCCATGCCCCGAGCGGGCCATCAACAGCTTAACGGCGCGGTCGCTCAAGAGCCACACGCCGATGTCGGTAAGATAGAAATGGTCTTTCAACAGGCCGCCAAGCGTCTTTACTGACGGCTTCTGCAACATGCACTCAAGCGTTGAAGGAGTGTCGCGGCGCGACACGAACACACCATGGTCCTTGGCTATCTCGGGACCGAGCCACAACCCGTAGCACACCACGTCGGCCTCAGGTATGGGCTGAAGGGCCTCCGTTGCGCGTATGTAAACGTCGCCGCTGACAATCATCGTGTGCATATCGGCAGGCGCGGCGGCCATTATCTGTTCGTAAAGTGGGATCTGTAGCGATAGCAAATCTTGCGAAAGACGCTGCCCACGTTCCCACCTGAACACGGGAACGGGTGTCAGCACCTTGCCCGAGGGGGCGTAAGCGGGCAACCGGCGGCTCTGCCCGCCGGCATGAAGGAGCAGCCGGCGGTCAGCGGCAAGCCACTCGTCAAACGACAGTCCGCCGCCATGCTCGTTATAACAAGCCTCCAACAGCCACGTCGAACCGCCGCCGGAACCAAGCTTATGGCCGACAGGGTCGCTTGAACAGAACCACTCATCGCGGCCGTATCCTGTTATTTCATGGAAACACCCCACAAGATTGGGTGGCAAAGACAATAGTTTTTTCATAAGTTGCAACGTTATTTTGAAAATTAAGAATTAAGAGTTAAGAATTAAGAAAATTACTATCGTGGCGACAAAACATGTTTTCTTAATTCTTAACTCTTAATTCTTAATTTAATCTTCTTTTTTCTTCTTATAACCCATATACACCCCGAAGGCTATCAACAGGAGCAGTATCACATAACCGACGTATGCCACAGTCTCGGTAACAGTTACCGACTTGGGGTGGAAAGTAAGCTCGACGGTATGCTTGCCGGGAGCCACATTGACGGCGCGCAACAGATAGTTGACACGTCCGAGTTCTGCTGGACGGCCGTCGACGGTAGCCTTCCAGCCGGGATAATACACCTCGGAGAACACTACCACGCCGCCGTTTGTGGAGCTGATGTCATAAGTAAGGCGGTCTGACAGATATGAAGTGAGCTTTACAAGCGACGTTCCGGTCTGCTTGGATGCAGTCTTCAGCTGAGGCTCAAACCGTTTGTCGGCCACCGCCTCGTGGCGGAGGTCAATCTTGCCGACACGCTCTATCTCCTGATTTGCGTTGTCAACGTAAGTTATCTTGTCGACAAACCATGCCGGGCCGTGCACATACGGATTCTGCACGGGCACCGTCTGGCCGCTCTGCAAGGGCAGTATGAAGTAACGGGCGTTGAGCATATTGAGCACCGGGAACAAGCTGTCGCCGTTGACACGCGACATATCGTCGCCCGCGTCGGCCACGGCCGGCATGAGCTTCTTCATCTCAGGCGCGATGTAAGCGTCTATCATGTCTTGGTAACGGCGCAGTTTCGCCGCGTGGTAGCCGCCTATGCTGTTGTGGAAATACGACGTCTCGTTCTCGTTGAACGTGTCGGAGGCGAAGTTGAGCACACGGAAATTCCCGAAGTCTGTCTTGTCATCGAGTATCAGCCGGTCGGCGTCGGTCATCCGCAACGGAGCCTCGCGCACGCTCTTATGCACGAACATGTCATTATTCAAATAGCGTTTGTCAACCTGCCACAAGTCAATTAGGCAGAGCACTGCCAACGCCCCTACCATGTAAACGGCGCTCAGCTTCTTGGCCTTGAACAGCAGCAGGCACAGAGTGCCTATCACAATGACGAGCAAAGAGCGCCAACAGTCGGCAGTAAACACGGCCTCGCGCATCTCGCGGAGGTTTGAAATGACTGGCGTTACGTATTCCTGAGGCAACGTGGACAATGCCCTCATCTCGGCCGACGATATGAAATCTGAGAAGAAAAGCGTAGGAAACAGCGCGAAAAGCAGGGCCACCCCACCCGTAAGGCCGAAACTGAGGTAAACCAGTTTGATTTTCCTTGTAAGCACGCCGGGGTCGTCAACAATCTTTTTCAGCGCCAACATGGCAAGCAAAGGTATCGTAAATTCGGCAATGACAAGTATCGACGCCACCGTGCGGAACTTGGAATACATCGGCACATAGTCGATGAAGAAGTCGGTGAAAGGCATGAAATTCTTGCCCCACGACAACAATACGGAAAGCACCGTGGCGGCAAGCAGCGCCCATTTTATTGGTCCTTTGACGATAAACAAGCCGAGAACGAACAGCATGAGCACGAAAGCGCCCACGTAGACGGGGCCGCTCGTCATGGGCTGCTCACCCCAGTATTGCCCCATCTGCTGGTAAACGGGGATGAACTCGTTATTCGCGTGCTTCATGGCCGTCTCGCTTTCAACGAGCGGAACGCTGGCCCCGCCCTTAGTGTTGGGCACGAGCAGGGTCCACGTCTCTCCTATTCCGTAGCTCCATTGGGTTATGTAGTCGCGGTCGAGGCCGGTGGCCGTCTGGTTGGCCGCGTCTTTCTTGACAAGCTCGCTCTTGCCGCGCATCGACTCCTTGCTGTACTCCCACGTGTGGTAAAGGTTGCTGAGGTTGAGGCTTACGCCTATAAGCGCGGCTACGGCGCACACGGCCGTGGCCTTGCCGAAGCGCGCAAGCTCCTTCTTGCGGACGGCGTCAACAAGGAAGGCAATGACCATGAGCAGGATGATGAACAGGTAATAATACGTCATCTGCACATGGTTTGCGTAAATCTCGAAGGCCGAGAATATGGCCGTAACCAGCAGACCGGCAATATACCGGCCCCTGTACGCCAGCACTACGCCGCCTATCATAGGCGGCAGATAGGCCAAAGCCATGACCTTCCATATATGCCCGGCGGCGATGATGATGAGGAAATAGCTGGAAAACGCCCATATAATAGAACCAAGCACGGCAAGCGAGCGACGGAAATCGAACGCGCGGAGCATGATGTAAAAGCCTAACAGATAGGCGAAAACATACCAGACATTGTCGGGCAGGAACAAATGATAGGCATCGACTACTGTGCCAAGCGTCTTCGCGCTGCTGTATTCGGGAGCAGTCTGGTATGTAGGCATACCACTGAACACGGAGTTCATCCATCGTGTCACTTCACCCGTCTTCTCCCTATGTTCGGCCATCTCGCGGCCGAGACCTTTGCTTGCGGCCGAGTCGTGACGGTATAGAATCTTACCCTCGATGTCGGCCGGAAAGAAATAAGCGAACGAGATAAGGGCGAACAGAACCACTGCCACAACGTCAGGCAGGTATTTTTTAAGATTATTCATTGATTGTTTAATTTTGGCTCGGTTTTTATTTTGCCTTGCAAAGATATATATAATAATGAAAAATGAAGAATGAAAAATGAAGAATTAACTGACGAAGGAATGATAAATGAAGAATGAATAATGAAGAATTAACTGACGAAGGAATGATAAATGAGGAACTGACGATGAAAAACAAACCTGTGCAAAGTGTCGGCAATAGGGCTTTTACTGTTACGTTTTGCGCCGGCCGGTATTTTCGTTTGGCGTTTCAGGAACGTCTGCGCCGTGCAGTCAAGCGGGTTATCGGGCGCGGTCATCCGATTTAACACATTTTACCTAAATCCGGATAAAGTCTTGATAAGCAATAATTTACGCAAAGCAAGAATGTCATCTATTGTTAAAATCCATGTCGAATGACATCTTTGAGAGTGGCAAAGTTATCCTTTTTAAACCTCAAAGATGCCGTTTGACACATGAAAAGACGGCCTTTTGCAGTGCCAAAGGTGGCGTTTCCCAATGCGAACGGCCGTATTTAACACACAAACCGGCCACTTCGCACACCTCGACCGACCACAAAAGGTTTTCCGTTCACCTGTTTCACAAAATCCTAATGTAAAGACCTTTTACTTCACCATGTGACGGTTTGCGTTGTCATCAAACATTTTTATTGTCATAAAGTAACATGGTTGGCCACGCAAGGATAATCTTATTTTCCATTATTCATTACTCATTATTCATTAAAAAACGTTACTTTTGCAGTCCGAACAATACTTTGCAATTATGAGAATAGGCATTATCGTAGCTATGGAAAAGGAGTTGGCACAACTCGTGTCGCTGCTCGAAGACAACACTGTGGAGAACCGCAACAACACTGTTTTCAACCTCGGACGCATAGGCGGAAAAGAGATTGTGCTGCAAAAATGCGGTATCGGCAAGGTTAACTCCGCCATAGGAACTGTGGAAATGATAAACAACTACCACCCCGACGTCATCATTTCAAGCGGTGTTGCAGGCGGAGCCGACGACAGGATGAACGTGGGTGACGTGGTCGTAGGCACGGAATACTGTTACCACGACGCCTACTGCGGAGAAGAATGTGAACCGGGGCAGATAATGGGGATGCCTGCCGTGTTCACTGCCGGCGACGAGCTGACAGGCAAAGCCGTTGCGGCCTGCGGAGAAACAGCCGTGCACAAGGGGCTGATTGTAAGCGGCGACTGGTTTGTTGACACACGCAACAAGATGAGGGCGATACTCGCACGATTCCCGAAAGCAGTGGCCGTTGACATGGAAAGCTGCCCCATTGCGCATACATGCCACATATATGGCGTGCCGTTCGTCAGCTTCCGCGTCATCAGCGACATGCCGCTGAAAGACACGAAAGCCTCGCAATACTACGACTTCTGGCACAAGGCGGCCGACAACTCGTTTACAACGGTAAAACGGTTCGTAGAAAACTTATAAATCAATAATTAAGAGTTAATAATTAAAAATTAAGAAAATATGCCTCGCCGGTGGTTTTCTTAATTATTAACTCTTAATTCTTAATTCAATAACTTCTTAACTCTTAATTATCATGAAGTCCATTCCCAGCTTTACAATCAACCACGAACGCCTGCTGCGCGGCATATACGTTTCACGCAAGGACGAGGCAGGCGGCGAGACGATAACCACGTTTGACATCCGCATGAAAGAGCCCAACCGCGAACCGGCGCTGCACCCCGGCGCGCTACATACTATCGAACATCTAGCCGCGACATACCTGCGCAACGACCCGGAGTGGGCCGACCGCATAATATACTGGGGGCCGATGGGGTGTCTTACGGGCAATTACCTGCTCGTAAGGGGCGACTACAGCCCGCAGGACATTGCCGTACTGATGCGCCGCACGTTCGAGTTCATAGCATCGTTTGAGGGCGACG
>ERZ780212.2747-NODE-2747-length-10401-cov-1.957085_pt1 | contig 10401 bp, 12 predicted proteins | sample MGYA00511364_ERZ780212 | MGnify/ENA primary metagenome ERZ780212 (study PRJEB29588, sample SAMEA2147991) | human gut metagenome | biome: human gut; feature: human-associated habitat; material: faeces | place: Denmark | collected 2008/2010 ...
GTTTTTTTGAAAGGTCAATGTCAGTGCAGTTGTACCGATATACTCACGAAAAAATTAATTTCTTGTCAGTGTGGAAATTGTTTTAAGCGGTGCTGGTGATATATTTCACTGTGTGGCTTTAATAACAATAAACGTTTCAACAGACTGAAATACGCACCTCGAAATGAGGTGCGTATTGTTTTATATTCACTTTTACATTGCCGCTTTCAAGCGCTTCAGTGTTTCTTCTTCACCGAGCAGCTGCATTATGGTATACAGGTCGGGGGAATTTTTTCTGCCGGTTATCGCTACTCTGAGTATTCCGCAGGCATCGGCAACCGAGCCTTTGTAAGCGTCGGGGTTTGCCTTGTATTCCTTGATGTTGGGGCAGAAGCCTAAAGGCTCGCCGACTGCCTTTACACCGTCAAACCAGGCACTGCTGTCAACCTTGTGGTCGTAAGCCGAAATATATGCCGTTAAAAATGCTTTACGCTCGTCGGCTGTCAGCTTTTCGTCAAACTCATAGCCGTCAACGCCGTCGCCGTAGAGATACGGGAACATCTCGGACAGATCGCTCCACTTTGCTATATCCTTGCGTACCTTCTTGCCGTTATATTTCCACAGCTTTATGCTTTCTCTGAACTTGTCGGGCGAAGCTGTGATATAAGCGTTCAGCTTTTCATCGTTATCCTTTGCCCATACGCTTATCTCGTCAAAGAGCGTTTCCTCGCTCATCTTCGATATAACGTCACGGCTTACGCTTGCCAGCTTATCCATATCGAACAATGCACCGCTGACGGGCATCTTTTCGAGCTTGAACTTGAACTGCGACATATCGGCATCGGGGTTCTTCATTCTCCACTCCTCATAATTTGAGTTTGCGATAGTCATAAGGTATTCAAGCACCGACTGAACAGGGAAACCGGCTTTTGAATAGAACGAAACGCTTGCCTCGGGGTCTTTTCTCTTGCTGAGCTTTCTCTTTTTATTCTCGCCGCCGTCCAGCTTCATTATCGGGGCAATGTGAGCATACTTCGGCATTTTAAGGCCGCTTGCTCTGAAAAGCTGTTCGTGCAGAGGATATGAGCTAATCCACTCATCGCCTCTTATAACGTGGGTAGTACCCATCAGAAAATCGTCTACAACGTGTGCAAAGTGGTATGTAGGGATACCGTCCGACTTTAAAAGCACAACGTCCATTATGTTTTCGGGCATTTCGATATTGCCTCTTATAAGGTCACGGCAGGTTATCTTGTTTTCTGCGTTGCCGTCTGAGCGTAAGCGCAGAACGTATTCCTTGCCTGCCTTTATATTGGCTTCTATTTCTTCAATGGACAGATTTCTGCACTTTGCATAGCTGCCGTAATAGCCCATATCGGCTTTTTCGGCCTCCTGTGCCTTTCTTATTTCGTCAAGCTCCTCCGCCGAGCAGAAGCAAGGATATGCAAGACCACGCTTAACAAGATCCTTTGCAAAGGTCTGGTATATCTCTTTTCTCATACTCTGTCTGTACGGTCCGTAGCTGCCCTTTTCGGCCTCTCCGTCTGCCGCCGCACCTTCGTCAAAGCATACTCCGTACTGTGCAAGAGATGTGATTATCTCGTCTGCTCCGTGTTCAATCTCACGCTTTTTGTCGGTATCCTCAAGACGCAGGTAGAATACACCGTCCGACTGTCTTGCCATACACATTGAAATAAGTGCGGCATACAGACCGCCTATGTGCATAAAGCCTGTGGGGCTGGGTGCGAATCTTGTCACAGCCGCCTTGTCGGGAAGTGTTCTTGCGGGATATTTTGCAAACATATCCTCAGGTGTTGTCTTGATGTCACCGAACAGAAGCTCGGCTAAATAATTGTTGTCCATTTTTTCGCCCTTCGTTTTTTATTTTGTCTTGATAATTTGGTTCTTTCCGCCGAAGTTCTTTTTGCCTATGCGGATTATCTGAAGTATAGCAGGGTTAAGCACCAGATTTATACCAAGCTCTATAAAGAAATTGACGCCTACTAAACCTACCAGAATAAATACGAATAAGTTTGTACCCTCTGCAAGTCCTGATAAATAATCAAAGAAGAACACATAGCTTCCGAGTACAAATATTCCTGTATTAACAACAGGTGCGACTACAGCCGATACTATAACGGCTGCTATTTTCTTGGTTTATGGACTTGGTTACTTTTTTCTTGCTTATCAGCTTATACACAAAACCTGCGGCGGCACCTGCGAGTGTGCCCTTTAAAATTACCGTAATTATCGTTCCGGGTATGTTTACCGCAAGGAACAGGTTAGCGTCACCCGTCAGCAGTACGGTCACACCGAAAACAAAGCCGAGCCATGCGCCCGAGCCCCAGCCGTAAAGTGCAGAGCCTACTACGATAGGTATAAGCGTCAGCGTAATGCTGAATGTTCCGAAACGCAGTCCCATTGATATGAACTGCATAACCACAACTATAGCGGTCAGAAGACCAAGACCTATAATAGTGTTTGTGTTGATTTTGCCTTTTAATGTGTTGTTTGTGTTTGACATAAAAATCTCCTTTGCTGAAGTCCTGTTGTCAGCAGGTACCTCGCAGGGTTGTATATTTTACATATCATCCGCCGTTCAGAATATGTTCACAGCCGGTAACCGCAGAAATAGCATCTGTCGGTTCCGTCCACAATGCCGCTTACTTCTTCTGATTTTTCTTGTAGATAATATGCAGACCCTCTAATACAAGATCGGGATCGACAATAAGCTCACGTCTGCAAAGCGGAGCTATAAGGCTTGCGTAGCCTCCTGTCGCAACTATTGTAGCCTTCTCTCCAAGCTCCTCCTCATATCGCTCTATCATACCGTCTATCATACAGGCGATACCGCCGATGACACCGGCACGCATACTGTCGGGGCTGTTTGTGCCTATCATTTTTCCGACAGGCTCAGCGCCTATGAGAGGAAGGGAGGCTGTTTTACCCGACAGAGCCTCGAATGATAATCTCGGACCGGGAGCTATCGCTCCGCCGAGCATTGCTCCGCTCCTGTCGAGCGCAAATATCTTAAGGCAGGTGCCTACATCTATGAATATGCAGGGTGTGGGGTACTTGCTTTTCGCCGCTACGCCGCCGCATACAAGATCGCTTCCGAGAACGGAAGGATCGTCTATCTTTATATTAAGTCCTGTTTTGATACCGGGTGAAACGATAATAGGCTTTACGTTACAGAGCTTTTCTATTCCTTTTTCGAGTATGGGGGTTATCGGTGATACGACAGAGGAAATGATACAGCCGGTTATAGCCGCATTTTCAAAGCCGTAAAGGGATAATATATCCTTCAGCTTTATCGCATACTGATCTTCCATTCTTGAAACCTGTGTGTTGAGCCTTGATATAAAGCGCAGTTCACCGTTATTGTCAAAACCGCCGAATACAATGTTAGTATTGCCGACATCTACCGCAAGTATCATTCTTTGCCCTCCGATTCTTCGGATATATCGCTTTCTATTATAGCATCTGTTTTATCTTTGTCAATATCCCCGTCATTATTTACCGCCTTTGACAGCTTTACGGGTTTCTTTATCTTGAGATAAATCAGAATCATTCCGACAAATACCGCAATGCCGATAACCGTCAGTATAAGCCCTGTGCCAAGTCCTGCGGCAATGAATTTAAATTCGACAACGTGTTCGCCCTCAGACAGCTTTACTGTCATCAGTGCGTCATTCAGTGCGGTATCGTAATCTGTCTTTACACCGTCAACATATACAGTCCAGCCTTTTTCGGCAGGGATAGTGGTAAACAGTATATCGTTGCTTTTTGCGTTTACCGTAAAGCGTATGTCGGTCTGACTTACCTTTTCGACCTTTGTTTCGGCATTCTTTTCGTGCATCTGAGCTATCGCCGCTGTTTCCGCTTCCTCATTGTATACGGTGAACTGCGGCTCTCTGATATAAAGGTCGCTCTTTTTCAGCACGAGCTTTACCGTTACTTCCTCGCCCTTTTCAAACTTGCCGAGATCCTTTATATTATGATTGTCGCTCTCAAAGCATATGCCCTTGTACGAGCCGTTTACATAAAGCGAAACCTCACGCTGATAGTCGGTCGGTATGAACATATAGATCTCTCCGCTCTTTGGCGCAGTTATCGTATATGTTACGCTTGCTTCGCCCGTTACATCCGTAAAGCCTATATGCTGGTTTTCGAACGAGCCTTTTTTGCAGTTTTCGGCATAAGGCTCGCCGTCTGCGGAAAATACCGTGAAGAATTCTCTGTTTCCTCCGGTCATTGCGTTAAGCAGAGCGTTCTGATTTTCGAATACGTCATACTTTGACAGCTCAAGTGAGGACAGCTTGCTGTTTGCAAGATAGCCTACAGGCAGTGCGTCCTTGTTTTCCGTGACGGTTATATCGTCTGCTGATTTTATATTTCCGGTCAGCTCGCCCTCGCAGTCAAGGATATATTTAACGCCGAAAATATCGCAGGTCAGCGGAGTGTTGCCCGAAAACCTTGAATAGTGGCCGTTTGACGTGAAGCCGAAGAATCCGAGCATATCAATAGCTCTTGCATTCAGCGTACTGCTTGAGTGCGACAGGCCGTACATATTTACAGCCATAGGGTCGTTTACCGAGCGGAAGAAGTTTTTCTCTATCCTGTAGAAGCCGTCATCCTGCGCCTTTATCTCCTCCACCTTTTCACGAAGCGGAAGTATAACGCTCAGATAGCTGTCTCTTGTCGAGAAGGTAATATCCTTGTGCATTTTTGTCAGCGTATTTGTTGCGTTGAAGCAAAGCTCCGCACATATCACTGCGGTTACAAGTATCACGCCTGTCTTTGGCAGCTCGCTCTTTTTCATATAGTGCCTTGCCGCATATACGGTAATGCCTGCGACCGCCATGAATACTATGGCAGGAAGTGCAACGGTTATACCGTCAAACACCTCACGTCCGTCGCTGTCAAGCGTGGTTATGAAAGTATCCTGTGCCTCTGTGTATATTATGAGGGCAATATAACTGAGCGTAATCGCTCCGACCGTTCTCGCCCTGACCGCTTTAAGCTGTTCAAAACAATGCGCCGCAAGAGCGACTATGATAAACGAAAGCATAAACGAGTAGCGGTAGGGAAGCCAGTTGGGCATCTGTCCGCCGTGCCATATCATATCGACCGGACGGATATACATACTTACAACAAGCAAGCCTATAAGCGCACCTGCCGCAATTTTCTGCTTGAATTTAAATGCTCCCGAGCAGAAAAATCCTGCCGCAAGCACAAGGGCAAGCGAACAGCAGAACAGCGCCGGCAGACCCTCCATTCTTACCGTATCGTAGGTATTGGGGAACAGCTTTCTTGCTATATCTATAAGGTTAAAATTATTAACAAGCGAATAATCCGGCTCGGTGAAGCTGAATTTGCCGTTCTGAAGTGAATTATATACAGGCAGTATCATAAATGCGCTCATCATAGCGGAAACTATTCCGCATATTCCGAAAAACGCACCTTTTGTAACAAATTTTTTTGCGATGTTAATTCCTGTGTTGCCCGTATAGGTTTCAAGCGAAAAGTAACGGCAGATAAAATACAGCACCGAGAAGATCGCCGCCATAAAGCCTATGTAGAAGTTTGATACGAACGCATAGACAAGCGAGCCTATGAGCAGTCTGAAGCGGTTTTCCTTTATCAGCGAATCTATACCCCAGCAGATAAGCGGAAGTGCGATAACGCAGTCAAGCCACATAGGGTCCATTGTCTGCACTATCATATATGCACACAAGGCATACATCGGGGCGAATAAGGTCGCCGTTGTCTTTGACAGCTTCTGCGACTTATGTGCAAAAAGTGCAAAGGTAACGCCGCACGCACCGAACTTTGCGAGCATCATTGTAAGCAGGCCTTCGGTTATCATACTGCGTGGGAATATCCATACAAGTATATTGAACGGGCTTGCCAGATAATAGCCGATTATGCCCATAAACTCGCCCGACAGATTTCTGCTCCACGAGTACATAAGGCTCTCGCCGTTGCCTATTACGTCATGCACATAGTCGAAATAGAAAACATACTGTGCGTTAAGGTCAAGCGACAGCACCGACCTTCCGCCAAACGGATATATTCCGAACGATATATAAGCTATACCCATCAGTATAACAGGGATAAGAAACGCCGCAAACAGATAACCGTTCTTATAGCACAGGTGTCTGAATGACAGCATTTTTTCTCTGAAATTTACCATTATTTATTATCCTCGCATCTTTGTCTGCGTCCTGATTCTTCACTGACTATATACCTCGGACGCTGCTTTATCTCCTCGTATATCTTGCTGAGATAATATCCCATAATGCCGATACCGAGCATAAGTATACTGCCTATTATAAGCAGAAGAAGTATTACGGTCGAAAAGCCGTCTGCCGCCTTTCCTGTACAGAAGTTGACAAGGGTCTGTATAGCCAGTATCACGGCAAATATAAAGAACAGCACTCCCGACCAGGTGATTATCTGCATAGGCACGTTTGTAAAGCTGGTTATTGAGCTTATAGCATATCTGAACAGCTTTCTGAACGACCACTTTGTCTTGCCTGCGTTTCTTGGTGCGACATCAAATTCGACACGCTCTGTCCTGAAGCCTACCCAGCTTGAAAGCGCACGGAAAAACGTCAGCCTTTCTGGCATTTCGTTGAGTGCGTTGACTACCTTGCGGTCCATCAGCTTATAATCGCTTGCGCCGTCAAGGTCTATAGCCGAGCTGTTCTTCATCATACGGTAGAAGGTCTTTGCAAAGAGCTTGTATATTATGCCCTCCTTGCCTCTTGACGCTTTGACCGCCTCTACGACCTCCGCACCGTTTTTCCATGCGGCATACATCTTTTCAAGAAGCTCCGGCGGATGCTGTAAGTCGCAGTCAATCACCGCAACGCAGTCGCCGTCTGCGGCTTTAAGTCCCGCAAAAACGGCTCCCTCTTTGCCGAAATTTCTTGAAAAATGAAGTCCTCTTATATGCTCGTCCGTTTCTCCGAGCTGTTTTATAAGCTCCCACGTTCCGTCCTTTGAGCCGTCGTCAACGAATATCAGCTCATAGTCGGACAGCGGCGCTAATATACTGCCGAGCCTTTCTGCAGCGGCAGGTATGTTTTCCTGCTCGTTGAAGGCAGGTATAACTACTGAGATCATCTTATTCTCCGATTATGTTTATTTCTACCGTTTTTTCACGTTCACCGTCAAAATCCATATATATTATGTACTGCGTAAGGCCGAGTGAAATCTCGCTGTCACAGATAGCGGTAACTACCGAGCCGCCTGCAAGCTGGTGGCAGATTGCCGCTCTGAGCGGCTCTTCCGCAAGGGTGGATACCTTTTCATAATATTTGAGATAACCGTTCAGCGCTTCAATATCATTTGTTGCGGTGAACACCGACGCAGTGGTGTGCATTGAAGAAATTGATATGATACCGTTTCTGATATTGGATCTGCGTACGCACTCCATTACATCCTCGGTAAGATCCATATAGCCTGTCTTTGAGGGGATGGTGATGGTGAATGTCTGTTTTACGTTATTCATAAGGCTTATCCTTTCATATTGCGGCACTGCCGCTTTTAATTTACCGTTTTATGTTTGTATTTATTCTTACTCTGCCCGAAGGCGAGGTTACGGCTAAATCGTCATCCTCGGCGGCTCTGCCGTCGCTCACTGCCGCAAGGCCGTTTATATAGCAACGTGTTCCCTGCGAAATGACCGTGTCTGCGTCCTTTGCAAAATCAATATTCACTGTACCTCTGGAATTGACAAGGCTTCCGCCCGAAAATTCGTCTATATACATATTTATTTTACCGCTGTCGCAGTCGATGCCGAGCGTTCCCGAGCAGGACAGTCTTTCTATATCGGCGCTTCCGCTCTTGCATTTTATATTCACCATATATCCGCTCACCGCACAGCAATGCAGGTCGGATGACGCAGTGTACAGGTTAAGGTTTGAAAAGGGCTTGTCGGGAAGCTGTATTTCAATCCTGTAGCTGAACTGCTCACGGGTGAACAGCGTTATCACAAGGCTCGGCACCTGCTCGACTATAAGCCGTCCGTCGTCCTCGTAAATATCAACCTCCGTATCGCTGACATACGAAACGTGTATCAGCTCGTCCGAAGAACGTGTTATATATACCGGAATATCCGTTGTTTCGACAGTAAGGTACTGCGTAAACGGAAAGCTCCCGCTCCCGTGCTTTACATTACTGCGGTAGTCCTTGTCGATTATCAGTGCAAACATAAGCATAGCGATAAGGCATATCGCTCCGCACAGGAAAAATATGCGGATAAGCACCTGTACCGCCGTCAGCTTCTGCACACGGATATGGCGGAAACGGATATGATCTTTCAGCTTCATTCTTTAGTCTTTGAAAAAAGTCTGTAGACAAAAGATGCGGCAAAGGGGCATATTCTCGCTACGCTCAGAAGTATCAGCCCAAGCCCGAAGAAAAGGCTTGCCGCTCCGAAAAACAGCATCGTATATTCCGACAGGTCGGATACGAAAATACTGCCCTTTCCTATTATGCGTATAAATGCGGACGGCAGTGTTATCATGCCGTTTGCGGTAAGTGCAAGCGCAAATACCATAAGGACAAGTATGCCGGTAAATATCACCGCAGATAAGGCTATAAGGCATACGGTCCTGGGAATGCGTGCAAATCTGCATACTGTTTTTGTCTGCATAAAATCTCCTCATATCTATGTTATGGGCTGTGTTACGCTGTTTTGCGTCTTATACCCCATTTTGTTTTCAATTACGATTATTATAACATATTTAACTTGCCGTTGTCAAATTAAAGTGCCGATTTCCGCCCTTGTTACGACACGTTTTTCACAAGCACGGGTATAAAATACAAGCTGTAAGCATAACGCAACAAGAAAAAGGGGGAGTTTTTACGGGTGCCGGAGTTGAGATAATAAAGCGAAACGGCGGAATAACCGCTGTCATAAGCGGAGAAATCGGGCATTTTGAAGCATCGGGAATAAGGATGAGGATCGACGCAGAGCTTGAGCGGCTTATGCCGTCTATGCTTATTCTGGACATGTCCGGCGTATCATTTATGGACAGCTCGGGTATAGGGCTTATACTCGGCAGGCAGCGCATTATGGAATCGTTCGGCGGCGGTGTGGCGGTGAAGAACCCGTCGCCGTCGGTACGCAGGATAATACAGGTGGCAGGCTTGTCACGACTTATAATAAGCGGTAAAAATACGGAGGATAAAAAATGAAGTGCGAAAATTATGTTAAGCTGTCGTTCCCTGCCCTGTCACGAAACGAAAGCTATGCGAGGGCGGCTGTAGGGGCATTCGTTTCCCAGCTTGACCCGACAGTTGACGAACTGGGGAGCGTCAAGGCGGCGGTTTCCGAGGCGGTGACGAACTGTGTGGTACACGCTTATTCGGAATGTGAAACGGTGGGCATTATAAATATAACCGCCCGTATAAAAGATGAAGAAGTATACATAAAGATAACCGACAAGGGCTGTGGCATAGAAGACGTGAAAAAGGCGATGGAACCGCTGTTTACAACAAAGCCGGAGCTTGAGCGGAGCGGACTTGGCTTTGCGGTTATGGAAAGCTGTTGCGATAAGGTAAAGGTATCATCAAAGGTGGGAAAAGGCACAACGGTCACGCTCACGTTCCGCTTTGAAAAAAGGGTGCTTAAATGAGCGCCGACAAGGACAATTCGTTCATCACGGAGCATTTCGCACTGGTGCATTCGATAGCAGGCAGATTCAAAAATCGGGGGATAGAATATGACGAACTGTTTTCGGCAGGCTGTGTCGGTCTTGTAAAGGCAGGCAACAATTTTGACGAAAGCAGGGGGCTGAAGTTTTCAACGTATGCGGTACCGGTCATCATGGGGGAAATAAAACAGCTTTTCCGTGACGGCGGTACGGTAAAGGTGAGTCGCAGTTTAAAAGAGCTGTCGCTGAAAATTTGCAGGCTCCGTGACGAGCTTATCAAAAACGGCGAAGAACCTCATATTTCGGTGCTGGCGGAAAAGCTCGGGATAACGCCCGAAGAAGCATCGCTTGCGCTTGGGGCTTCGCTTCCGCCTGTTTCATTAAGCAGTTATGACGATGAGGAAAACGACGAGGGCAGTTTCGACCTGCCTGTTGAGCCTGAACAGCCGAAAGCGCTTGACAGGATGGCACTGCGACAGCTTGTTTCCCGTCTTGAGCCGTCAGACCGCAGGCTAATAATACTGCGTTACAGCGAGGAATGTACGCAGAGCAGAACGGCGGAAATACTGGGAATGACGCAGGTGCAGGTGTCACGCAGAGAGAAGAAGATACTGGAGGGGCTGAGGAAGCAGTTATTGTGTTGATGCGGCAGGTTGCCGCTGACAATTCGCCGTTCTGTCGGTTCGGACTTTGCTTTACCTCCGTTACCGGCGGATATTAATGATAGTTTTAGCATAACTTTTCGTAGATGATA
>ERZ780212.2752-NODE-2752-length-10371-cov-9.527724_pt1 | contig 10371 bp, 5 predicted proteins | sample MGYA00511364_ERZ780212 | MGnify/ENA primary metagenome ERZ780212 (study PRJEB29588, sample SAMEA2147991) | human gut metagenome | biome: human gut; feature: human-associated habitat; material: faeces | place: Denmark | collected 2008/2010 ...
TTATCCGCTTATGCAACTTATAATCAGGGATTTAATTTATAGAAGTCCCCTTAAGTTCTACGACAGGTGCTACGTTAGACTCCCGATGGTTATATTCTTCCAATTATCTGCGTATCAAGAATTTGACTTTGGGGTATAAATTACCTATTAATCCTAAATTTATTTCCTATGCACGTGTATATGTATCCATTGAAAATCTGGCTAAATGGGATAGTTATTATGGAGGGTACTCTCCGGAGGCGGCCAATACGGCAGCCAGTTCCTCACCCGGAGGTAGCAGTGCTTTGGGATTGGACTATGGTGGTTATCCTTCACCGAGAATTTACACTTTGGGTATCAACGTTAATTTCTAATAAAAATATAGAGCTATGTTCAAATTAAAAAATATATTGCAATTGAGTGCATTGATGTTCTTTGTTATGTCGTGCGATGATTATTTGGAAACTCCTCCTGCTGATTTAATGACCTCTGATGGTTTCTATCAGACTCCCAGTCAGTCTGAACAAGGGGTGGTAGGTATTTATTCCGATTTGCGTGAACTTGCCAATTCAGAGTATTTATTGATGTCTGAATGTCGTTCGGATAATGCATGGACAGAACCAAGACCTAATGGGTTGAGAGATTTTTCAGAGATAAGCACATTCAGAGCTACCAGTGATTTGGCAACTTTTAATAGTGTATGGAATACATGGTATAAAGTAATTTATGATGCGAATACTGCTATTGCCAAAATAGCAGGATGTAACTTTGAATCGAATGATAAGATTAAAAAGCAGTTTATGGGCGAAGTCTATTTTCTGAGAGGATGGGCTTATTTTGAGTTATCACGCCTTTTTGGTAATGTTCCGATTATTGATGCTCCTTTATCGCCTAGTGAAGTGAAGAAAGTACCTCAATCGTCTGCACGGGAAGTTTTGGATAATATAGTGGTTCCTGATTTGATTAATGCGCAGACGATGCTTCCTCTAAAAGAAAATATGGTGAGTGCGAATGGAACTTCGATTGTATTGCAGGGGCGTGCGGACAAGATGGCGGCAGAAGCTATGCTGGCACGTGTGTATATGACTTTGGCGGGTTTCCCATATTATGATTCCGATGCCAAGATATTAGCTAAAAAGCAATTGGAAATTGTGTTGAATTACTCAAAATCCAATCAGAATAAATATTGGGCTCCGACACTTGATGAATGGAGAAAGCAGTGGATGCCGAGCACGGATTATTATAATAAATACTCTATTTTTGCTATTCAGTATCGTACGGGAGGAACAGGCAACAGCGCTTTGTTTAATTTCAGTATGGCTCTACCTCCTTCCTATACGAATAGAAGAATCTTTGGAAATGAAATTTATGTGGAAAAGAGTTTGATGTATGAATTTGATAAAATTTATTCTGATGGGAAAAAAGATGGAAGAGGGAATGGTTTTTCTGTTCTGACAGGATATGAGGCAGAGCCTAATTATCCGGCTTATACGAATACAAAAGAGAAATTGATTTTGGAAGATGGTTCGCAAGTGGATGTTTATACAAAATCAATGTTTTATAAGTTTATGCCTAGTAAACGGAAGATAGCGGAACTTGGGATGTCACTGACTCCGGAAGTCACAATGAAAGACGATAATGACTGGCCTGTAAATCTTCCTATTTTACGCTTGGAAGATATGATGTTGATGTATGCTGAGTTATTGGTTGAAGAAGGTAAAATAATGGAAGCTGTAGCTTATGTGAATGATATCCGTAAAAGAGCCGGTTGTGATGAGGTGAATACGGTAAGTGCTGCAGATGCTTTGAAATTGATAAAACGGGAGCGTAGAATAGAATTAATGGGAGAAGGAGTGCGTTGGTTTGATTTGGTGCGTTGGGGGGAATGGCAAACGGAAATTCAAAGTTTATTTGATAGTTATCATAATCCGGATGGTACCGATAAGAATAATGTAAAGACAGGACGTTATTTATATCCTATTCCATTGAATCAATTAAATGTGACTCCGGGATTATATAAACAAAATGAGGGATATTAAGTATATAAGTTAAACAAAGTTAGTTTTGAAGGTGAAAAGGTAAAGAGGTGTGTCAAAAGCTATTTTTGATAATTGCTTTGTTATGTGGCACACCCTCTTTTTATCGGAAAATAGAGAAGTAGATTATTTATGAAAAATAAAAAGTTGCTTATTGCCATTTTGTGCATATTTGTATTTGATTTGCCGGGGGCTGCTAATCGCATTCGGCAGAATTTTGACTTTGACTGGCAGTTTAGATTAGGAGAAAATGGAGATTTTAGAGAGGTACAATTACCGCATGACTGGAGTGTGGAGTTGGATTTTGATGAAAAAGCAGGAGGAGCGAGTGGTTATTTGCCGGGTGGCATAGGTTGGTATCGCAAATCTTTTATGATTCCGGCGAGTTACAAAAATCAAAAAGTTAGTCTTGTTTTTGATGGTATTTATCATAAAGCTACTATTTTTTTGAATGGAAAGGAGATTGCTTATCATCGTTATGGATATACTTCGTTTGAAACAGATCTGACCCCTTTCCTGAAATATGGAGAGAGTAATGACTTGAAAATCAAGGTAGATCATTCAGAAATTTCTCGCTGGTATACTGGTTCCGGCATTTATCGGCATGTCTGGTTGCAAGTGACTAACCCTATTCATGTAAAAATGTGGGGAACTTATGTTACGACACCGGAGATAACTGAATCCCAGGCAACGGTCAAGATTGTCACTACTATCGAAAACTCCATGGAGTTACCGACAACAGTGATTGTCCAGCAACGCCTGTTGGATGGTGATGGAAAAATTGTAAAAGCAGAAGGTAAAGAGGTGATGGCCCGGACTACGTTGAAACTTGATAAAGAAAAAACAGCTGAAGTAGTTCAGAATTTGTTAGTCAGCCATCCTAAATTATGGGATTTGGATTTTCCCTATCGTTATACGGTGGAAACCATTATAAAAAAAGGAGGAAAGACAATTGATAAATATCTGACTCCTTTTGGAATACGTTCAGTGAAATTTGATAAAGACAAGGGTTTTTTTCTCAATAACAAACATCTTAAGCTGAAAGGCATGTGCCTTCATCAGGATGCAGGATGTTTGGGAACGGCTGTACCGGATAGGGCTTATGAACGCCGTTTGCTTATTTTAAAGGAATTTGGCACGAATGCTATCCGTTGCTCGCATAATCCTCCTTCTCCGGAATTTCTTAACTATTGTGATTCTATTGGCTTTTTGGTTATAGATGAGGCTTTTGATAAATGGAAATCGGGATATTATGAAGAATTTTTTGATTCTAGCTGGCAGCAGGATATCAGCGATATGGTAATTCGTGACCGTAATCATCCTTCTGTTATCTTGTGGAGTATAGGTAATGAGTTGGCTGAGGCAAAATTAAAAGATGATACAGGGATTGAACGTGCTGGTATGTTGCAGGATTTTGTACATCAACTGGATCCGAGCCGTCTTGTTATGCTCGCTTTGCAGCCGGGATTTGAAGATAAATTTGCTTCGGTGACAGATGTACTAGGGTATAATTATATGGAACCTCGGTTGATTTATGATAAAAAGAAATACCCGGAACGTATTTGCCTGATCAGTGAGAGCTATCCTTATTATAGTAGCATACGTGAATTTGATTCACGTGATTATGATGAGAAAAATCCATGGAATTATGTAATGGAACATGAATATATTTGTGGCTCTTTCATGTGGACCGGTGTGGATTATATTGGGGAGAGTTCAGGTTGGCCTAGTAAGGGATGGCCTTCTGCTCCGTTTGACATGTGTATGTCTGAAAAACCTAGAGGAGGATATTTTCGGGCTTTGTGGAATGAGAAGCCTTTTTTGGGACTTTATGTCATAGATTATAATTTGGATGAAGATCCGGGTAAAGACCATTGGCAAGCACCGGGAATGGTACACGATTGGACTTTTCCTTATCAGGATGCGCGTGTCATGCAGATTCAAACGCCGTCTAATTGTGACGAAGTGATGTTGATAGATCCTAGAGGAAAGGTATATGGACCTAGAAAGCCACGGGATTATATAAATAATACGATTAAATGGAATCAACCTTATCGTCCGGGTAAGGTGGTGGTGATAGGGTATAAAGATGGGATAGAAGTGTGCCGTGACAGTATACAGACTTCCGGAAATAAAGCTGTCCGTTTTACTCTGAAAGCGGATCGGGAACAGTTAAAGGCTGACGGGCAGGATTTATCTCATATCTCTTTGAATTTATATGATGAACAAGGCATCCCCATACGGATAGATGACAGACAAGTGAAAGTGACCGTGGAGGGTAACGGACGTTTGATGGGGATAGATAGTGGCGAGATGCGTCGTAGTGAACGTTTTAGCAGTCATACTTTACCCACTTATTTGGGTCGTGCCCAAATAGTAGTACAGGCAGGGCGTATGCGGGGACAGCTCAAAGTAAAAGTGGAGGTCGAAGGAATGGCATCGCAGGAACTTGTTCTGCTTGTTGGTTAGTAAAGACTTCCTAATTAAAAAAGGTATTATTCTGATGTTAAACCGAATGATATGAAAAATCGTATATTTTTTTTGTTGCTCTTCTTTGTTTGTCTGGAATGGAATGCATATGCAGTTATTGATATACAATCTATTCATATTACATCCAGTGACGGATTGGCCAATAATACAATTAGAGATATTTTTCAAGATAAGAAAGGCTTTATCTGGATTAGTACCACTAATGGACTGAGCCGGTATGATGGTCACTCTTTTATAACATTGTTACCGGAAAAGGATAGTCCGATTTCATTAGCGGATTATCATGTCAAGAAGATTGATGAAGATAAAAATGGTTTTTTATGGGTGCTTTCTACTTCAAATGTATTCAGTTGCTATGATTTAAGACATAATTGTTTTGTGGATTTTACAGGATGTGGGGAACACGACCAAGCTTATGCTTATCGTGTAGAAACTGCTAATGGTGATAATTGGTTATGGGATGGACAAAAAGGTTGCAGAAAGATTTCATTTGAAAATGAACATTTTTCCTCTGTGACATTTCAATGTGAAAATGGCAAACTACCTTCTAATAAAGTGAATAGTTTGATTGAAGATTCTAGAGGGAATGTTTGGATTTGTACTCAGGAAGGATTGGTGAAAGTAACAAGAAACAAAATCGAAGTAATTTCTGATATGCATAATTTCAGAGCAGCATTTTCTTATGAGAACGCATGCTTTTTTCTTGCTGATAATGGTGATATTTATGTTTATGATGAGGATGAAAAACTACATTTTGTTCAAAGAATCGGAAAGGATGACGTTGACTTTCATTTTACTACTCATTTTGGCACGAAAGATGATTGGTGGCTTTTTACAACAAAAGGAAGTTACAGGTTTCATTTATCTACCCGGCAGGTAAGATTAGACAACCCGATTAATATCCCCAACGCTCGTTTTGTCAGAGATAATCAGGGGGATTTCTATGTTTTTAATCAGACCGGTGTGTTGCATTATTTTCAGAAGGAAACCGGAATATGTAAAATACTGTCATTGATAGATGCCGCTCAGATGATGCCTGCTGCCGAGGAACGCTATGAAGTAATACAGGATAACAGAGGATTGATATGGATATCTACTTTTGGCTATGGTTTATTTGTGTATAATCCCCAAGAAGATATAATCAGCCATTACACTTATCAGGAGACTGGTAAAAATCTAGTTCATTCCAATTTTCTGCATAGCTTATTACTCGATCACTCGGGAAATGTATGGGTAGGATCGGAGTTTGCCGGTGTTACACTTTTGTCCGTATTAAGTGAAGGATCTTATCGTATTTATCCGGAACATGAGAGTATAAATGATTATGTGAATGCTATACGTACAGTGGTAAAGATGCCCGATGGTGGTTTCTGGTTTGGTACGCGTCAAGGGAATGTTTACGCTTATGATAAAAATTTGGAGGCTGCATCTTGTTATAAGATGCCATACAATTATATTTATGCGGCTTCTTGTGATGGAGATGGTAAATTATGGTTGGGAACCCGTACGATGGGTTTATGTATTGACGGACGTTGGTATCATAAAATGGCAGGTGATACCTTGTCATTGGCACATGAGAATATATTCGATATTTATCGTGATGATAAAAATAGGATGTGGATAGGAACTTTTGGGGGAGGACTGAATTTGGCGGTTTCACGAAAAGACAGGTATGTTTTTCGTAAGTTCCTGACTGGATCCGGTCGTTTGCAGGAAGTCAGGATGATCACTCAGGATAATAAAAAAAGGTTATGGGTAGGAACTAATAAGGGATTATGTGTTTTTTATGGAGATTCCATTATTGCTGATGCTCATAATTATAAACTTTATAATTATGAAAATGGAGATTTGCCCGGATATGAAATTAAATGTATTTTTCGTGATAGTCAGAATCGTATGTGGATAGGAATGTTGGGAGGCGGATTTTCTGTTTGTAACCCTAGTGAGGATTATAGGAACTTGAAATTTGTCCATTATTCCACAACTGATGGTTTGGTCAATAACATGGTAGAGTCTATTATCGAAGATAAGACTGGAAAAATATGGATTGCCACTCAGTATGGTTTATCTCGTTTTTCACCTGATACGGAAACTTTTGAAAATTTCTTCTTTTCAGCTTCTATGCAAGGAAATGTATATAACGAACATGGCGCTGCCATAACTGAAGATGGACTTTTGCTATTTGGAACAAATCATGGAGTCATAGTCATTGATCCTTTGAAAGTAACTTCATCTCCTATGACCCGGAATGTTATTCTAACTAATTTGAAAGTGAACGGAATCACAGTACAGGTTGGTGAGAAGGATTCTCCTTTGACACAGGCGTTAAGTTATACACAGAATATAAAATTAGATTATGACCAGAATTCATTCATTATAGAATTTTCAACATTGGATTATTCTTTGGCATTTCCTTCAAGGTTTATTTATAAATTGAGTCATTTTGATAATGAATGGAGTACCCCTTCTTCTTTGAATTTTGCTTCTTATAAAAATCTTTCTCCCGGCACTTATCATCTGCATGTAAAAGCATGTAATTCTGCTGGGATATGGAGTGATGAAGAAACTGTGCTCAATATTGTTATCACGCCTCCGTTTTGGGAAACCACTTGGGCCTATCTTTTTTATTTTCTTGTCGTTGTTATTGTGTTGTATGTTGCTTTTTGTTTGATACGGAATTTCAATAATTTACGGAATCGCATTCAGGTAGAAACACAGTTGACAGAGTACAAACTCATGTTTTTTACTAATATTTCACATGAATTCCGTACTCCGTTGACAATGATTCAGGGAGCTTTGGAAAAAATAGAGAGCTTGAATAAGATTCCCAAAGAGATGGTTTATCCCATACAGTTGATGAATAAAAGTACGAATAGGATGCTTCGTCTGATTAATCAATTGTTGGAATTTCGTAAAATGCAGAACAATAAACTTTCCTTGATGCTGGAAGAAACAGATGTGATGGTGTTCTTTTATGATATTTATCGAAGTTTCAAGGAAACGGCAGATGACAAACAGATTGATTTTCATTTTGCTCCTTCTACGTCATCTTATAAGATGTTTGTTGATCAAAGTAAATTGGATAAAATAGTCTATAATCTTCTTTCGAATGCTTTAAAATATACTCCTAAAGGAGGAAAGGTTGTTTTTGCAATTATCGTTAATGAGGAAGTGGGGAAATTATTTATATCGGTTAGTGACAACGGCGTAGGGATTCCTAAGGAGAAGCAAGGAGAGCTGTTTTCCCGTTTCATGCAAAGTGGTTTTTCACATAACAGTGTGGGAATCGGTTTACATTTGACTTATGAACTGGTAAATGTACATAAAGGAAGCATTTCATTTGATGAAAATGAGGGAGGTGGTTCTGTGTTTACTGTTATCTTACCGTTAGATTCCAGTGTTTATGGAAAAAACGATTTCCTAGTATCAAGCATCCTTCAGGAAGAATCGTTTGTTCATGAGCAGTGTGATACCTATTTAACAGTAAATCATGATTCAGTGACCCCGGACCCTTTGAATAAAAAAAGAATATTGATAATAGAAGATGATGGAGATGTGCGTAAGTTTTTAGAAACGGAACTTGGTATTTATTTTGAGATCATAAGTGAACCGGATGGGCTTTCCGGTTTACAAAAAGCTCAGTCTTTTGAGGTAGATTTGATTATTTGTGATGTATTGATGCCTGGTATGAATGGCTTTGATGTGACACGTAAACTGAAACGTGATTTTGAGACCAGTCATATTCCCATTATTTTGCTGACTGCTATGAGCACTTCGGAAAATAAACTTGAAGGGGTAGAAAGTGGTGCGGATGCATACATAACGAAGCCTTTCAGTTCCAGATTGTTATTAGCACGTATATTTCAACTTATTGAACAGAGGGAAAAGTTAAAACGAAAATTCTCTAATGACCCTGCTATGACAAGTCAGGCTTTATGTTCTACAGAACTGGATAGGAAATTTGGTGAAAAATTGCAGACTATTTTGGAAAAACAATTGGACAACCCGGAATTCACTATAGAGGATTTTGCATCTGCGGTGGGGGTAAGCCGTGCTGCTTTTTTTCGGAAAGTAAAAGGAGTGACCGGATATACACCTAATGAATATATGCGTATCCTTCGTATGAAAAGGGCTATGGAACTTTTGCAGGAGGGTATATACAATGTAAGTGAAATAGCTTATAAAGTAGGAATGAATGACCCTCTTTATTTTAGTAAATGCTTCAAATCTCACTTTGGAGCACCCCCTTCGGCTTATCTGCATAAAAAATAAATAAAGGAGCGCTTGAAAGATTATAATGTTTTCTTATTTTTGATGGATTTATACCATAAAAAGGTGACTAGCACGATAAATGCAAGGAAAATGGTAATCATTTCTGATTGGTATGTCATTGGTTCCACCCAGATTTCGTGGAAGGCATTCCATCTTCCCATAACTTCTACGAAAGTCCAAAATACGACTACTGTAGCAATAGAAAAACGGAGAGCGTATCCCCATTGACTGATATTTATCAATCTTCGGAACATAAATAGTGATCCTACAAGGCAGCCGAATGCAACCAATGCGGTGATAGGATGGCGGTCACCTATAAAATTATCATCATAGCAGAATAGCAATACCATGTAATTGGTCCATAAAATAAGATTCAGCTCCATGAAAGTAACCAGTGAGGTGTGGCGTGTCATGGGACGCATTTCTACTTGTACTTTGCTGTTGCGGAAAAATACCCGTTGCAGATAATTGAAAAAATCGCATCCGCTTTTTATATTGAATAAGTAGAGTAACATGAACATAATCCAAAATCCGAAAGAAGAGGGCATGATCAGATATTCTGGTTTGGTTACCACTTCTCCGTCTACTATGAGTGGCTGTACTCCGAAACGATGTGCGTAATACACATAAATGAATTCAATCCATCCTGTCCAAAATAACAGACCTCCGAATAGCCCCCAAAGAGTTTGTTGAGTATCTCCTTTGGCAAATACGCCCGTTATGACCATTATTAAGCCTATTAATCCCATGAAAAAGGTTGCGTAATGCATGGTTACCGGTTCCATCAGGTGTTCCATTAAGATCATCAATGCATGTCCTAGCGGCATGGTAAACAATACAATTAGGAATGAGGTGATACCGATAAACACATTTCTTTTTTTTAGTTTCATTTTTTCTTCTTTCTTTCTATGTGATATAAAATTACAAATAAAGTTCCGAATATAAGTGCCGCCCATGTGATACTGATTACTACTAAGTATCGATTATATAAATATTCCCCATCTTCGGGAGTATGGTTCAAAGTGCAAAGCAAACATCGGCACAATGGATTATTTGCGTCGTGGGAACAATAGGAGTAAATAAGGAATGACAGACTACCTATAAGTAGGGTTAGTACAGCCAGAATCTCTATCTTTCTATGATGAAGTGTCTTGTTCACAGGCATTTCATGATGTACCAGTTTAACCATGCTTGTTTTTTTTTGCAAAATTAGTTATAGAAGTATATACTGACAATACCTATTAATGGTGATAAAATCCAGTTTTATACCTAAAAATAAGTACTTGTGTACTTTATTATATATGTGATTATTAGCAATAAAACCCCAATTTTTAGGTATTGTGTACCCTTGGTAGTAAGGGTAACTTTGCAACAAATTTTAAAACATAAAATAATAACTATTAATCAATAAAACAAAAGTATTATGAAATTGAAAAACTATTTAGCGATGATGGCTATTGCATTGTGTGCAGTAGCATGTAGTGATGATGATAATAAAAAGGAAGATACCGTGATCCCGGCTCAGGAGGTTGCTGGTACTTACAATGGAACATTATCACTCTCAGTATCAGGAAATGATCAAGGAACGTCAGAC
>ERZ780212.2788-NODE-2788-length-10245-cov-3.819921_pt1 | contig 10245 bp, 9 predicted proteins | sample MGYA00511364_ERZ780212 | MGnify/ENA primary metagenome ERZ780212 (study PRJEB29588, sample SAMEA2147991) | human gut metagenome | biome: human gut; feature: human-associated habitat; material: faeces | place: Denmark | collected 2008/2010 ...
GCCTCGCCTTGTAGTCGCAGCGCACCTTCCGCCTTCCGCTGATGCCGTATGCTGTCGCGCAGGGCCTCGCCCCTCGCCGTCAGCTCGGCCGCCTGCCGGTAATCGCCCTCGCCCCGCTTCATGTCGGCCAGCCACATCATCGTCTCCGCCCGCAGCTCCGGATTGTCGCTACACAACGCCTTGCGCCATAACGCTTCGGCCTCTGCCGTGCGCCCTTCCTCAAGGTATATCGAACCGAGAATGTAGAGGCTTTTTGCTGTTGTGTCAGCATCCATCGCCATCTTTATGTAATGTTTGGCGTTAGCAAAATCTTCTTGGTTAAAATAGCTTCCGCTGATATTTGCCAATACTTCTGCTTTTTCATGTTTTTTTAAGTATTTCACGTATGGGATGGCTTTTTTCATGTAATATAAGGCACTGTCATATGCTCCCATGTCGCTGTATGCTTTGCCTATTTGATCAAGCGCGAGGGCTGTCAATCCTTTGTCTTTCATGCGTTTGGAAGTATCCAACGCCTTTATTGCGTATTCCAATGCCGTAATGTTGTTACCTGTTGCATTATTTATTGCGGCAAGGTTGGTGTAAACGAGGTTTAGTGTGTTGGTGTCTTTTACTTTCATTGCCAAGTGTTCGGCCTCTTTTATGCAAATAATTGCATTCTCCACGTCGCCAAGTTCATACTTCACCATACCTTTATAATATAGCGCCTTTGCCAGTTCCTTTTTATTGTTAGACTGTCTGTAATAGTTTATGCTGCGGTTTATTGCAGTATCAGAGACAATAGGCAAGCATAATTTGAATTGTGTACTTGTGGTTAAAAGATAGTAATACGCCCTTTCCTCGTCGGTTTTTAGTTCTCTTTGGTTAATGGTTTCAAGAGTTTTCAAAGCTTCGTTTTCATCCTCTTTTGCAAGCAGGCTGTCAGCTTTTTCAAGTATTGCGTATGTTTGGCTCTTATTGGTGCAGTTTACAATGGTTGTGACGATAAGCAAGAATATTATGTAAAATCTAATCATTGTGGTTTGTTTTTGATGTTCAAAAATACAAATTTATCCCTTTAATTTCAACTTTTTTCTTGTAAAAGGACGAATTTTTATTGTTCAAGCGTCACATTTTTGCATCGTGAAAAGTGTTCAAATGACATTTAACTTATTGTGTATCAGTAAATTAAATGTAAAATCGAGATGTGACGCTTGCAAAAAATTGTTGGTTGAAAATTTGGAGATGGGTGTTTCGTTTTTATAACTTTGTTAGTGAAATTTTTGACAAACAGTAATAATTTAAGCGTATGAAGAAACTTTTTATCATCTTAATGTGTGTTATGTCAATGGCACAAAGCTTTGCAGATACAGGGTGAAAGACATTCTCCTGAAATTAAACAGAAACCATGGGAATGTCGATATGCAATGGGCATGGTTAAAGTTCATGAAATGATTTAGATGGTTTACTGTGGGGATGGCAGATTTGGCATTGAAGCATTAGTGTCGGTTTAAGCCATTGGTTCTTGTTTTCTTTTTATTCTCAAATGTAATATTGGTAAATAATTTAATTATGGGTAAGTTTGTAATAACGTTTGTGTCATTCTTTGTTTGTTGTTTTTGCATACCGGCGTCGGGGCAGGTAAAAGATGACATTTGGATGAGTGGCGAGACGCATCTGTCGGCTTACGGTCGTGACAAGAAGCACTTTGAAGTGGCATACACTCTTGGTTACAATTTTACCGACCGTTTTTTCGTCGGTTTAAATTTGGAGGAAGCAGTGACGTTGTTCGACAGTGACGGTGTTAAAGACCATTACGTAAGCCCTACGGCGGGCGCAAGACTGGGCTATGAGGTGCTGAAGTGTCTTGACGTCGTCGCCGGTGCCGGTTTGACTTGTGATGACGAGGCTTTCAAGTATGTGTATTACGACGGAATGTTGCGCCTGAAAGGCAATTACAAACGTGTTATACCTTCGATAGGTTTTGGCTTCCGTTATTATGACGCCATGGGCGGGCAGTTTGACAATCATTGGCGTATGTATGTTTCGTTGGGATGCAGTGTCCAGATATGATAGCTTTATCTGTTATGAGAATTAAGTAATAAAAATGTTTGTTTAGCGTTCTTTCATAAAGTTGCGGCATGTTTTTGCCATGCCGCAGCTTTATCTTATTAGATATGAATTTTGAGAGATAATAACCGTTATTATTAGTTTTAACCATGGATATATGGAAAATTTGAAAAAATTGTTTGGTCTGTTTTTCAATATATTTTCTACCATATTCTTTTTCTGGGCGGTGGATTCTGTAGATCAGCTTGAAGGCTTTTCGGACACCGTACAAATCGCAGCGTGCAGCGTCGGGAGTGCGGTCTTTCTGACGGTGACCCTTTTTAAGTACTTGAAACGCAAGGATATGGACTGGTGGGGCAATCTGTTCGGAGTATTGTCTCTGGCTTGCCTGTCGAGGCTTAGTGGCCTGCTGTTCGGCGTTTCTTGGTGGTTGTCTGTGGCTATAGGTTTCGCCTCGCTTTCGGTTATTCTCCTTGTGGCACTCCTGATTTACGCTTTCCATTAGCGACTGTCGGCATTCGGTTTTGTAATTTACGGCCTTTCACGTTGTAAAAGGCCGTAGATTGCACGCTAAAAGGCCGTCTTTCGCACTGCGAAAGACGGCCTTTTACAAACCATTGAATGTCAGGCTGTTATGCCGTCGGTTTTGTTACCGCTCCGAATATATCACTTGCACTACCGTCTGCCCTGCCGCTCCGAGCGACGCCTTGTCGATGTTGTCCATCGTGTCGCTTACCGTGTGCCACGTCGGGCCGAAGCTGCTTTGGGCGCAGTCGGGGTAGTAGGCTATGATGTCGATTGTCGGTATCTTGGCTTTCTCGTTTACGGGCACGTGGTCGTCGGTGACGTATCCGCCGTCTTGGTCGACGAAATAGCTGCCGAATCCTACCACCTTGGCCGCCGCCCACACTTTGCTTACCACGTCGGGGGCGTATTGCATCGACATGCCTTCACGCCAGAACTTCGCGCCCTGTCCGCCCACCATGTCCAAGAGGATGCCGAAGCGAGCCTTATAGCCCGCCTTATGCGGCGTCGTTGCCCAGTGTTGTGCGCCTAACGCCCACGAGTCGCCGTTGTCTGGGGTGTCGCTCCAGCGCGGCACTCCCCAGTCCTCGGCGTCGAAGCAGACAAAATCTACGCCCACGGCGGGTTTCAGCGTGTCGGCGGCCAGCAATCTGGCCACCTCCAGCATAACGGCTATGCCGCTGGCGCCGTCGTTGGCTCCCATCACGGGTTTGCGCCAGTTGGCGCTGTCAGGGTCGTTGTCGGCCCAAGGGCGGGTGTCCCAGTGGGCGCAGAGCAGTACGCGCTCCTTCTGTTCGGGGCGGTAGCTGGCTATTATGTTGGTGGCTTTCAGCGGCGTGCCGTCATACCCGTCGAGCGTCACGCGCTGCTCGGTCACTGTCATGCCGTACTGCCTGAACTTGCCCGCTATCCACTGGCCGCACTCATCGTGGCCCTTGCTGTTCATGGTGCGAGGCCCGAAGTCGCACTGCGCCTTGCAGAAGGCGTAGGCGCTGTCAGCGTTGAACGCCGGCCCTACGGCTTGCCCCGTGATGTCTTCGCCGCCACCGGCCGCCGCCTTCTTGTTGCTGTTGCAGGCTGCGAGAAGCGGTATCAAGAAAAAAAGGAAAATGTATTTTATGGTTTTCATGTCTTTGTTTTGTTTACCATTAAAAAGAGAAATGGCTTACCGCCATTCCCTGTACTTCTGCACTTCGGCCATCACCCTGAGCCAGTTGCCGCCCCAAATGCGGGCTATGTCCTCCTCGCGGTAATAACTGCGGAGCAGGTTCATCGTGAAGTTCAGCATCTCAGAAGAGTCGGCGAAGCCGCGTATGCCGCCGTCGCCGTCGAAGTCTGTGCCTATGCCTACGTGCTCTATGCCCATCACGCGGGCCGCGTGTTTAAGGTGGGCGATGGCGTCGAGCACCGTGGCCTCTTGCTCGTCGTTGCGTAGGAAGCCGTGGTAGAGCGTGACGTGCATCACCCCGCCCTTGGCCGCGAGCGCGCGCATCTGGTCGTCAGAGAGGTTGCGCGGCACGTCGCACAGGGCCTTGCAGCAGCTGTGGCTGCACACTATGGGGTACGCGCTGATGTCAAGCGCGTCGTAAAAGCTCTTCTCCGAGGCATGGCTCATGTCAACCATCACGCCGCATCGGTTCATCTCGCCGATTACCTGTGCGCCGAACTCGCTCACGCCGCCGTGCGTCCCAGTGCCGCGGGCGCTGTCGCAGATGTCGTTGTCGCCGTTGTGGCACAGCGTGATGTACACCACTCCGCGCCCGGCGAAGTGCTCCACGTTGGCCAAGTCGTGCTCAAGGGCGATGCCGTTTTCTATCCCGAACATTATAGAACGTAGTCCGCCGCGCTTGTTTTCATACAGTTCGTCGGGCGTTTCGGCAATGGCTAGGTAAGGACTGTTCTCGTTTGCGATGCTTTCCAGCGTGTCGAAGATGTGGTCGGCATAGTCTTTCGGGCTGTCGAACGCAGGTTCCACCTTGTCGCTGAACGTCTCGTCGGGTTTCGGCTGGGGCAGGTAGGCGGCCATGATGACAGCGTCCTGCCGCCCGTCGGCCATCTTGTGCAGGTCGACGAGTATGCGCGGGTCGCGCCGGTCGAAGTCGATGCCTTGGGGGAAGAACATCGGCGTGTCGCAATGGGTGTCCAATGTGAGTGTCTGCCGGTGGATTTCTTTTGCGCGGATGAATGTCTGCGCCTCGCCGATAAGCCATTTGAAAAGCGGCTGCTCGTCGTCGCCGAGCCATTCGGGATGCCACTGCACGCCCATGATTGGCTTGAATTCACAGCTCTCAATGGCCTCTATGACACCGTCTGAGGCTGTAGCTGACACCGTAAACCTACGCCCGCAGGAGCGCACGGCTTGGTGGTGCATCGAGTTGACGGCCATCTTTTCCTTATAATATAAAGTGTGAAGGGTGGAGTGTTTGCTTATTTTCACCGTGTGGGTAGGCTCATAGCGGTCGGCGTCTTGGCTGTGTTTAACCGGTGTTCGGTCTCCGTCCGTCCCGTCGGCAGGCTTCAGCCGTCCTGCGGCAATGCCCTCGGCGATGTCTTGCTCCACTTGTCCGCCCAGCGCGGTGGCCAGCACCTGTATGCCTCGGCATATCCCTAAGATAGGCATCTGGCGGTTGTAGGCAAGGCGGACGGTCATCAGTTCGGCCTTGTCGCGCTCGCTGTTGATGCCGTGCAGGCCGGGCGACGGTTCTTCGCCCGCCCATAGCGGGTTGACGTCGCCTCCTCCACTGAGCAGCAGCCCGTCGATGCCGTCGAGCGTGTTGATTATCGCGTCCTTGTCGGCCAGCGGCGGGATTATCACCGGCACGCCGCCCGCTGCGGCCACGGCCTTGTAGTAACGCTCGCCAAGGCGCGCCTCCCCGTCGGCGAAGTTGCCGGTGATGCCTATCACGGGCTTGTCCTCCGCCTCGGGAAATCGTGAGTAAACGTCGTCTAAGCAGCTTTCCAAATCAAACTGTTTCATTGCCGTGCGCGTCTCCTTATTTCCTTACGTCCTGCGGCACGGGCACTTCCCTCTTGATGCTTTGCTCAAGGGAAATGAGCGTCTCGGTGGCCACCACGCCGGGTATTCCCTGCATCTGGTTGTTCAGCAGGTCCATAAGCTGCTCGTTGTCGCGTGCGTACAGCTTCACGAGCATTGTGTAAGGGCCGGTCGTAAAGTGACATTCCACTATCTCCGGGATGTGCTCCAGCCGCTCAACCACGGCTTTGTACATGTTTCCGCGCTCAAGGGTTATGCCCACGTAGGTGCATGTCGAGTAGCCAAGGCTTTTGGCGTTGACATCGAATCCGCTGCCGGTTATCACCCCGTTTTCTATCAGGTGCTGCACGCGTTGGTGTATCGCGGCGCGCGATACGCCACATTCTGCCGCCACGTCTTTGAACGGTATGCGGGCGTTCTTAGACAATATGCTAAGAATTTTCCTGTCGAGACTGTCTATTTTTTCCATTCCTCAAGGTTTATGTGTTTGTTTTTCTTATCTATGTCCAGTTGTAGTGACATTTTAATTCTTGCGAGCAAATATAGTCATTAAAAATGAGACGCACAACATTTTGACATAATTTTTCGTGGATTTAAGGCATTGTGAAATAAAAAAGGGAAGTTTTTTACAGCTTCCCTTCTATTTGTTTGACAAATAAGATTTATTTGTTAGCCTTTGCCCTTGGCGCCGGTTTCAGTTTCGACGCTGCGGCTTTGGCGTTTTTTGTGGCAGGAGTTATCTTCTTGACGGTTTTTGCCGTCTTATTCACGCTTACCAGTTCAACCGTGAATATGAGCGCGCTGTATGGCTTAATCTTGCCCGCCTGCCTTTCGCCGTAGGCAAGGTTGTAGGGTATGTAAAGCTCCCATTTGCTGCCTGCGGGCATCATCGTGAGGGCTTCGGTCCATCCTTTGATTACTTGGTTGGGTCGGAACTTGTTGGTTTGTTCCTTCCGTTCGTAGCTGCTGTCAAACACAGTGCCGTCCACAAGGCGGCCTTCATACTTGACCGTAACCTCGTCGTTCTCGGCTGCCACCTCCCCAGTGCCTTTCGTTATAACCTTATATTGCAGGCCGCTGGGCGTAGTCACCACGCCGGGTTTCTGCTTGTTGGCGGCTAAGAAGTCTTCACCGGCTTTCTTTGTGGCGGCGTTGCGCTCGTCTACGGCCTGCTTGAAAGCCGTTTCAAAGTAAGTCTTGGCCTTGTCGGCTGACATCACCGTGGTGTCGTTCCGCAGCGCGTTGATGAAGCCTTCGTTGAATACGCGGCTGTCAATAGAGTCCGCGCGTCCTGCAAACTCGTCCTTGAGGAATGGCAACATGCGCAGGCTTACCATTTGGGCTATCTGTTCGCCGGCGTAGTAGGCTTTCTGTTTCTCGTCGAAACCTTTGCCCATGGCGTCGCGGTAACCGCGTATGAAGTCGGCCATGTAAGCTGTGTCTACGCTGAAGTTCTGTTTTAAGAAAGGTATTAACCCGTCGGTGCGCACCATGCCGGCAGCGTAGCTCAGCGAGTCGGCCGCCGTGTTGAGGGTCACGACGGTGCCTGCCGCTACGGTGTCGTCGGTCTTTTTTGTCTTCTTTTTCCTTTCGGCGGCGTCAGCGCCACTGAAAATTACGCCCGCCATGACGGCGAGCGTAACTATCGATTTCATTGTCATTGTCATTCGTTTTTTGTTATTTGCGGCCCACGCCTACGAGTTCAATCTTGAATATGAGCGTAGAGAATGGTTTTATCTGCGGTGTCTCGCGGTCGCCGTAAGCCTTGTCCTGCGGTATTACCACCTCCCATGTGCTGCCCACAGGCATGTGGGTGAGGGCCGTTGTCCAGCCCGGTATTACTTGGTTGGCGCGCAACTGTACAGGGTCCTTGCGCTCGTAAGAGCTGTCGAACACCTTGCCGTCGATGGTCTTGCCTTCATAGTGTACGCGCACCCACGACGTGTCGGTAGGCATTTCGCCCTTGCCTTCCTTGATTACGCGGTAGAGCACGCCGCCGTCGAGCTTCTTAACGCCTGCTTTCTTGGCGTAGTCGGCAAGATATTTCTCGCCTGCTTTCTTGTTCGCTCCATACTGCTGCTCCATGGCCTTAGCCTTGATTATAGGCATCTTGAGCTGCAGGAAGGTCTGCGCCTGTTCCTGTGTCATGAGTCCGCCTTTCTCCATTGTGCCGGCGTAGAAGCCTGCCATGAAGTTTTTCAGCGATATTGTCTTGGTCGAGTCGTCGCCGAACAGCTGGTGGTTGATGCCCTTTACCATTTGGTTTGATATCTGCTGGCCTATCTGTATGCCGGCGTAATAGGCTGCTTTCTTCTTGTCGTCGCCGGCGTTTACACCGGTGTTGAGGCCGCGGAAGAACTCGTCCATGTAGGCGGTGTCAACGCCCAAGCCTCTTACGAGATAGTCTTTCAGTCCCTGGGTCTGCGCCATTCCTATGGCGTAGCTTACGGTGTCGATGTCGTTTTTCAAGTTAGCCTTAGGCGTTGAGTTGCCGCACGCCATGAAAGTGGCGCCGATTACGGCCAAGGCTGCTGCTAATGTAAGTTTTTTCATTGTGTTTATTGTTGTTATTGATTGATTTTTTCTGGTTTTATGCTGGAGTTAAAGGAGTTAAGGAAGTTAGAGGAGTTAAGGACACATGCTTTGTTTTTGTATCTTAAAGTCATATTTGAACAGGCAACATGACATTTGTCTTTAACTCCTTTAACTTCCTTTACTCCTTTAACTTCTTGTGCAATCACACTACCTCTATCAGCTCCACGTCGAACACGAGCGTTGCGAACGGCGGTATCGACGCGCCCGCGCCACGCTCTCCGTAGGCAAGGTTGTAGGGTATGAAGAAGCGGTATTTAGCGCCTTCCTCCATGAGCTGCAGGCCCTCTGTCCACCCGGCAATCACTTGGTTGAGGGGGAACACGGCCGGTTCGCCGCGCTGCACGCTGCTGTCGAACACGGTGCCGTCGATCAGGAAGCCCTCGTAGTGGCATTTCACCTTGTCCGTAGCCTTCGGCTTCCGGCCGTTGCCTTCCTTTAGCACCTTGTATTGCAGGCCGCTGGGCAGCGTTATGACGCCTTCTTTCGAGGCGTTGTTGGCTAGGTATTGTTCGCCTTCGGCTTTCGCTTTCTTGCCTTTTTCCGCCATTTCGGCGTTGGCTTTCTCCTCTTGCTTGCGGAAAAATTCCTGTACTATAGTCTGCGCCTCGCGGTCGGCCACTTTCGGTTCGGCCCCTGCCAGCACGTCTTTTATGGCGGCGGCGAAGTCGTCAATATCAAGCCCAGTGGCTCCCATTTGCGACAGTTGGCGGCCTATGCCAAGGCCCAAAGCGTAACTTAACTTGTCCATTCTTGTGTTATTAGAAATTCTTTTATACCTTATTAAAAACCGTGCAAAGGTAATGTTTTTATCCGATAGCGGCCATATTATTATGGATTTTTCACTAATTTTGTGGGGAAAACACCCTCATGGCCAATCAGGCACCCACCCCAACCCTCCCGAAGGGAGGGAGCTTGATATGCCTTTTATGCTGTTGAACAAGTTATGAAGGCCATATTCTCTGTCTCGTCAGCCTTTGAAGCATATCAAGCCCCCCTCCTTTCGGGAGGGTTGGGGTGGGTGCCTGTCTGGGCCGGGGTGGGTATAAAACAGAGCGATATATGAAAAAACTTTTTGTCCTTACCGGTGCGGGAATGTCCGTCGAGAGCGGACTTAGCACCTTCCACGATGCCGACGGCTTGTGGGAAAACTACCCCGTGGCGCGCGTGGCCACCCATGAGGCGTGGCTTGCCGACCCTGTTTACGTGAACAACTTTTACAACATGCTGCGCGGTAAGCTCGTTAAGGCCGAGCCTAACGAGGGGCATCGCTTAGTGGCCGCGCTCGAACAGCGGTATGACGTAACCGTGGTGACGCAGAACGTGGACAACCTGCACGAGGCGGCGGGCAGCTCGCGCGTCGTCCACCTGCACGGGGAGCTTATGAAGACGTGCTCCAGCCGCGACGTTGACAACCCCCGCTACTGGCGCACGATGACGCCCGGCAGCCTTGACGTGCAGCCCGGCGAGAAGGCCGGCGACGGCTCGCTGCTCAGGCCCTACATTGTGTTTTTCGGCGAGGCGGTGCCCAACATCAGCGTCGCGGCCGACTACGCGCGGCAGGCCGACGTGTTTGTTATCATCGGCACGTCGCTCAACGTCTACCCGGCGGCGGGCCTCGTGCAGTACGCCCGGCCGCAGATGCCGGTTTACCTCATCGACCCCAAGCCCGTGATGGCCGCCGGCCGGCATGACGTAAGGCATATAATGAAAGGAGCGTCGGAGGGCATGAAGGAGCTTTACGGCATACTGATGAAGGGCGAATGACAGACTTTCGTTCGCTGTTTTGTAACTAATTGACAGCCAGTATTTTACGATGCGCTTTACAAAAGGCCGCCTTTTGGCTTGCAAAAGGTGGCCTTTTAGCTTGCCGTTTGCCGTGTTTTGCAAGGCGAAAGGCCATGTTTTGCATCGCGGCTTTTGGATGTTCAAATTATGGTTAGTTTCCCATGCAGGCGGCGGAGTGGGAATCACGTATATAATAATGTGATATTTTGTTTCTCAGTATGCGATATTTTGTGTAATTTTGCCGCGTTAATCAACAACAGCTTAAAATCATGAGAATATCTACTATTATGGCAACC
>ERZ780212.2803-NODE-2803-length-10200-cov-1.486052_pt1 | contig 10200 bp, 10 predicted proteins | sample MGYA00511364_ERZ780212 | MGnify/ENA primary metagenome ERZ780212 (study PRJEB29588, sample SAMEA2147991) | human gut metagenome | biome: human gut; feature: human-associated habitat; material: faeces | place: Denmark | collected 2008/2010 ...
GGCAGCGCCTTGTGAATATCCAGAAGATGGACTTCATGGAACGCGACCGGGGATTCTTAAAGCGCCAGATCGAGGCCCTTAATCTGACAATCTCTGAAGCCGCGGATCGGCGCCGGATCCTTTCCACACAGCGGGATACCATGGAGATCCGAAGGGAGTTACTGAACGATGAACTGGTCGATGAGAGAGAGCTTGCCGCTCTTAAGGAGCGAATCGAGGGGGAATCCGCCCGTATCCGGGAGGCAGAGGAAGATAGGGAGAAGTTAGAACAGCGGCTCACCCACCTGGAACGCTATTGGGAGCAGCTGGAAGCCGGGCATGAGGAACGTGACAGGGCTTTGGAATGGATCGGGACGCTGCCAAAAGGCCGGGAAGGGACCATCGCCTTTTTAAACGGCCTGACCAGCACCTATGTGAAAGCATTCGCCCTTTCCATCATAGTCTATGACCCGCTCCATTATACCGTCCACTGGTTTGACGATACCAGTACGGATGTGAAGATGTACTCCAATATAGAGGATTACCGGTGTACTGCCGTCTACTTTGACGGCCAGCGGATGAGGGAGAAATACAGGAGGAAAGGATGACGGCCGGGGAGCTGTCTGTTTTTATATGCAGCCAAATGCGGCACTCTCCGCCCCAGCACCAGGCATTAAAAGGCCGGTTTGCCGTGAGGAAATGCCGCGGAAAGGAGTTTTCATGAACCAGATCATACAGAATGCAGGGATGGAGCAGCGGGGATCGGTATCCCGCAGGCCGGAAGTCAATGTGATCCCGGCCACGAAGCGCTCTGTGGAGAGCGGAGGACAGATCAAGAAACAGAAATCTCTGCGGGTGGCGGCCTACTGCCGTGTTTCCACCGGGGATGAGAGCCAGCAGACCTCTTATACCACCCAGAGAAAATTTTATACCGAACTGATCACCAGCAAGCCCGGCTGGACGCTGGCCGGAATCTATGCCGATGAGGCGATCTCCGGCACCTCCAGGGCGAAAAGAAAGCAGTTCAATATCATGATGGAGGACGCCATGGCCGGCAGGATCGACTACATTGTGACGAAATCCATCAGCCGATTTGCCCGGAATACGGTGGATACCTTAAACTGCGTAAGGCAGCTCCGGCAGCTGAGCCCGCCAGTGGGCATCTACTTTGAGAAGGAGAACATCGATACCTTGGACGCCACCGGGGAGCTGATCCTGACCATTCTCTCCGCCCTGGCGCAGGATGAGTCAAGATCCATTTCCGATAACATCCGCTGGTCGATCCAGAAAAAATTCCAGAGGGGAGAGGCCGTCGTGAACCTGGACCGGTTCCTGGGGTATGACAAAGGCCCGAATGGGGAATGGGTGATCAATCCGGAGCAGGCTGAGATCGTGCGCTACATCTATGACCGCTTCATCTGCGGCACCAACAGCAACCGAATCGCAAAAGAACTCAATGAGATGGGGAAAAAGACAGTTCGGGGGTGCGTCTGGCGAGTCGATGCGGTTCTGCGTATCCTGCGGAATGAAAAGTATGTGGGAGACTGTGAGAGCCAGAAGACGATCACAAAGAATTTCCTGACCCATGAGTCCACGAAGAATAACGGGGAAGCGCCCCGATATTATGTAGAAAACCACCATGTGGGGATCATCGACCGGCTGACCTGGGATAAGGCCCAGGCTATGCTTTATGAGAGCGGGACACAATCGGCAAAAAAGGAGGACAAACCGAAAAAACGCAGGGGAGCCACGGCCTCGCCTTTCTCAAAACTTACCTGCGGGAGCCTGCTTGACGGCAAGCCCTGCGGGGCAAGACTGGTTCGGATGTGCTACAACAATGTCGTTACTGGCTACAGAGACCATCGGTGCGTTGAAGCTGAGGGCCTGGAACCGGCAGATTATAAAGAGCATTATTATTATTCCTACCCGGTGTGGCGATGTTCCCGGAACGCGAAAGGCGTCTACGCAAAAGAGGATGATCCGCTGGTTAAAGAAAAGGACGGGAGCTGCCCTTCCGGTTCCACCCACGAGTGTGCCCTGGAACAGAGCTTTATGGAGATGCTCTACCGGGTCAAACGGGATTACGAGAGCAATGGGGAAAACAGTGAGATCGCAGCCCGCTTCCGGGAGGCCTGTGAACGGGTGGACCGCCAGACCGGGAAGAACAGCTACTGAGCGGCTGGAGACGCTGGAGCTGCAGATCAAGGAACTGGAAGAGAACCTGAATCAAACTTTGGGGAAACAGGTGGAAGCCCTGCGCCATGCGGCACTTAAGAAGGACGAACTCCTGCGCCAGAGTTATGAGGATGGGGCCATCGCCTTTGATGACATCGAAGTGGACCTGGTCAATGGCAGGACTTCCACAAACCTTGGGAGCAGCTGGGGCGCGGGGATGGCGATGGGTCTGACGGCGGGTATTTCCGGCACAGGAGAAGAAGGATCCGAAGCTACTATCTACGCAAGCCTCGCCGCCGACCTCCGGACCCGGCTGGATGAACTGAAAAAGGAACGGGACATCCTAGAATCCGAGCAGGGCGCTACATCCGCCATGCGGAGAAATTATGAATTTTTCCTCCGCTGCCTGACGGAGCTTCCGGAGAAAAATGACGCCGGGATGAAGATGAACGTGAACGGCCTGGATGTGGAAGGCAGTATGTTCCGGGATATGGATGGCAAAGCAAAGCCAGGTATCCGCAGCGGGGTGAAAAGCGGCCACATCCGGGTTACGGAAGAAAAGATCGCGGTTCTGCCGGATTACCTGCGGTTTGAAAAGGGCATTTACATCGCATTCATAAAAAGCGGCGAGGTGGATGGGGATACGGTGACATACACCACAAACTTCGGAGTGCAGCTTAAAAGCACCGGCAACAGCCGGAACTTAAGCAGCTTCCTGGGCTTTCGGCGGGCAAATGATGACGGAACCATCGAGCTTCTAGACGAGAAATGGAAAGTAAGGGGAAAGGGGGTGTGTTACAGCCGCAGAAAGGTTGGGGAGAAGAGGAAAATGTTAGGCAGGAAAACCGAATAAGATCATTCATGAGACGGCCCCACTGAGCAGGGACATTGGATTGTTAAGAAAAACAGTCTGATTGACTGGCTTGGTGGGGCTTATTTTTGTTTTTGCCGGGAAGATGCGGATGATAGAAAAATACCGCCAGCTTGCTGCTTACCAAAGAGGGATGCTTAAGGAAAGCGGCTTGCTGACGGTATTACGGAGTTTCGGGATCCGTTTCCTGTGCTGGCTCATCCATAAAACGGACGACATCGTTGGGCGTGCAGCCCAGGATCCGGCACAGGCTTTCCAGTGTGGCCAGAGTGATATTTTTATTTTTCCGCAGGCTGTCCAGCGTTTTATTATCGATCCCGCTTTTGATCAGCTGGTACTGCGTGATGTTCTTTTCTTTCATAGTCACCCATAGCGGGCTAAAATCGATCATTCCGGTCACCTCCTATCTATCACATGGCTGATAACGCCCACGTTTGATTAACAGTGGCAATCTGTATGGATACAAAATCTTGCCTTTGGGTTTCATTATAGGGTGCCCGGAATCGAAAGAATATTGTGGAGATATTCACTATATGGTATATTGGCAGGAGGAAGGAACAGGAGGGATTACGATGCGGATCGAGAAAAAATACCACACACAGGCGGCAAAAGAATGGGATGAACTGGTGCGGGCGGAAGAAAAAAGGAGAGCGAGTCTTTCCGAGGAAGAACGGCTTAATGAACAGGAACACCTGCACCGGGAGGCGGACACAATCATTCGAAAAGCAGAGAAAATGGACAGGGACAGCCTTCATATCATTAATAATGAAAGGATCAAATGTTTTTCGGAGCTTTCTACAGAAGCTATCCGGATGGCGGAAATCCTGACACTGGACATCATAGTGCGGACAGACGGAACACTGGGCAGGATACGGTTATCAACGGATTGTTTCCTTATAAATGAAATGTGTCCTCCAGCTGCGCGGAAAATTTTATCAAACCTGATAAAGAATGCGGATGATGTATGGATGCGTCCGGAAGGGGAACTCCTCGTTATTGAATTTGTATTTGACCTTTTGATAAAGGTGCCGAAAGAGTAAATCAATGATGTGCTCACCCGTCCCTATGAGATTTCCACAAAAGTCCGGTGCGGGATTTAGTGCTATCGCAGAAAAAAGAGTCTCCTGATTGCTATGTGCAGAGTTTTCCTATATCTTCTGGTGCTAAAGAAGTTGCATAGAAATTGCAAAGGAAAACGCTGGGAATGTTCTGGCACTAATGAGGAGGTATTGCACATGAGAAGGATGGATGATTTTGAGAGAACGGTGGAGAAATTGAGGGGAGTTGACGTCGAAGAATATCATTTGGAATCGGAAGAAGCGGTGGCCGCAGTAAAGGCGTATTTGATTGATTTTACATGGCAGGAGGCCCGGGAGCAGTTGAGGTCTGTGATGAAGAATACAGTATTAAAAATCCCGCCGCTTCATGCAAAGCCGGAACTTTTGAAGGCTACGATAAAAGGGGAAAAGCTGGCCGTTCTTATTGACACAGCAGTTCGTGAGAAAACTGCAGATATGAAAGAACAGAGAAACGTAATTGAAGAAGGGGAAGCATATGATCTTTGGACGATAGCTATCAAGGCTTTGGAAAGTCTTAGCGGAGCCGACATCGTGGAGAATGTTTCGCCGGAGTTTTTATGCTTCATTACCGACTGCTACAAGGAACTGAGAGATTAAAAACGCAGATTCATGATTATATAACGAAACTTTTCAGGCCCTCCAAAAGAGCTTAAAGGATAAGAGTTTCCATAAGAGACACATATCATCCCATTATATGAGTGTGCCCCCGTGGTTACCGTCCAACTTACTCAGGATTTAGTAAGCGGGAGAGTGACCATCGGGGGCTTTTTATACCCATACCCTCTCCACTCCTTTCCCACTGCTGAAGAATACCACAGACAGCACCCCGGAAAGGTCTGGGGTGCCGGCTGCGGCTTACGCGGGCAGTGATTTGTCGTTTTTTAGATGCCTAAGCTGTAAAGGATTGCTTTCAGTTCCTTGACAGTCCTTGTGAGAATTTTTTCCTCAATCTCATTGCATTCAAGGATAAGCTGGTGCAGATCTGAGTCCGCGGTAGAAACGGAATGTTCCAGGCTGTCTACAAGAAGATCGTCTGCAGAGATGCCGAGCGCATTCGCAATTTCAATTAGGGAATCCAGGCTGGGCCGGCTCTTTCCTATTTCGATGTTGCTGATATGTTTATTGTTCACGCCGATCTTTTCTCCGAGGGTTTCCTGGGAGAGCCCTTTCCTGGCGCGGAAATAGCTGATGCGTTTTCCAAGTTCATGATAATTGATGGCCATTGTGTACCTCGCTTTCCAGGCGCCCACATAAGACATGACATTATTACCTCAAAGAAAAACACATAGCAACGGAATATCAAAAAGAGTTTTCTCTAACTAAAAACCTTTGAAAACCTTAGACCACATTCCTCACCCTCCCAGCAGGTCTGTGGTCTAAGGTCATTTTTTCTATCTGGCAGATGGAATCTGAAGGGGGATTCTATCTTGCACATGGATGTGAGCGAATCACTGTGTCGATATAATGAACATAAGAACAGAAATCAAATTTCAGGGGGAAGGATCATGCAGGAAAGCAGTTCTCAAAATCTTTTGACACTGTACAGCGATGTCCGGGCGATGCCAGTGAAATGGTTATGGTATCCGTACATTGCTGTGGGAAAGATTACGCTCCTGCAGGGGGATCCCGGTGACGGGAAGTCCACCATGATCCTGAACCTGATTGCTGAGATTTCAAAGGGTGGAAGTACACCGGATGGAAAGGAACTGGGGTGTCCGCAGCGGGTCATCTATCAATGTTCCGAGGATGATACCGCGGATACAATCAAACCGAGGCTTGAGAGCTGCGGCGCTGACTGCCGCAATGTGGCGTTTATTAATGAGGAAACGCATAACGGCCTGACTCTGGATGATGAAAGGATCCGGCAGGTCATTATTGACTTCCGCCCGAGTTTGGTGGTGATTGACCCAATACAGGCGTATCTTGGCAGTGATTTTGACCTGCAGATCGCGGGGAGGGCGAGAAAGCTGATGCAACGGCTGGGCATGTGGGCTTCCGTGTATGACTGTGCGGTGGTCCTGATCGGCCACTTAAATAAAAAAGAAGGCTCCAAGGATTTATACAGAAGTCTCGGAAGCATCGACCTGATTGCAGCCGCCAGGAGTGTCCTTCAGATGGAGCGGGATCCGGAGGATCCTGATATCCGCATTGTACGCCAGATCAAGAACAGTCTGGCTCCTACAGGGGAGGATATCCGCTTTGAGATCCGTCCGGAAACAGGTTTTCGTTGGCTGTCATGCGAAGACAATATCCAGCAGCCAGTGCAGATGGAACGTCCGGTGTTTAAAACCAAAACAGAGAAAGCTGCATTTCTTATCAAAGAAATCCTTTCTCAGGGCGATGTAAGATCAAAGGAAATGTACGCCATGCTGAGCAGAGAAGGGATCAGTCACAGAACTGCAGAGGATACCAAAAAAGAGATCGGGATCCATTGCTATCGAAAGATGCGGCAGTGGTATTGGAGCTTACAAACCGGGGAAGGTGAAATAGGATGACGGACCATGAGAAACAGCTCAGTAATGAGGAGCGCAAACTGAAAATCCGGGAGCGGTATAAAGGTGTTGACCGGGACGCTTTGGAGCTGATCCCGGCAAGGGAGATTGTCAGCTTCAATGAGGATACATCTTTTAAGCGTGTGGCGGCGTACTGCCGTGTTTCTACGGATGATCCAAACCAGACGTCTTCCTATGAACTTCAGAAAAACCATTATGAGGAATATATCAAAGAACACCCAGGATGGGAATTTGTCGGTATTTATGCGGACGAAGGCATTTCTGGCACGTCCCTGGCACATCGGGAAGAATTCAATCGGATGCTGGAAGACTGTTATGCAGGGAAGATCGACCTGATTGTTACAAAATCCATTTCCCGATTTGCAAGAAATACGGTGGATGCGATCAGCACAGTACGGAAACTGGCACGGCAGAATCCACCGGTTGGTGTACTTTTTGAGACAGAAAACCTTTACACTCTAAATCAGACCAGTGAGATGATTCTGACCGTCCTTTCGGCGGCTGCCCAGGAAGAATCCCATACCAAGAGCGAGATTATGAATATCTCCATAGAACACCGTTTTTCAAGAGGTATTTTCCTCACCCCGGAGCTGCTGGGCTTTGACAAGGATGAGGATGGAAACCTAGTGGTCAATCGAGAGGAGGCAGAAACCGTAAAGGTGATTTTCTATCTTTACCTGAATGGTTTCTCCTGTAATGAAATCGCGGGTCTTTTAACGGAGTATGGACGAAAGACGAAACTTGGGAATACGAGGTGGACAGCGTCCTCCATCCGGGGTGTCCTTCAAAATGAGCGCCATTGTGGGGATGTCCTGGCCAGAAAAACCTGGACGCCCAGCTTTCTGGACCATAAATCCAGGAAAAATAACAATGACCGCAATCAGTACCGGCTTCGTGATCATCATGAAGCAATCGTCTCCAGGGATGTGTTCCATGCGGCAAATCGCCTGCAGGCTTTCCGGTGGTATTGCGCCAAGAACCGGCCTCTCCCGGTCATGAGTGTTGTAGATGACGGCATCCTCAAAGGGTATGTACCAATCGATAAGGACTGGACTGGATTCTCTCCGGAAGAATACCGCTCAGCATCTAAAAGCTGTATGGAAACAAAACCGGAGATAGAGCAGGAAACGGCTGAAGCTGCACAGCTTGACCTTTCCGGTTATGAGATTGTCCGGGCACAGTTCTTTTCAACCATGCAGAATCCTGCTCTGACTATCTCAAATGGAAAAATGCGTTTCAATACGGCCTGCCTGAAAAAATTTAAGGATGTGGAATATGTAGAATTGTTGCTTAACTCCGTGAACCGCTGCATTGCCATCCGGCCGTGTGAAAAAGAAAATCCGAACGCGATCCATTGGGGCCGCTTAAGGGAATCCAGATGGTTTGTCAGTCAGATTTCCTGCAGAGGGCTTGCCAAGACCTTGTTTGACATTATGAACTGGGAGAATGGGGTAAAATACCGTTTTCGGGGAGAGTTTATCCAAAACGGGGAGGATAAACTGATGCTGTTCCAGCTTGACGAAGCGGAAATGATCAAGGAGGAAGAGATCGTCCTTCCCCCACAGGAGTCTGAGGAACCGGAAGAAAATGAAGAAGTTTCGGAGATTGTAATCAAAAAGAGGATGCTGATCTTCCCTGAAGAATGGGAGAATTCCTTTGGAAGGCCGGCAACTTCTCTTTCCAATATACGAATTTTCACGCAGAGGCATTACGCGGAAGATTGGGACGTGCTACGCCCTGCCAGGGAATTGGGCGGTGACGATTCATTAACTGCGGATAAGCTGCAGGCGATGATGCAGGAAACGGAAAAAATAATGGAAGGATGGACGATGAATGAATGAGCTTCAAAATATGGATACAGGCCACGAATCCGCTGTAGCACAACGGACTGCTGAACTGGAAAAGGAGTTCTCCTACGATGGGTATCAGGTTGTGCGCAAAGAATTATTCGCCCATCTTAGAGATCCGGCGATTGTCATCCGCAAGGACAGTGTGACTTTTAACACAGCCTGCATTAACGGTTTGGAGGATGTCGTTTATATCCATATGATGTTTAATAAGGAATTAAAGCGCATTGTCGTGGAGGGGTGTGACGAAAACGACAAGGATGCGCTCCGTTGGTGTGTGGCAAAGCCGGATAAGCGCAAAAGCAGAAAAATGATGGGCCGCCCCTTCTCAGAGCTGGTCTACCGTGAAATGGGGTGGGAAGAGGGCTGCCGGTATAAAATCCTGGGATATCGGATCCAGTTTGAAGGGAAAACACTTTATGTTTTTGACTTGAATGTTCCAGAGGTATTTCTTGAGAAAAAGAGGAAAAAGAAAACGGACGATGATATAGAACCTTCAGAACCAGTAACCAACCAGGTGGAGGAGCAGCCGGAAGTAAATACCCGCAAAGGATATTACCCGGATGACATTGCCAGTACATTTGGCGTATCGGTAGAGCAGCATAGGGAGGAAACGGTATTCCATCGTATGGACGGCTATGTTTCCGTGGGGGTGCTGACAGGATCGGCTGGCAGGCTGGGAGAAAGGCAAAAGCAGGGTTCCCTTGTCATGTCGGATGCAGGTGATTAAATGTTGTTGTGAAGCAGTATGATTATCCAGGGGACAAGTGCGCCCTTTTGGGGAGGCGGTAGAATGAGTGATGAGAAGCACACATACTGGGATATAAAACAGCCGGGAATTTCGTTCAATCTTGGCAGCGGTCGGATCGCACTTTACAGAGCTACGCTGGAAATCATGGGGTATCCAGAGTTCTATCGCTTTCTTTTCAATCCAGAGAAAAAGATGCTGGCCATCCAACGCTGCGGGATTGACGATCCGGGGGCTCATAAGCTTCCGAGGATCATCAAACGGGAAACCTGCGATGTGAGCAGCAAAGATCTGGTCAGGCTCCTATACCGAAGCTGCCGATGGGATCCTGATATGACTTACAGAATACCGGGAGTGGGTTATCCTGGCTCTTTTGCTGTGTCCTTTAATCTGAACGAAGCTTATGAGATAAATGAAAAATGAGTGCTGGAAGAATGGCATGGCTGTGGGAAACATATCTTTCTGAACCATTTTTGATATGAATTGAACATTTCTGTCGGGGATAAAGTCTCCCGTCTGAAGATGATATTATCATTCGCATTATAAAGCGAAAAGAATGATAATATCATTTCTGATGGAAAAAATGAACTTTTCAGTTCCATAGACCTGTTTGACCGTTGGTTGTAAAACTGACGGTCTTTTATTTTTGCCCAAAATGAGAAAATTGATGAATATTTCAGAAAATGAAGTTCATTCAGCGATTTATTGCTCTGAAAATGAGTATTTTGCGCGTCGATGCCGCCATTATAAAGCGAAAGAAAGTAAAGCCGAACCTGTATCCTTCCCGCATTATCGTCGGAACCGACCTGAACGATGAGCGTCTGGTAGAAGCTGCTCATGAGTTTGCCGGTCTGTTGCAGGAAGGTGCAATCAAAGAGAAAATTGACACGCTGTTCATGGGCTTCACTGAGGCCGAGGCGGTCAAGCTGTTCGCTAACACCTATTTGGCTCTGCGCGTGGCTTACTTCAATGAGCTGGATACCTACGC
>ERZ780212.2804-NODE-2804-length-10190-cov-1.588160_pt1 | contig 10190 bp, 9 predicted proteins | sample MGYA00511364_ERZ780212 | MGnify/ENA primary metagenome ERZ780212 (study PRJEB29588, sample SAMEA2147991) | human gut metagenome | biome: human gut; feature: human-associated habitat; material: faeces | place: Denmark | collected 2008/2010 ...
ATCTTGTAAGACATCTTACTGATGATTGTGGATACGAGGTTACAGTTACTAAGACAGAGAAAGAACAGCTTGTTATGGATAATGCAGATGTTAAGAATCTTGATATTCTTGACATTGGACAGATAGTAGGATTGCTTAAGGCTGAACAGCCTGATTATATATTTCATCTTGCTGCACAGTCATCAGTTGCATATTCGTGGAAGAATCCAACGCTTACAATTGATGTTAATATAAAAGGCTGTGTTAATCTTCTTGATGCTGTAAGACAGCTTGATAAAAAGCCAAGAGTACTTCTTATAGGTTCAGGTGAAGAATACGGACATATCAAAGAGGGTGAATGTCCGATTGTTGAAGATAATACAGTTCGTCCAGGTAATATATATGCCGCTACAAAGGCATGCCAGAATATGTTGGGAAAGATATATTCTGATGCTTATGGCCTTGATATAATGATGGTAAGGGCATTTAACCATATAGGTCCTAACCAGACACCTATGTTTGTTGTAGCTGATTTCTGCAAGCAGGTTGCAGATATTGAGAAAGGCAGACAGGAGCCAGTTATATATGTTGGTAATCTAAGTGCCAAGAGAGATTTTACAGATGTAAGAGATGTAGTAAAGGCCTATGCACTTCTTGTTGAACACGGCAGACGTGGAGAAACATATAATGTAGGAACTGGACACGCAATTGCAATCAGTCAGATACTTGATGAGATAGTAGCAATGTCTGATACAGCCATTGAGGTTGATAAGAATAAGCTACGCCCTGTAGATGTTCCAATTATAGAACCTGACATAGACAAGATTAAGAGTGAAGTCGGCTGGCAGCCGGTTATTTCATTAGAGCAGACTCTTAGAGAAACACTTGAGCATTGGAGAAGTGTGGATTGATGAAAAATATAAAAGGATATTAAATATACTTAAAAAAGACTGGAGGAACAGTATGAAGGTTGTATTATTAGCTGGTGGTTTCGGAACAAGAATAAGTGAAGAAAGCCAGTTTAAGCCAAAGCCTATGATTGAGATTGGCGGTAAGCCAATTCTTTGGCATATTATGAAAGAATATGAATATTATGGATTTAATGAATTTATTATATGTGCTGGTTATAAGCAGTATGTAATAAAGGAATGGTTCGCTGATTATTTCCTTCATAATAGTGATATTACATTTGACTTTACTAAAGGTTCTAATGATATGATAATCCACGAACAGCATTGTGAGCCTTGGAAGGTAACTGTAGTTGATACAGGACTTAATACTATGACAGGTGGAAGAATTAAGAGAGTACAGAAGTATGTAGGTAATGAACCTTTCCTTATGACTTATGGTGATGGCGTATGTGATGTTGATATATCAAAGCTTGTAGAGTTCCATAAGGAACACGGAAAGATTGCTACTCTTACATCAGTTATGCTTGAACAGCAGAAGGGTGTTCTTGATATTGGCGGAGATAATGCTGTTAAGTCTTTCAGAGAGAAGAGTGTTATGGATGGTGCACCAATCAATGCTGGTTATATGGTACTTAATCCTGAAATATTTGATTATATTGAAGGTGATAACACAGTATTTGAGAAAGATCCACTTGAGAAGCTTGCTAAGGAAGGACAACTTATGTCTTATATGCACAATGGCTTCTGGCAGTGTATGGATAACAAGAGAGAAATGGATATGCTTGAGAAGTATCTTAGCACAGGAACAGCTCCTTGGAAAAAATGGTAATTATTATCAGGAAGGGATAAGATATAAAGATGGATTTAAGTTTTTATAAAGGCAAAAAAGTTCTTGTTACAGGACATACAGGATTTAAGGGTTCTTGGCTTTGCAGAATTCTTGTAAAAGCAGGAGCAGAGGTTACAGGATATTCACTTGAAGCACCTACGGATCCTAATCTTTTTTCAATGGCAGACGTTGAGAACAATATTAATTCTGTTATAGGTGATATAAGAGATTTAGCACATTTAAAGGAAGTGTTTAAGGAAGTACAGCCTGAGATAGTATTACATCTTGCTGCACAGCCTATTGTAAGGGATTCATATAAAGACCCTGTATACACTTATGAAACTAATGTTATGGGTACAGTTAATATATGTGAATGTGTAAGACTTAACCCTTGTGTTAAATCATTCCTTAATGTAACTACTGATAAGGTATACCATAATAATGAATGGGCATGGGGTTATAGGGAAAATGAACCACTTGACGGATATGATCCATATTCTAACAGTAAATCCTGCTCAGAGCTTGTTACACACAGTTATATCAATTCATTCTTCAATGATATGGATGTATCTGTATCAACAGCAAGAGCTGGTAATGTAATCGGCGGCGGTGATTTTGCCAATGACAGAATTGTGCCAGATTGTGTAAGAGCAGCTATTAAGAAGGAAGATATAGTTGTACGTAACCCACATTCAACAAGACCATACCAGCACGTATTAGAACCACTTGCAGCTTATCTTATGATAGCTATGGAACAGTTCAAAGATAAGAAGTATGCTGATTTCTATAACGTAGGTCCAGATGAAAGCGATTGTATAACAACAGGAGTTCTTGTAGACACATTTTGTAATAAATGGGGCGAAGGACTTAAATGGGTTAACAAGTATGACGGAGGTCCACACGAGGCTAATTTCTTAAAGCTTGACTGCTCTAAGTTAAAGACAACATTTGGCTGGAAACCACGCTGGAACTTTGATACAGCTATTGAAAAGTCAGTTGAATGGTCAAAGGTATATGCGGCTAATGGCGATGTAGTTAAATGTATGGATATGCAGATAGACGAATTCTTTGCAGAATAATTAATTATGGAGGATAAATAATGTTTGATAATAAGAATGAATTAGAAGCAAGAGAAGAAATTCTTGCAATGGTAGATGAGTACTGCAAGAAGTATCATAACCAGAAACAGTACAAAGAGGGAGACAGAATATCATACGCAAGCCGTGTGTATGACAGCAAGGAAATGATGAATCTTGTTGATTCAGCACTTGAATTCTGGCTTACATCAGGACGTTATACAGATGAGTTTGAAAAGAAGCTCGGTGAATACCTTAATGTAAAGTATGTATCAGTTGTCAACTCAGGTTCATCAGCTAACCTTAACGCATTTATGGCACTTACATCACCACTTCTTGGTGAGAGAAGAATTAACAGAGGTGATGAGATTATCACTGTTGCTGCTGGTTTCCCAACTACAGTTACTCCAGCTATCCAGTATGGTGCAGTTCCTGTATTTGTAGACGTTACAATTCCACAGTACAATATTGATGTAACAAAGCTTGAAGAAGCATATTCAGATAAGACAAAAGCTGTTATGATTGCACATACACTTGGTAATCCATTTGATTTATCAGCAGTTAAGGAATTCTGTGATAAGCACAATCTCTGGTTAGTAGAAGATAACTGTGATGCACTTGGTTCAAAATATACAATTAATGGAGAAGAGAAGTTCACAGGTACAATCGGTGATATAGGAACAAGCAGCTTCTATCCTCCACACCATATGACAATGGGTGAAGGTGGTGCCGTATATACTAACAACCCACTTCTTAACAAGTGTATCCGTTCATTCAGAGACTGGGGACGTGACTGCGTATGTCCTTCTGGTAAGGATAATCTCTGTGGACACAGATTTGATAAGCAGTATGGCGAGCTTCCATTAGGATATGACCATAAGTATGTATATTCACATTTTGGTTATAATCTCAAGGCAACAGATATGCAGACAGCAGTAGGCTGTGCACAGCTTGAGAAGTTCCCTTCATTTGTTGAGAGAAGAAGACATAACTTTGACAGATTAAGAGCAGCACTTGCTGATATTGAAGATAAGGTAATTCTTCCAGTTCCTTGTGATAATTCAAGACCAAGCTGGTTTGGTTTCCTTATTACAGTAAGAGAAGGTCTTGACAGAAAGGCAATCGTAGAATATATCGAAAGCCACGGTGTCCAGACAAGAAACCTCTTTGCTGGTAACCTTATAAAGCACCCTTGCTTTGATGAGATGAGAGCAACAAAGGAAGGCTACAGAGTGGTTGGAAATCTTGATAATACAGACAGAATCATGAGAGATACATTCTGGGTAGGTGTATATCCAGGAATGACAGATGAGATGATTGATTATATGGCTAAGACAATCAAGGAAGCTGTTAATCAGTAATTTATGGTCATAAGGAAAGTACATTAATATGGGTAAGACAATATACGGTTTTATTGAAAAAATTTATATGTTTTTTGTTGAGCTGCTTTTTAAGATTATCAAAAAGGACTTAACAGACAAGAAAAGACAGACATTCAAGGAATTCTTACAGTTTGGATTAGTAGGTGTGTCTAATACAATTATTTCTTATTTACTTTATGTTGTAACACTTTTGCTTGTATCTAAGAGCGGTGTAAAGTTTGATTATATCATTGCGAACATTGTTTCCTGGTTACTTAGTGTTCTTTGGTCATTTTACTGGAATAACAAGTTTGTATTTAAGAAAGAAGAAGGCGAAAAAAGAAATATATGGGCAGCATTATTTAAGACATATGTTTCTTATGGATTTACAGGATTGATTCTTAATAATATATTATCAGTATTGTGGGTATCAGTTCTTCATATAAGCAAGATGTTAGCACCTATTATTAATCTTGTTATAAGTATTCCTATCAACTTCTTTATGAATAAGCTTTGGGCATTTGGCAAAAAGTAATTAACTAATTATGATGGAAGGTAAGTAACTTGGGTAGAATTCAGCTATTAGATTGTACATTACGAGATGGTGGATATGTTAATGACTGGAATTTCGGTCATAATAATTTAATAAGTATATTAGAAAGGCTTGTAAATGCCAGAATTGATATAGTAGAAGTTGGATTTATTGATGAAAGAAGAAAGTTCGACATCAATAGAAGTATCCTTCCTGATACCAGAAGCTTTGAAGAAGTATATGGTAAATGTAACCATAAAGATACTATGGTGTATTATGCCTTGATCGGTAGTAAAAACGTAAATACTGATATTCCTGTAGAATAAACATTTTTATTTTTTTCCGAATTATTCGGTTTGGAGGTAATATTTAAAAAAGATAAGAGAAAAGAAGCTGTTGAATACTGTGCCAAGGTAAAAGCACTTGGTTATAAGGTATTTGTACAGCTTGTTTCAATTACAAGCTATAATGATGAAGAATTGCAGGATTTAATAAAGCTTGCTAATGATATAGAGCCATATGCAGTATCAATGGTTGACACATATGGTCTGTTGCAGAAGGATAGTCTTTTGCATTATTTTTATATGCTTGATGAGGGGTTAAAGGAAAATATAAGACTTGGATACCATTCGCACAATAATTTCCAGAGAGCATTTGCTAATTGTCAGGAAATGCTTCTATGTAATACGAAAAGAGATGTACTTGTAGATGCTACAGTATATGGGATGGGGAAAAGTGCAGGTAATTGTCCGATAGAGCTTCTGGCTATGCACCTTAATGATTATTATAATAAGAATTATGATATAAGCCAGATTTTGGAAGCCTTGAACTGTAATATTATGGATATTTACAGAACTAAGCCTTGGGGCTATAATATGTTCTTTTATATGGCGGCATTTAACAGCTGTCATCCAAGCTATGTTTCATATCTTATGGATAAGGAAAACTTATCAATAAGGCAGATTAATGAAATATTATCTGAACTTGCTAAGAGTGAAGATAAGCAGCTTATGTATGATGAGCAGTTTATAAAGCAGTTATATGATAATTACAAGAAAATAATTACAGATATTTCAGATGAATCATATAATAATTTAAAGAAAGATTTATATAATCAGAATATCATTATAAAAAGTGCTGGGGTTAATCAGGATATTATGGTTAAGCCTGATGTAGATGACAGCAAAGTAACAGTATCAGATGATAACAGAATTTATAAGGGAACGGTAATATGGGTTAACAGTCTTGCTAAAGATATTACGATATCGTATAACAGTCTGACTGATAAAGGCATAGATGATAAATCAGACCAGCTGGATGAGTATGTATTTATCAGTGACAGTAAAAGCTATGTTAATCTGTCAGCACAGTTATCAGACAGACCAGATACAGTAAAGATTATTACATTAAGTGATGTTACGCCTAATAATGGTGACCATTTTGATTATGTATTTGATAAAGAAGAATTCAAGAATACTACTGGCTCAGATGAAGCTGGTGATAATTCATTATATATATTAAAGTTGATTTTAGGAAAATGCGGTTTTATCATATAAATATCACAAGAAAAAGGAAATAACTATGGGAAAATATGAGATAGCGGTATTTGATGTAGACGGAACACTTCTTGATACAACAGAAGGGGTTCTTGCATCAGTAAAATATACAATAGATAAGATGGGATTTGAGCCATTAAGTGAGGATGTTTTAAAGACATTTATCGGATAACCAATTCAGGACTCATTCGCTAAAGCATATAATCTTAGTGGAGATATATTACAGGACATTGCAACCTGTTTTAGAAACAGATATAAGGATTATGAGCTTCTTAAGGCAGTTCCATATGATGGAATATATGAAGTGTTTGACAAGCTTATGGAAAGAAATGTAAAGCTTGCGGTAGCAACTTATAAAAGACAGGATTATGCTGAGGCAATTTTAAAGCATTTTGGATTTGATAAGTATACTAATATATTATATGGTGCTGACCATAATAATAAGTTAAAAAAGGTTGATATTATTGAGAAATGTATGGTTGACTTAGGAGTTACTGATTATTCTAATGCAGTTATGATTGGTGACAGCAGTCATGATGCTATCGGTGCAGAAAAGATTGGCATGGATTTCATAGGTGTAACTTATGGATTTGATTTCAGGGCACCAGAAGATGTATACAAGTTCAAGGCAGTAGGAGCGGCGGCAATGCCTTTAGACCTGCTTAATTTAATATAAAGATAGAATATTATTAAAAGGATGGATAAACATTATGAGAATGAAAGTTGCAAAATATATATCAGAATTCTTTGTTAAGCAGGGTGTAACCGATATGTTTATGATAACTGGTGGAGCAGCTATGCACCTTAATGATGCATTTGGACATCAGGAAGGCTTAAAGATTACTTATAATCATCACGAACAGGCTTGTACAATTGCTGCAGAAGGTTATACAAGACAGACAGGAAAGATTGCTCCTGTATGTGTAACTGGTGGTCCTGGCGGAACTAATGCAATTACAGGTGTATTCGGTGCATATGTTGATTCTATTCCAATGTTTGTTGTTACCGGACAGGCTAAAAGAGAGACAACAGTATGGTCAACTAACCTTCCGCTTCGTCAGCTTGGTGATCAGGAAGTTAATATTACATCAGCAGTATCTACTATGACTAAGTATGCCAAGATGATTACAGATCCTATGAGTATAAGAAAAGAAGTTGAGAAGGCTTGGTTTCTTATGCTTAATGGACGTCCGGGTCCGGTATGGCTCGATATTCCTGGCGATGTTGCCTCAACATTTATTGAAACAGACGATTTAGAGGGCTTTGACAAGCAGGGTTATATTGATGAGCACTGGGCATCATTTAATCAGGATAATCCGGTATATGATGAACAGTATACTAAGGATGTGCTTGCGAAGATTAAAGAAGCTAAAAGACCTGTAATACTTGCAGGAACAGCTATAAGACACGCTAACCAGCAGAATGAATTCATTAAATGTATAGATAAGCTTGGAATTCCAGTTGTTACAGCGTGGGACGCACACGATATTATATGGGATGAGCACCCATTATATTGTGGAAGACCTGGTACAGTAGGTACAAGGGCAGGTATGATTGGTATGCATGGTACAAAGGCATCAAACTTCGGTGTTACACAATCAGATTTACTTATTGTATTAGGCTGTAGAATGAATATTCGTATGATAGGATATAATTTTGGCGATTTTGGCAAAAATGCTTATAAGATAGTTGTAGATATAGATGCTGCAGAGCTTAATAAGCCAACAGTGAAGGTTGATTATCCTGTTCACGCAGATTTAAGAGATTTCTTCAAGTCTGTTAATGAGGCAGAATATGAGAAGAATGACAGCCATAAGGAATGGGTTGACTGGTGCAGACAGTTAGATAAGAAGTATCCAGCGACACTTCCAGAATATTATGAAGATAAAGACGGCTTAAATCCATATGTATTCACAACAAAGTTATTTGAGGAATTAAATGAAGATGACAGTGTTGTGTGCAGTAATGGTGCGGCGTGTGTTATAACATTTCAGGCGGCTGATATTAAGAAGGGTCAGAGATTATATACTAATTCGGGTTGTGCGGCAATGGGTTATGGACTTCCAGCAGCAGTAGGAGCAAGCGTGTCAGAACCAGATAAGAGAATTATCTGTGTTGAGGGTGATGGAAGCTTTATGATGAATATGCAGGAGTTACAGACTATTGTATACAATAATCTTGATATCAAGATATTCCTTATTAATAATAATGGATATCATTCTATCAGACAGACACAGACTAATCTGTTTAAGGGACAGCCATATGTAGGAATTGGTGGAGGATATGGTCTTAGCACACCAGACTTCTCAAGAGTAATACCAGCTTTTGATATTCCTTATTACAGAATAGACAGACTTGATGGCATTAATGAAACTATAGATGAAGTTATTAACCATAAGGGTCCTGTATTCTGTGAGGTAGTTGTAGACTGGCACCAGAATTTTGCACCAAAGTCAAGTTCAAAGGTACTTCCAGACGGAAAGATAGTATCAGCGGCAGTTGATGATATGGCACCATTCCTTGACAGGGAAGAATATGAAAGCAATCATCTTGCATAACTGTAATTGATAATTTATAATCATTCATTGGGACAGCGTAAATATCAGTAATGATAGTCTTGCTGTCCCATATCAGGATAAATATAGAAACCAGTATATAGAAATGGGGATTTTAATGAAAAGAGCGGTAATTACAGGACCTACAGGTTCTATTGGATTAGCACTGATTAATGAACTTGTATCTAACGGAGTAGAGGTTGTTGCTGTTGTAAGACCGGGTTCAAGACGTGCAGACAGAATTAAGACAAGTGATATGGTAAAGCGTGTTGACTGCGATTTGTCAGAGCTTAATAAACTGCCAGAGCTTATTCGAGAGGGAGCTGATGTGTTCTATCATTTTGGCTGGGACGGAACATTTGGCAACAGCAGAAATAATATGTATGGACAAAATCTTAATGTAAAATATGCACTTGATGCGGTTGAAGCTGCTTTTGCACTTGGCTGTGATACTTTTATAGGTGCTGGTTCACAGGCTGAATATGGCAGATATGAAGGCTCTTTGAATGAGAGTGTTCCTGCATTTCCTGAAAATGGTTATGGGATTGCCAAGTTATGTGCTGGACAGATGACAAGAATTGCCTGTAAGCAGAAGGGAATGCGTCATATATGGACAAGGATACTTAGCATATATGGTCCTTATGATGGTGAGAATACAATGGTTATGAGCACTATTTATAAGCTTCTTAATTCAGAAAAGCCATCTTGTACTAAGGGTGAGCAGATGTGGGATTTCCTTTATTCAAAGGATGCAGCATTAGCAATGAGATTACTTGGTGAGAAAGGTACAGACGGTAGAACATACTGCATAGGAAGCGGTAAAGCAAGACCGTTAAAAGAATATATTGATATTATAGGACAAAATGCCAATAAAAATGTCACAATAGGATATGGAGATATTCCATATGGTCCTTTACAGGTAATGTACTTGTGTGCAGATATTACAGCGTTAAGAGAAGACACTGGATTTGAGCCAAGGTATTCTTTTGAAGATGGTATAAAAGAGACAATAGAATGGTGTAGAACACAGAATTTATAATATCTTAGATGTAATAAAGAAGTAAGAATGGAGATTAAGATGAAGAAGATTAGTATTATGGTACCTTGTTATAATGAGGAAGAAAATGTTATACCTCTCAGCGAAGCGTTGATAGAGATGTTTGCAAAGGATCTGCCACAGTATGATTATGACATAACATTTATTGATAACGACTCAACTGATACAACAAGAGTTAAGTTAAGACAGTTATGTGAGGGTAATAAGAAGATTAAGGCAATATTTAATGCTAAGAATTTTGGACAGTTTAATTCACCTTACTATGGAATATTGCAGACAACAGGCGATTGTACAATTCCAGTATGTGCTGATTTTCAGGATCCTATAGATGTTA
>ERZ780212.2813-NODE-2813-length-10150-cov-2.964735_pt1 | contig 10150 bp, 9 predicted proteins | sample MGYA00511364_ERZ780212 | MGnify/ENA primary metagenome ERZ780212 (study PRJEB29588, sample SAMEA2147991) | human gut metagenome | biome: human gut; feature: human-associated habitat; material: faeces | place: Denmark | collected 2008/2010 ...
ATGCGGCCCGCAGCAGGGCCGCCTCCGTTTCGGTCGGGATGAGGATCAGCGTTCGCATTTTATTAGGAGGATTAGCGACCGACGACGGCTTCCAGCTCATCGACCGTGATGGGGATGCGCTTGTCGCCTCCGATCATGCGGCTGCCCGTTTCGGTGACGATGACGTCGTCCTCGATGCGGATGCCGCCGAAATCGCGGTAGGCGTCCAGCGCTTCGTAATCGACGATTCCCTTGTATTTGCCCTCGGCCCTGCATTTGTCGATCAGCGCCGGGATGAAGTAGATGCCCGGTTCGTCGGTCATCACCGTACCCGGCTCGATGCGCCAGGTCGAACGCTGGATGCAGGTGCCCGACTTGGCGGCCTGCTCCGCGATTTCGGAGAAGTCGAAGCTGCGTTCTCCGATGGCTTCGCAGTCGTGCACGTCCAGGCCCATGCCGTGTCCCAGTCCGTGAGGCATGAAGAGGGTCATGGCGCCGGCAGCGACGGCATCTTCCGCCGTGCCCCGCATCAGTCCCAGCGAAATGAGTCCTTCGGCTTCGATGCGGAGTGCCGTGTTGTGAATATCCATGTAGGGCATGTGGGGGGCGATCATGGCGGCCACCCGGTCGTGCGCCGCCAGCACGATGTTGTAAATGTCTTTTTGTTTCTGGGAGAACTTGCCGCTTACGGGATAAGTACGGGTGTGGTCGGAACAGTAGTAGCTCAATCCCTCGGCTCCGGCGTCGCACAGCAGCAGGCGGCCGTTTTGCAGTACGCCGTCGCTGTGCAGGTTATGCAGCGTTTCGCCGTGCTGCGACACGATCGGCGGGAACGACACGCCCCGTCCGAATGCTTTGGAAATGCCTTCGATCGTGCCGGCGATTTCGCGCTCGACGATGCCGGGACGGCACATCTTCATTGCCGTAGTGTGCATGGCGTAGCCGATGTGGAACGATTTTTCGAGCTCCTCGATCTCCTCGGGACCTTTCTTTTCCCGCATCTCGGCTACGGCCATCATCAACTCGACCGACTTGTGATCGTGGAGTGCGCCGGGTTTGAGGCCCAGCAGGTCGGCGAGCAGCAGCTTGGTTTCGCCTCGGTAAGGGGGCAGGTAGTGGATGCGGCGTCCCTGGACGATGGCTTTGGTCAGGTGCGTTTTCATGTCGGCCAGCGGGAAGGTGTTCGAAACGCCTGCTTCGGCCCCTTGTTCGCACAGCGAAGGCTGCGGCCCCGTCCAGATGATGTCTTCGACCGTGAAGTCGTCGCCGTACAGCGCAACCTCTCCGGAGTCGGCATCGATCAGGCCGACCAGCGCCGGGGTGTTGAGTCCGAAGTAGTAGAGGAACGAGGAGTCCTGGCGGAAATAATAGGCGTTGTTGAGGTAGTTGTTGGGTGTGAGCATATTGCCCGGAATGAGGATCAGGCCGCTGCCCATCTTGCCGCACAAGGCGCTGCGGCGTCGGATGTAGATTTCTTTTGCAAACATAGTCGTATATTTTTATAATTTTCCGGCGAAACGGTTCGTTCTTCGAGAGGACGGGCCCGGCTTCTGTCCATCCGCGATGCCGGAGCGCACGCCGTCCGAACCTAATTTTGGTAAAGGTAGTGAAAAAAATCGGTAATTCGTGTCATAAAACGACTCCTTGTGACGTTTTATTAAAAACAGTGTGTCGAAACGGCTTCGGGAGTCTATGCCGGTTTTCGCAAATCGCTTCCGATTCCGCCGGACCGAATGGGCGACGGGACGCAGGGAACGGGTTCTGCGGCCGGATCGTCAGTAAAAATGGAGCGGATTTTAGATGACCTATTAAAAAAAATACTATATTTGTCCCATTGGTCTGTTGTCACGAAGAAAATACCCGTTCGTGGCATTTTAATGTAAATTTCAAAATTATTGAACTATGAAAAAAATCTTTTGTCTGACGATTTTGGCTGTCCTGTGCACTTTCGGCGTTGCATCGGCACAGCAGTTTCCCAGTGTGCAGATCGAAACCCAGGATGGCAAGACGATCGACACCAAAACCCTGATCGACGGCAAGACCCCGGTCATCATCTCTTTCTGGTCCACCACCTGCAAGCCCTGCATCAAGGAGTTAGACGCCATCAGCGAGCAGATGATCGACTGGCTGGACGAAGCAGACTTCCGGGTTGTGGCTGTTTCTGTCGATGATTCCCGGTCTATTTCCCGAGCCAAGGCTCTGGCGGCCAGCCGCGGTTGGACTACCGATTTGATGGTGGCCTACGATAAGAACCAGGACTTCAAGCGTGCATTGAACGTGAATGTAACTCCCCACGTGTTCATCTTCGACAAGGACGGAAAGATGGTGTATTCGCACACGAGCTATCTGCCCGGCGGTGAGATGGAGCTGATTCAGAAGATCAAGACCCTGCAGTAGTCCTGTAATTCCAAATTGAGCGACGAATGAAGCGACTTTTACGAATCACGGTCCTGTTCTCCGTAACCTTGTTGTGGTGGGGCGAAAAGGGGTATGCTGCAACTCCGGCGATGGACGCAGCAGAGAAAGAAACGGTTTCCGCAACTGTTGAAGCGGAGGCGGATAAGAAGGACCCGAAATCGGATAAAAAATCCGACGAGCCCAAACGCAAGCGGAATTTGGGTCATTTGAGCGGCAGTTTCGAAACCAATACGATCTACTATGTGGAGGACAGCAAGACCGGTGCGGTCGTTCCTCACAACAGTTACGGTTCGAACAACTTCCTGAAGCTCGACTACCAGTTGGGGCGTTTTTCGGCCGGCGTGCAGCTCGAGTATTATCCCCATCCGCTGGTCGGGACTCCGATGCAGGGTTATGAATATGTGATGGAAGGTTTCTCGATCAATAACCTGACTGAGAAGTATATCTCGTGGACGGACCGCAACTACTCGGTGACCGTCGGCGACTTTTACGAACAGTTCGGCAGCGGGTTGATCCTCCGTGCTTGGGAAGACCGGGCTTTGGGCTTCAACAATTCGCTGGGCGGTGCACGGGTCACGTTCAATATCAAGGACATCGTGGAAGGTAAGGTGCTGTATGCCTTCCCGCGTTTCAACCTGGGATACCTTTCGACCCAGATTGCTGGCGGCGACCTTTCATTCTCGCTTTCGAATGCCATCGGCTTGCTGGATCACCGGCTTTCGCTCGAGGGCAGCATCGTCAACCGGCATTTCAAGAACCTGCCTTCGTGGTACACCGAGTATCGGGACGATTATGATTTCGACCTTTCGAAGAACGTAATCAGTTATTCGGGGCGTGTCAATTACGAGTACAGGGGACTGTCGGCCAAATTCGAGTATGTAGGCAAAAGCAAGGATGTCTATCTGGACAATATGACCGGTGAAGAGGTGTTCAAGCGCGGTGACGCACAGTTGTTCGAAATCGGTTACACCGGCAGCAATTATGCTGTGATGGCGCAGTTCCGCCGCCTGAACTACATGCAGAGCCAGCTTTACCGGCCCGACGGCGGAAGCGGCAGTTTGGGCCTCCTGCCGGGCAATACGATCAATTACATTCCGGCCCTGAGTCCGCAACATACCTATATGCTGGCCGGATTGGATCCTAACAGTCCCCAGCAAAACGGAGAGATCGGCGGTCAGATCGACGCGTTTTACACGTTCAGGCGCGGTACGGCCATCGGTGGCAAGCGCGGATTGAAGATCCATGCGAATTATGCCCGCTATTATTCCATCAACGGGACGATGAGTAAACCCGGAACCAATTTCTACTACCGGGATTTCTCGTTCGACATCGATAAGAGTTGGAACAGCAAACTGCGCACGGTTCTTTTCGTGTCGTTGCAGAAGAATGCGATGCACGGTGGGGAAGACGTCATCCGCCAGAATGTTTTCGTTGCGGACGTGACCTATAAGTTTACGCCGAAATTCTCGTTGCGGGCCGAGCTTCAATATCTCTATGCGCCTCATGCGGAGGGTTCCAAAGAGGTGGATGGTGACTGGGTGGCCGGATTGCTGGAAGCCAGCTTCGCCCCCAAGTGGAGTATCTTCGTACAGGATATGTACAACCACGGCGGTTCGGAGATCAACTACTACTCGGCGGGCGCCAGCTTCACCCACTCGTTCATTCGCATCGCATTGAGTTACGGACGTAACCGCGCAGGGTATATCTGCTCGGGCGGTGTTTGCCGCGAGATGCCGGCTTATACGGGCGGTAATCTGGCGATGACGCTGACTTTCTGATCGTGAAGATTCTGATCGTCGAAAATTCCCGTATGTTTGAAAATCTAAGAAAGAGAAAAATCAACCAAAATTACTGAAATTATGAAAGGACGAACTAAATTTTTCAACTATTTCATCGCCTGCATTGCGACGCTCTCTCTGGCGACTTTCGCAGCGTGCAGCGACGATGATCCGGAGACTCCGTCCGGCAAATTGGTGCTGACGGCGAGCGCTTCTTCTTTTGTCGCCGGTGAAGGCAACGTGACTTTCATGGTGACGTATGACGGGGAGGATGTGACCTCGCAAGCAGCGATGTGACGACCGGTGAACCGGTGGAAAACGCTGCGTGGACCACGACAGAGATCGGCGAGTACAAGTTCCAGGCTGTTTACGACAGCTATACTTCGGATCCCGTTACGGTAAGCGCCATAGACAAAAACAAAGACAAAGACAAAGAGTTCTATCGCTACGTACTGCTGCTCAAGTTTACGTATATGACGTGCGGGAATTGTGTTACGGCACAAGGATATTTCGATGCGCTGGATGAAGCGGACCGTGACCATTTTCTGGTCGTTGCCGCCCACCAGCCTGAAGGAATGCCAATGGATCCTTATTGGTGTTCGGAGGGGATTAGTTTGAAGAGTAAGATGAAAGTAGGTGTGTATCCTACTTGGTCTTATAATTTCGAGGATTTGGTTGTCGGTATCGGAGCGGGTGCCATTTCCAAAACTTCGATCCGGCAGCAGATCAGTCATGCGGAGAAAACCTATCCGGCCGTTTGCGGTGTGAAAGCGACCTCCACGCTCGAAGGTTCGACGGCTAAGATCGAGGCGACCGTTCAGTTCCAGCAGGCCGGTAATTACAAGATCGCTTGCGTGCTGGTTGAGAATAATATTGAAAACAAGGAGACGTACAATACTTTCAACCATGTTTTGCGTGCGGCCCAGACCGATATGGAGGGCGATGCCGTTACGCCGGCCGTAACTGCTCCGGAGGAGCGCACGTTCAATTTCGAGGCGACGATCGGGGAGGACTGGAATGCCGAGAACTGCGCCTTCGTGGTTTATGTATTCAAAGAGGAGGCCAATGGCAAGTATATTGTCAATAACGGTGCTGAATGTACTGTTGATGGTTCTGTGGATTACAGATATGAGTTGTAGGATATAATTTGTATAAAAAAATCCTTTGCTAGCAACAGTAAAGGATTTTTTTTATATCTTGCAATGTGTTAAAACTTTAATTATTGTTAGAAGTTTTTTTGAAAATGTTGAATTGTAAGAGAATATTATCTTTCAATAGATAATGAGTAACTTATACATTTTTACTTTTGATTTTTTCATCCAATTTTAACCTTTAATCAATAATAACTATGAAATGGCATTTTAATTTCTTTAGATTTGCTGTCATGTGTGCGGCTTTTGTTGCCCTTGCCGGTTTTATGGCTTGTAGCGACGACGATTCCGAATCCGGCTCGGAACTTGTCTTCGAGTACCTCTTCGTTAGCGGGGGGGGGCAGCGTGACATTTACGGTGGCTTTTGAGGACAGGGATGTAACCGCCGAGGCCGTGATTAAGAATGTAACCTCTGGCTCTGAAGTTCAGAATGCCACTTGGACGACGAATGTGGCAGGTACCTATGAGTTCCAGGCCGCATACGATGGCATGTTGTCGAACGTCGTTTCGGTGAAGGTAGAATCTGACTCGAAATCCGATGCTTTTTACCGACATGTGTTGTTGACGAAGTTCACGGCGACATGGTGCGGGCCTTGTGCGCAGGCGCAACGGTATTTCGAGCAATTGAAACCGGAAGAATCCGAACGTTTCCTGGTTGTCGCCGCACACCAAGGGGACCGATTGACTGTCCCGGTAGGGAGCGCACTCGGTGCGAAGTTGGGGTATCAGTATGTGCCGACTTGGAATTATGATTTTAGAACAGTCTTTGAAAGTGTAGGTACGGGAGGTATTACGGCGACGTCGATCCGTAACCAGATCAAGAGTGCTATGGAGGAGTATCCGGCCGTTTGCGGTGTGAAGGCCGAGTCGGAACTTGACGGGCAGACAGCAAAGATTCGGGCGACGGTAAGGTTCCAACAGGCCGGTAATTATAAGATCGCCTGTGTGCTTACCGAAAATGATATTCAGAAAACTAACAATGAAACGCTACCCGTTTTCAACCATGTTCTGCGGGCGGCACTTACGAATATGGAAGGTGATCCGATCGCTCCTGCCGTTGCGGAAGCCGGTGAGCGCAGTTTCGATTTCGAGGTCTCCCTGAATAACGGCTGGGATTCTCAGAATTGCGAATTTGTTATCTACGTGTTCAAGGAAGAGGAGGACGCTGCCTTTGTCGTCAATAACGGGGCCGTATGTCCCGTCGGCGGGAAAGTCGATTATAAATATGAGTCCGTCAAATAGTTTCGGTTGTATATGGGAAGAAAACAGAAAAGCCGGGGTGTTCTCGGCTTTTCTGTTGCGGATGCTCTGTCGCATTCCGAATATATGTAAAAAATCCTCGACCGTGTGGCCGAGGATATAATCGCTGCTTTAGTGTAAGCGGTGTTATTTGAGGTCCTTGGCTTTGAGGCGGACGATTTTTCCATCCCGGACAACGACCAATTCGCCATCTTCTTTTTTGACTTTTTCAATCAAACGCTTACGGGCAAGCAAAATTCCGGCGTTGATTTTCTCCTGCATCTGCTTGATCTCAATTTCGCTCATAATCTGCAATCGTTTTATAGGATAACGTATCTTCGATATGGGTTGTTATGTCTTTTCCTCCCAATGCGATGATTCTGATCTGTTCGTCTGCCGAACTGTTGTCGTAGATCGCCCAATAGTTGCAAAGGGGAATATAGAGAGCGGTCAAATTCTTTATCCCATTGGCATAGCGGCGACGAATCACATCCGAAGGAATATTGTGGCCTCCCTCTCGCACACGGGTCGCGACGCGTTCGATAGCCTGTTCGGGGGTCGGCAACCAAAAATAGAGCAGCGTCACGAAGTAACCTTTTGCTTGCGCCCGTTCTATGAACTTTACATAAGAACGCGTGGACAATGTCGTTTCAAAAGCAAAATCCGACCCTTCGGACAGCAGGTCGTCCATTCGTTGAAGCATCAATCGTCCTGCTTCGATCGCCACGCTTTCCGGGTTGAACGGCGACAGGCCTTTCGCTATTTCATCCGCATTGACGAACTCCTTGCAGCCGAGCATTTCGGGCAGTACGGCATAGGATGCAGTCGTCTTTCCCGCACCGTTGCAGCCCGCTATGATATATAGTTTTGGCATATCGTACGGACAAAGATAGCTAATTTTACGATTACAGGCTGTTTTACTGTGATAAAATGAGACGAATCAGCCCCAAAGGTCAATTTAGGCCTTCTGTCAAAGTTTGTTCGTTGGTCGTTCTATGAATTGTTTCGGATATTGCTCGTTGGAGCCAGTCAACGGGAAATGAAACTCTTTTTGTTTGTCTTCTAACGATGTATCGCCGAATATAACTGTATCGCTTTTGATATGAGCTTCGAAAAGATTGAGGTATGGTTCATCTGTGAATCCAGGCCATTTTTGTAGGTCCTGTCAGCTTTTTTGAATGGCTTTGATTTTCATTTATTTGCGTATTGCGCAAGCAATCGAGGGTAGCAGATTCGGGGTACAATAATATAGCACAAACAGCTTTTCAACCCCTTTTCGCTGTGCAGAAACAAAAAAAGCCAGCAGTTACATTTCTGTAAATTGCTGACTTTTCGAGCCGAAACCGAGATTTGAACTCGGGACCCCTTCATTACGAGTGAAGTGCTCTACCGCTGAGCTATTTCGGCAATAGGGAGTTTTGTGAAACCCTTTCGGGATGCAAATATCGGAAAATTTTTTGAATAAAATCAAATGGTAAGGACTATTTCTTGGAAAAAGTGCGATTTTTTCTCTCATTCTTGCTATCTTCGCCCCGAAAATTTCATATCTCCAGGGTTTCGGAGGTCGTACGGACCGGAATCCGAATCCTCGGGAAGATAAAAAATTACGAGGAGTTAATCCGCTAATAAACAAAACCGTCATGCAAGATAAGGCTACGCTCAATCCTACTCCGGATCAGACATTCGAGATCGTTGGTCAGGGGGCGTATGATTTTGTCCGGGTTCTGACCCATTCCAAACAGTTGCAGCGCCAGGGCCGGGTCGAAGAGGCCTGCAACGAACGCTTTCACGCCTTTCAGCGCATTTCCGAATTATTGCCCGAAGACGAGGAGGTGATTCTCGAATGGGAGGATCCCAATACGCGTGCGGCGCTCGAGGTGATTCACGCTTCGGCGATCGACCATTTCCTGATCAACGATTTCGAAATGTCCACCGCCATGCTCGAATTGCTTCTCGAACTGGATCCCGAAGACCATCTGGAGGCGATTATCCTATTGGCGTTCAATTACCTGGCAATGGAGGAGTATGAACTTTTCGACGAGGTGAGCAACGATATTTCCGATAAATACGCCTGCAAGGAGGTATTGACCATGTGGGCGGCTTTTCGGCGCAGCGGCCGTATTCCCGAGGGCGATGCGATCCGTTTCAGGACCCGATTCGCACCCTATTTTGCCGAATTTACCTCCGACGAACATCCTGCCGACGGGCAGTACCTGGAGGATATCGAGAGCGAGCGCCCTTCGGTGCAGGCCCAGGCTCGTGAGCTGTGGCTCCGCACCGAAAATCTCTGGACGCTTTTTCCCGATTTTATCGCGGCGCTTCGAAGGTAGCCCCTCCCGATTTTCTTCGGGGCGAAGTTGCCGGCAAGGGCGCATATGCCGTCTATCGTGCGAGTTGTTATGAGAGGAGGGCGATTTGTGAGGGGATTTCCCCGATTTTACGAATCCGACCGGCGTAGTTCGTCACTCCTTTATCCGGTGTGTGCGAGCCTTCCGGATCTTTTTGCAAGAGATCGAATCGAAGTTTTCGCCCGATCGGAAGCCGATGAATATCGGGGTAATTAAAATGTGTATTTGTAAAAAAGAAACACCGGACTTCATAGTCCGGTGCCTTGTTTCTTATCCGATCGTATCGACCAGTTTGTAGAGCTTGTCGCCCCGGCGGATGAGTTGGACGGTTTTGACCGAGCAGGTCGTTCCCTGGAGTACTGTTTGCACGGGGTGCTCGTCCACAAAGATTTCATCCCCGTGCTGTTCGACCACTCCGGTCGTTTCGCCCATCCAGAGCAGTTCGTCCCCTTCGTGTAGAGGAGCCGCTTCGACGAGCACCTCGGCCACCGAGATTTTTTTGAAGAAATTGGTCACCTTGCCCACATAGACTTTGCGTTTGGTGGCGGCCGATCCGTGGTGGCGGCTGTGCTCCACGATCGGGCGTCCTGCGTAGTATCCCTCCCAGAATCCGCGATTGAATACCGTTGCCAGCCGCTCTTTCAGTGCGGCGGCCAGTTCCGGCGTGTAGTCGCCGTCTTCCATGGCCCGGAGCGCCCGGTCGTAACATTCGACCACGCGTTTGACGTATTCCGCACCCCGCGCACGCCCTTCGATCTTGAGAACCCGCACGCCCGATTCGATGAAGTAGTCGAGAAAGTCGATCGTGCAGAGGTCTTTGGGCGAGAGGATGTAGTTGCCCTCGACGTCGAGTGTTTCGCCCGTTTCGGGGTCCGTAACCAGGTATTTGCGACGGCAGATCTGCCGGCAGGCTCCCCGGTTGGCCGAGAATCCGTCGCTGGTGTGGAGCGACAGGTAGCATTTGCCCGAAATCGACATGCATAATGCGCCGTGGGCGAACATTTCGATCCGTACCAGCTCTCCGCCGGGGCCCGTGATCCGCTGCCGTTCGATTTCCCGGCTGATACGGGCGACCTGCACCAGGTCCAGTTCCCGGGCCAGGACCACTACGTCCGCCCATTGGGCGAAGAACCGGACGGCTTCGATGTTGGAGATGTTGCTTTGCGTGGAGATATGTACGGCCATGCCGACGCTGCGGGCATATTGGATGGCGGCCATATCGGTGGCGATGATGGCG
>ERZ780212.2827-NODE-2827-length-10103-cov-7.706111_pt1 | contig 10103 bp, 10 predicted proteins | sample MGYA00511364_ERZ780212 | MGnify/ENA primary metagenome ERZ780212 (study PRJEB29588, sample SAMEA2147991) | human gut metagenome | biome: human gut; feature: human-associated habitat; material: faeces | place: Denmark | collected 2008/2010 ...
TCTGCCGGAGGAGGACCGTTCCTACCTGTCCCGCCGCTATATGCTGGACCGGGTGGCCGGCCTGCTGGGCGGCCGCGCCGCCGAGGAGATGATGCTGGGTGATATCTCCACAGGTGCCTCCAGCGACATCCAGCGGGCCACGGCCATCGCCCGCAAGATGGTGGGCACCTACGGTATGTCGTCCAGGCTGGGCAACGTGGCCTTTGACGCCGGCACTGACGAGGTGTTCATCGGCAAGTCCATGGCCCACACCCGCCCCTACTCCGAAAAGACGGCGGCGGAGATGGACGCGGAGATCCGCGCCATCATCGACGAGGCCTACGAAAAATGCCGTGAGATACTGGCTCGGTACAAGACGGAGCTGACGGCGGTGGCGGAGTACCTGCTGGAGCACGAGACCATGGACGGCGATACGTTCAAGACATATTTCACGCAAAGCGGCGAAAGCCGTCAGTGAGAGGGATATAACGATATGCGGAACCGGCAGGCGCATCTGCGCCCGCCGGTTTTTGCGCAAAAAGTGACACCGGTTTTGTGCACAATGACGGGACAGACCGTCCGCCATAGGGAGACAATCAAGGGGGAAAGTTTACCAACACAGGGCGTTTGTCCTCTGAACAAGGACATACTGGCGATCATTACGGATTCTTAACGCCATGTCGCTGATGCAAAAGCTGTGATTTTTAGAGGTTGTTACAATTGTTTTTGCCAAATATTTTCGCTAAAATACACATATTCTGTGAGCGGTCGACAGACTTGACCGCTGCAAGGTGAATTTAGGAGGAATTACCATGAAAAAGTTTTTAGCAATGATGCTGGCGCTGGTCATGGCTCTGTCTCTGGTGGCCTGCGGTGAGCAGGGCGACAGTCAGAAGGGTGATGATTCCGCTTCCGGCGACAAGGTCGTCAAGATCGGCGTGTTTGAGCCCACTTCCGGTCAGAACGGCGGCGGCGGCAAGAAGGAGATCCTGGGTATTGAGTATGCCCACTCCCTGAAGCCCACCGTTACCATCAACGGCGAGGAGTACAGTGTGCAGTTGGTCTATGCGGACAATGCTTCCGACCAGGCTAAGGCACCCACTGCCGCGCAGACCCTGATTTCCCAGGGTGTGTCTGTGGTGATCGGTACATATGGTTCTGCTTGCGCGATTGCTGCCGGCCCTCTGTTCGAGAGCGCTAAGATCCCTGCCATCGGCACTTCCTGCACCAACCCCCAGGTGACTGCGGGCAATGACTACTACTTCCGTGTCGGCTACATTGATCCGTTCCAGGGCGCTGTGATGGCCAACTTTGCGTTCAATGAGAAGGGTAGCAGCAACTGTGCCCTGATCATCGAGTCCGGCGATGACTACTCCGCTGGTTTCGGCAACTACTTCCGTCAGGAGATGGAGCGTCTGGGCGGCAAGGCTACCACTCTGGAGTTCCAGAAGGGCGAGGCTGACTTCTCCACTATCATGGCTTCCATCAAGTCCGAGGGTTACGACGGCATCTTTGCTCCTGTTTCCATCGAGACCGCGGCTATGATTATCTCTCAGGCCCGCGATGCCGGCATCACCTGCCCCATCATGGCTGGCGACACCTGGGATGACATCTCCATCGCCCAGCGTACCGGCAGCAAGGCTACCGATATTTACTTCTCCGCTTTCTTCGATGCCGCCGATACCACCAATGAGGCCGGTAAGGCTTTCGTGGACGGTTTCACCAAGTGGGTGGCTGAGGATGCGACCCGCGTGGAGAACAACGGCGGTGTGTCCGACGTTATCTCCAGCGTGACCCCCTGCGGCTATGACGCTTACATGGCAGCTGTGGGCGCGATCGAGGCGGCCCAGTCCACTGACGGCGCCACCATCCGCGATGCGCTGGCAACTCTGGAGATCTCCGGCCTCATCACCGGTGACCTGAAGTTCGACGAGAACGGCGACGCTATCAAGAACTACGCGGTTATCAAGACCATCGAGAACGGTGAGATTGTGTACTTCAGCACCTTCAACGGTTTGGAGTAAAAGACGGCATACGTCGAGTCTGAGACGAACCTCATTGTAGGATAACAGCCATTGTGGGGGGAGCGTGCGCTCCCCTCACAATGCAACTTTCATGACTCTTGCGTTTTTGGATGCCGATGGCATCGCCCCCGGTCTCCGAAAGCGCAAGATTCATATAAGGAGGATGCTTTACTTATGCATGACGCAGCGTATTATATCGACTTGCTGCTCTCCGGCGTAACGGTGGGCAGCCTGTATGCGCTGATCGCTATCGGCTATACGATGGTGTATGGCATACTGCGTCTGATCAACTTCGCACACGGTGACATCTTTATGATGGCGGGCTTCTTTATGGTGTATGCCGCCACCTGGATGCCGATGGCAGTGTGTATTCCCCTGGTACTTATTGCCACAGTGGCGTTGGGTGTTCTGATCGAAAAGGCGGCATACAGCCCCCTGCGTACCGCGCCCCGCATGTCAGTGATGATATCGGCCATCGGCGTCAGCTATCTGCTGCAGAATCTGGCCACCTATATCACCGGCGGTATCGCCCGTGCGTATCCCGACATCCCGTTCCTGACCCAGGTGATGCAGGTGGGCAGTCTGAATGTCAAACGTATCACCATTATCACCCCCATTTTGACTATCTTGCTGGTGGTGGTGTTGGTCATTCTTATCCAGAAGACTAAGATCGGCATGGCCATGCGTGCGGTATCCCGCGACTTTGAGACGGCGCAGCTCATGGGCATCAAGATCAACAGCGTTATTTCTGTGACTTTTGTTATCGGTTCGCTGCTGGCGGGCGTGGCCTCTATTCTGTACTTCTCCAACTATGGTCAGGTCAGCCCCATGATCGGCGCTATGCCTGGCCTGAAAGCCTTTGTAGCGGCGGTGTTCGGCGGTATCGGCTCGATCCCCGGTGCGGTGATCGGTGCGTTTATCATCGGTATCTGCGAGTCGCTTATCAAGTCCAACGCCGATATGGCCGTGTTCAGCAATGCCTTTACGTTTGCACTGTTGATCGTGATCCTGCTGTGCAAGCCCAACGGCTTGTTCGGCGAAAAACTGACGGAGAAGGTGTGAGATATGAAGAACAATAAGAAAAGAAATCTGTTGCTGTCTCTGATCCTCGCCGCCGTCTGCCTTGCTTTCCTGCTGTATGTGGACAAGTTCCAGCACTATTCCATGTTGGCGACCGTGCTGAAAAAGGGCGCGATCTACTCCCTGGTGGCAGTGTCGTTGAACTTGCTGAACGGCTTTACGGGTCTGTTCTCTTTGGGACAGGCGGGCTTTATGATGATCGGTGCATATACTTATGCAATCCTGACTATTCCCGTGGCTTCCCGCGCTGCCGTGTATCAATATTTTGACGGTGGTATCGTGCAGTTCTGCCTGCCCATGGTGGTGGGTCTGATCCTGGCCGGCGTGGTGCCGACGCTGTTTGCGTGGCTTATCGGCCTGCCAGTGCTGAAGCTGAAGTCCGATTATCTGGCCATTGCCACGCTGGGCTTCGCTGAGATCATGCGCGCTATCATTCAGTGGAACAAGGTGGGCCCGCTGACCAACTCCTCTAACCTGCTGCGGCAGTTCGCCAACTTCGACAGCGTGCTGTTCCCGTTCATTGTTTCCGGCATCTGCATCGCTATTATCGTGCTGATCATCAACTCTACCTACGGTCGTGCCTTCAAGGCGATTCGCGATGATGAGGTGGCGGCAGAAGCTATGGGTATCAATCTGGCCAAGCATAAGATGCAGGCGTTCCTGATCAGCTCCTTCTTTGCCGGTATCAGCGGCGCGCTGCTGGCCATGTTCCAGGCCAGTATCCAGGCCAACGCCTTCACCTCCACCATGACCTATGAGATACTGCTGATTGTGGTCATTGGTGGTATTGGCTCCGTGACCGGCTCCATTCTGGGCTCTTTCCTGTACATCGCCTGCTCCGAATGGTGGCTGCGTTTCCTGGATGACCCCATGCCCTATCTGGGTGTGAACATCCCATTCATGCGCGGCGGCTTCCGTATGCTGGTGTTCTCGGTGATCATTATGATCGTGGTGCTGTTCTTCCGCAAGGGCATCATGGGCGACAGGGAGTTCTCGTGGGATGCCATCATCAACTTCTTCGGAAAGCTGTTCAAAAAGAAGGATAAAGCGGCGAAGGAGGTGACGTCCAAATGAGCAAGAACGTATTGTCCGTGGAGAACGTCACTATGCAGTTTGGCGGCGTGGTGGCCGTGGACAATCTGAATCTGGAGGTCAACGAGGGCGAGATTGTGGCGCTGATTGGCCCCAACGGCGCTGGCAAGACCACAGCGTTCAATGTCATCACCGGTGTGTATGCGCCCAGCAACGGCCGCGTTTCCTTCAAGGGGAACTGCATCGTGCGGAACCATCCCTCCGGAAAGATGAAGAAGCAGTATAAGGGTGAGCACGCGGATATGTACACCGCCCAGTTCGCCCCGGAGGAGGCGCTGGACGACGAGGCGCTGAAGGCCTGGAAAGAGGGCCAGAAGGCGTTGGACAGCTACGCATTTACTGACCATGTGCTGGCCCCTACGCCGGATAAGATCACGGCGCTGGGTATGGCCCGTACCTTCCAGAATATCCGTCTGTGGAAGACCCAGACGGTGTTTGACAATGTGCTTATCGCCAAGCATATGCGGCGCACCAGCAATCTGTTTACCGCGGCGTTCCACCTGAACGCCAAGGAGGAGATGCAGCAGCGCGCCGAGGTGCTGGAACTGCTGAAGGTAGTGGGCCTGGAGGATGTGCAGAACGAGCTGGCTACCAGCCTGCCCTACGGCAAGCAGCGCCGGCTGGAGATCGCCCGCGCGTTGGCCACCGAGCCCACGCTGCTGCTGCTGGATGAGCCGGCCGCCGGCATGAACCCACAGGAGACGCTGGAGCTGGCGGAGTTCATCAAGGAGATCCGGGATCATTTCCACAAGACGATCCTGCTGATCGAGCACCACATGGACCTGGTCATGGGCATTGCCGACCGGATTTACGTGTTGGATTTCGGCAAGCTGATCGCCAAGGGCACACCGGAGGAGATACAGAACAACGAGCGCGTCATCGACGCATACTTGGGGGTGGCAGAAGATGCTGAAGATTGAGAATTTGTGTGTGTCTTACGGCGGCATCAAGGCGCTGCGCGGCATCAGCCTTGAGGTACCCGACGGCAAGATCGTCACCCTGATCGGCGCCAACGGCGCCGGTAAGTCCACCACGCTGCGGACTATCTCCGGTCTGGTAAAGGCGGACAGCGGCTCCATCACCTATGACGGACAGGAACTGCTGGGCAAGCCCATCAACAAGATCCTGGAGGCGGGCATCGCCCAGTCCCCGGAGGGCCGGCGGGTGTTCGCCAACCTGACCGTGTTGGAGAACCTGAAGGCCGGCGCGTACCTGCGGAAAGACAAGGACGGCATCGAGAAGGACATCAAGTGGGTGTATGAGCTGTTCCCCCGGCTGGAGGAGCGCAACTGGCAGCTGGCCGGTACGCTGTCCGGCGGCGAGCAGCAGATGCTGGCCGTGGGCCGCGCGCTGATGAGCCGTCCCAAGCTGCTGATGCTGGATGAGCCGTCGTTGGGTCTGGCGCCGCTGGTGGTGCAGGGCATCTTTGACATCATCCGCACCGTCAACGAGCAGGGCGTCACCGTGCTGCTGATCGAGCAGAACGCCAACATGGCCCTGAAGATCGCGGACTACGCCTATGTGCTGGAGACGGGCAACATCACCAAGTCCGGCACCGGCGCGGAGCTGCTGGCGGACGAGTCCATCAAGGAAGCCTACCTGGGCAAAAAGAAGAGCTGAACAAACATCCCCCGGCCGTCAGGCCGGGGGATGTTCATTTTGCGGATTGCCTTTCCTGCGTGAAGTTGTTATAATAGCCGGGAATATGACAGAAAAGGCGGTGTGCGCGGTGGAATATGCAATGATGGGGCTGGCGGCGCTGGCGGGCGGTGTGATCCAGCCACTGACGGGCTTTGGCGCGGCGGTCATTATGATGGTGGCGGCCAGTGCGTTTTACGACATGACCATCGCGCCCACCATCGTGGCGCTGATCTGCATGGCCCAGTCCGGCACCATGACGTGGATGTACCGCAAGCACATCGATGTAAAGCAGATCGCGCTGCCCATCGGGCTGTACACCGTGTGCAGTCTGGTCATCATCAATCTGCTGGGGAATTTCGACCTGCACGTGCTGACGGCGTTGTTCGGGGCGTTCCTGATCGCGCTGGCGGCGTACTTCCTGCTTTTTGCCAAGCGGGTGAAGCTGGATCAGCCCGGCCTGGCGGCGGGGCTGGTGTGCAGCGCCTTCTCCGGGTGCTGCGCCGGGGCGTTCACCATCGGCGGGCCTATGATGGCGCTGTATTTCGTCGCCATCGCCCGGAGCAAGGAGACGTATGTAGGCAATATGCAGTTCCTGTTCTTTACCACCAACCTCGTCAACTTCACCATGCGGACGGTGCGGGGCTATTTCAGCGCGGCACTGCTGCCTATGGCGGGGCTGGGTATGGTGTGCATCCTGCTGGGGCTGTGGATCGGTACACGGCTGAGCCGGAAGATGTCCGGCGACGTGGCCCGGCAGGTGGTGTACATCGGCGTGGGCGTCAGCGGCCTGGTGACGCTGGTGCAGGAGCTGATGAAATAAGATCAAAAAAGAAGCGGCGCACCGCGCCGCTTCTTTTTTTGCTTATTTCCGCAGAATGGTCTCCACCACGCTGTCCAGCCAGTGACCCTCGAACTGCTCAATGCAGCCGTCGTCGGTCAGCTTAGCCAGTGCCGGGTCGATGGGCATTTTCGCCAGCAGGGGGATGTGGTACGCCTTGGCGGCCTCCTCGGTCTTGCCTTCGCCGAAAATATAGAGTTTCTTGCCGCAGTCGGGACACTGGACGTAACTCATGTTCTCCACCAGGCCCACGATGGGGATGTTCATCATTTGCGCCATCTTCACGGCCTTCTGCACCACCATGGATACCAGGTCCTGGGGGCTGGCCACAATGATGACGCCATCCACCGGCAGCGACTGAAACACGTTCAGCGCCACGTCTCCGGTGCCGGGAGGCATATCCACGAACATATAATCCACATCGTTCCACAGGGTATCGCCCCAGAACTGCTGCACCACGCCGCCGATGACCGGCCCGCGCCAAATGACCGGGTCCGTCTCATGCTCCAGCAGCAGGTTCACGGACATCAGCTGTATGCCGGTGGCGGTGGTCACGGGCACGATGGCGTCGCCCTGCGCCACGGCCCGGCCGTGGATGCCGAAGGCCTTGGGGATGGACGGGCCGGTGATGTCCGCGTCCAGAATGGCGGTAGCCCTCCCGCCGCAGCGCCACCGCCAGCTGGCTGGTGACCATGGACTTGCCTACGCCGCCCTTGCCGGACACCACGCCGTAGACCTTACCGACGCGGCAGCCGGGGCGGAGGGGTTTTTTCTCAAATACGTTTACTTCCTTGCGCTCACCGCAGCTTTCGCCGCAGGTGCTGCAATCGTGGGTGCAATCGCTCATAACAGGTTCTCCTTTTAAATATTCTTACAGCTCGTCCCCGGCGGTGTAGACATAGCCGCACAGGGGACATTTGGGGTAGTCGAAATCGTGGGCAAAGCCGCATTTCGGGCATCGGCGCTGGTGCAGGCCGGGGTCGTTGCCGCTGGGCTGGGGAACGCCGCCGGTGAAGAATTCCAGCTTGCCGCAGGCGGGGCAGGCCATGATGGACACGTCCAGCGCGCCGGCCATCAGGTTGGGTAGGTCGCCGAATATCCAGCTGGTCTTGCCCAGCTGCAGTTTGTGCTGGCCCACGAACTGCATGGCCGTGCCGCAGCGGAGACAGTCAAAATGGGGCATGGCAGCCTCCTTTCGCTCTTTTATATATGGTATAGCACGATTTGAGGGGATTTGCAAGGGGGGGAGTGCCGCGCGAACACCGCCCTCTGTCCCTGTGTGCCCTAATGAGATTTCTTTCTATAGTGGCTTTTGATGAGATGGCCGATGAGGAAATAGATAAAAATCTCAGCAGAATACACCAATATCCACCATTTGAAATACACATAAGAAAGATACACGCATATCCCCAGATGCATTATTCCTGCATATAGTGCATAACGGGCATCACGGTTTTCTTTTCGCTTATCCGCAAGTGTGATGGGAACCATCAGGAAGAACGCGACTCCTATGCCAAATATGTAAAACGCATCGTAGTGAGGATAGCTTGCTTTAATTGTGATACCTGCGGCACATACATTTATGCCGGAAAAAGCGTAGCTGCAAATAGTGGTTAAAAGAGGCATTTTCCGCGGAGATGGAATGTATGGATGATTTTTACACATTGCGCCGTTTCGCCTCCTTCCCGCGGTTGTAGGGTGTGATGACCACATCGCGCCGTGGGCAGGGGATCCCCGCCCCTGCGCGCCCTAAGGATGCTCTCTGGTTGACGCATATTCATCTATGATATAGTTAGCGTATCTGGCTGCCTGCCGTTCTCTGCCTACAGGCGTTAGTTGAATGTTATTGATCCATTGATAGTAATGCGTCAATTCATGGGCCAAGGAAAGAAGGATCGACGCCAGAGCATTGTCTTTCCCTAAATGGTTCGCTAATTCATTATAATCACCCGCTGCAATTCGAATATACGGCTCATCCGAGTATGAAAAAGGTTCAAAAAAGCTTCCTACTACATGATCGCCATCTTTTGTGCGAATGGTTTTTGCTCCTTTGACATAAACAACGACTCTTAGCGGAAAGTAATATTGGGTTCTCAGCCAAATCGCGAATTGTAAGCACGCACGTTTTACTTCGGGGTGCGTATTCCTGTCGTATCGAAATCGCAAGCCGGTTCTTCTGAGGGAATTATCTGGAAGGTTCTTTTCCCAATCAGTAATTGTCCAAATATGCATATCCCGACCTCACAGCTTCGTGACGGTCACGTTTTCCTTGCCTTGCAGATAGGCCATCTCCCGCTTCTGGCAGGTGAACAGTAATATCTGGCGCCTTTGGCTTTCCTCCAGCAGATAGTCCAGCGCTGCGTGGAGCCGCTCGTCGTCGAAGGTCACCAGCGCGTCATCCAGAATGAGGGGCACCCGCTTGTCGGCGGGCAGCACCATGTCGCAGATGGCCAGCCGCACCGCCAGATACAGCTGGTCGGCGGCACCCTGACTCAGCAGGCGGACGCTGCGTCCCACCGGGTCGCCGACGGGCTCGGCGGACAGGGAGAAGTCCCGGCTCAGCAGCACACGGTCATAGCGCCCGCCGGTGATGGCGGAGAAGATCTCCGCCGCCCGTGCGCCCAGCGCCGGGGAAAAGCGGTTCTGCAGCACGGTGTTGGCCTGTGACAGAGCGTCCATGGCCAGCGCGATGGCGTCGTACTCCCCCTGCAGGGCGGTCAGCTGCTCCTGCTTCTGCGCCAGCTGGGCCTCCAGATCGCTGGAGCGATCCAGGGCGCGGATGCGGCCGGTGAGGGTGTCGAACCGGGTGCGCTCCTGCGCCAGCAGCGTCTGTGTGCGCGCCAATTCCGCGGCGGCCTCCTCGCGTGAGAGCGCAGGGCGCTGGATAGAGCTTTCGGCGGCCGGCTGTTCCGGCAGCTGCACCCGCAGGGCGTCCCGGTACAGGGCGGCTTCCCGGGCCGTCTGCCGGGCGTCGGCCAGCGCGGTCTTGCGGCGCCGGGCGTCTGACAGGGCCAGCTGTATGCCGGACAGATCGGCAGCGGCGGGGGCGAAGACGCGTACCTGGGTCAGCAGATCCCGTAGCCGGCGGCGGCAGGCATCTTCACTGTCCGCGGCGGAGACTTCCGCCCGGCGGGCAGCCTTTTTGGCCTTGGTCATCGCTTTTAGCGCCTTGCGCGCTTTTGCCGTTGCTTTGAGGGCTTTTCTGGCAGCTTTCTGCGCTTCGGTCTCGGCGGCTTTTTCCACGGTTTTCAGCGTTGCCTCCAACGTGCGTTCGACGATTTTTTTCGGCGCGGCTTTGGCTGCGGCGGGAAGCTTTTTGATTTTTTCGCGCACCGGGGCTCTGGACGCCGGGACGGGCGCGGCATTGCCGGCAGCCGGGGAAAGCGCGTCGGACGAGCCTTCGGGGGGCAGCTGGGCTGCTGCTAAAGTCTCGCTTTCGGCCGCGTTTT
>ERZ780212.2828-NODE-2828-length-10103-cov-2.773786_pt1 | contig 10103 bp, 9 predicted proteins | sample MGYA00511364_ERZ780212 | MGnify/ENA primary metagenome ERZ780212 (study PRJEB29588, sample SAMEA2147991) | human gut metagenome | biome: human gut; feature: human-associated habitat; material: faeces | place: Denmark | collected 2008/2010 ...
CGGACGCCGCGCGGTGTCCGCCGCCGCCGAGGAACGAGCAGGCGAGCGTCGCGTTGACACGCGCGCCTGTGCGCACGCTGACCTTCCACGCGCCGTCCTTCGTTTCCTTCATCGTCACAGCGCAGTCCGTGCCCTCGACCAAGCCGCCGAGGGACGCAAGGTCTTCCATGTCGGCCTCGGAAAGCGCCATGCTCTTTTGCAAGGACTGCGGCACGGCGACGATGACGACGCGGTCCTCGTCGTAGAATTCCATCGTGCGCAGCAGCTCTCCCTCAAGCGCCAGGCGCTTTTTGCTCTTTGTGCGGAAGTGCAGCTTGTTGGCGGCTTTATAGTCGATGCCCGTCTCCATCAGCGCCGCGGCCACGCGGTGCGTGTTCGCCGTGACGTTGGAGTAGACAAAGCAGCCCGTGTCGGTCGACACGGCGACATAGAGCGGCAGCGCAACAGCAGGCGTCAGCTGGCCGAGCTCCTGTGCGAGCTCGCAGAGGATCTCGCCGCAGGCGGCGCACTCGGGGTGCACGCAGCTCTCTTTGCCGAAGCCCTCGTAGCTCGGGTGATGGTCGATGGCGAGGTCGACGCGCGTTTTGAACATCTCGGCATTGTCGGGAAACAGGCTCAGCGCGGCGAGGTCGACAGAGACGACCGTCTCATAGTCAAAATCGTCCGCGACCCAATACTGCTCGACGTACTGCTCGAAGTGCTCGGTCGTCTCGCGGTTATAGAGGATGCCCGCGGTCTTGCCCATCTGGCGCAGCATGGCGCACAGCGCCGCAGCGCAGCCGAGCGTGTCGCCGTCCGGACGGCGATGGGTGAGAATGAGGTACTTGTCGTGCGCGCGGAGGTATGCCGCGACTTCGGAAACGGTCATTCCTGCTCATCCTCCGTGTTCAGTGTTTTGTTTTCGGGGTTTGCGGGCTTCACCACGCGCGGGTCGCGCAGCATCTCTAAGATGTGCGCGCCGTATTCGATGGAGTCGTCCGCGATGAACTGCAGCTCCGGCGTGTAGCGCAGCGACATGTTCGCGCCCAACTCGCGCCGGAGATAGCCCGCCGCGCTCTTGAGACCGCGAATGACGTCCTTTTCGAGCGACTTTTCGAGAACGCTCACGTAAATGCGCGAATAGCGCAGGTCACTCGTCGTGTCCACATGGGTAATGGTCACCATGCCGCTCTGGACGCGCGGGTCCTTGAGCGTGCGGAAGAGCGCGCTGAGCTCGCGCTGGATCTCTTCATTGATGCGTCCAATGCGATTGCTTGCCATTTTTATTCCTCCTTTGAAAAAAGCAAGGGCGGGCGAACGCCCGCCCCTACCTTAAGGCTTCTAAACATTGCGCCGCGCACGGCGCAAAAATCTTGATCTGTATTTCTGACGACCTGTGCGTCAGAAATACACTTTACAGGCTGCAAACGTGCAAGCGCAGCGAGTGCGCTGCCGCAGCCTGAATCCTACTCAAAAATTCGCTTCGCGGATTTTTGAAGTCTTACTGCTCGATCTGTTCCATAACGTACGCTTCAACGATATCGCCGACCTTGATGTCGTTGTACTTTTCGAAGCTCAGGCCGCACTCGTAGCCCTGCGCGACTTCCTTGACGGAGTCCTTGAAGCGCTGGAGCGAGGCGAGGTGACCCTCGTGGACGACGATGCCGTCGCGCACGATACGCACGTCGCACGCGCGCTGGATCTTGCCGTCGGTGACATAGCAGCCCGCGACGGTGCCGACGGACGAGACTTTGTAGGTCTGGCGAATTTCGGCGTGGCCGATGATGGCCTCGCGGAACTTCGGCGCGAGCATACCCTTCATAGCGGCCTCGATCTCGTCGATGGCGTCGTAAATGACGCGGTACATGCGCATGTCGACATGGTTGCGGGCCGCGCTGTCGCGGGCGACCGCGTCGGGACGGACGTTGAAGCCGACGATGATGGCGTTGGACGTGGCCGCGAGCATGACGTCGCTCTCGTTGATCGCGCCGACCGCGCCGTGGATGACGCGCACGCGGACCTCGTCGTTGGAGATCTTCTCAAGCGACGCCTTGACAGCCTCGACCGAGCCCATGACGTCCGCCTTGACAATGATGTTGAGGTTCTTCATTTCGCCCGCCTGGATCTGGCTGAACAGGTCCTCGAGCGAGACCTTCGTGATGGGGGCGTTGGCCTTGCGCTTTTCCTCTTCCTTGCGCTGCTCGACAAGCTCGCGGGCAAGGCGCTCGTCGGCGACGGCGTTGAAGTGTGCGCCGGCCTCGGGCACTTCGCCAAGGCCCGTAATCTCCACAGGCACGCTGGGGCCCGCGGTGGTGAGCTTCTGGCCCTTGTCGCTCATCATCGCGCGCACGCGGCCGACGGCCGTGCCAGCGATGATGATGTCGCCCTGATGGAGCGTGCCGTTCTGGACGAGCAGCGTTGCGATCGGGCCGCGGCCCTTGTCGAGACGCGCTTCCACGACCGTGCCGCGCGCCGGACGGTTGGGGTTGGCCTTGAGCTCGGCGACCTCGGCGGTCAGCGCGACCATTTCGAGCAGGTTGTCGATGCCCATGCCGGTCTTGGCGGAGATGGGGCAGACAATGGTGTCACCGCCCCAGTCTTCAGCAACAAGGCCGTACTCGGTGAGCTGCTGCTTGATACGCTCGGGGTTGGCATCGGGCTTATCCATCTTGTTGATGGCGACGATAATGGGAATTTCGGCGGCCTTGGCGTGGTTGATGGACTCGATGGTCTGCGGCTTGATGCCGTCCTCCGCCGCAACGACGAGGATGGCGATATCCGTGATCATCGCGCCGCGGGCACGCATGGAGGTGAACGCCTCGTGGCCCGGGGTATCGAGGAAGGTGATGGGCTTGCCTTTGATCTGCACCTGATAGGCGCCGATGTGCTGGGTGATGCCGCCCGCCTCGCCGGAGGCGACGTGAGCGTTGCGGATATAGTCGAGAAGGCTCGTCTTGCCGTGGTCGACGTGACCCATGACGACGACGACCGGCGCGCGGGGCTGGAGCTCGTCGGCGCTGTCCTTGTGATCGTCGATGAGCTTTTCCTCGATCGTCACGACGACTTCCTTTTCAACCTTGCAGCCGAGCTCTTCAGCGACAAAGGACGCGGTGTCGAAGTCGATCATCTGGGAAAGAGACGCCATCACGCCGTTTTTCATCAGGCACTTGACGACCTCGGCGCCCGTCTTCTTCATGCGGGAGGCCAGCTCGCCGACGGAGATCTCGTCGGGAATTTTGACGGTCAGCGGCGTCTTCTTCGCGATCTCAAGCTGCAGGCGGCGCATTTTCTCGGCCTCCTCCTGCTTGCGCTTGCCGGAGAACGGCTGCTGACGGTTGTTGCGGTTTCTGTTGTTGCGGAACTTTTCCTTGCTGCCGCGCTCTAAGTCGCGGCGGTCACCGGAGCGCTCGGCCATGTCCTGCAGCTTTTCGTCGTACTTGTCAAGGTTGACGTTCGTGACCTTGCGGGTGTCGACGATCTTCTTTTCCGGCACGCGCGTCGCGGGATGCTGCGTGGCGGTGGACTTGCTCTGCTGCTGCACCGGCTGGGTGTTCTGCTGCGGCTGGGCGGGCTTACCCTGCTGGCCCTGCTGGGGCTGGGGACGGCTGCCGCCGTTATTATTGTTATTTCTCGGCTGGTTCTGGGCATTATTCGCCTTCGGCTGGTTCTGCGCGGGGGCGGGGGCAGCCTTGGGCTCGGGCTTTTTCTGGGGAGCGGACTCGGCGTAGATCGACTCGATCTTCACCTGATGCTTCTGCGTCAGATGCTCGAAGATCAGGTTGACCTCGTCCGCGGACAACACCTGCGAAGGCTTCTTGCTCCCGTCCTCATAGGTACTCAGAACGGACAGAATGTCCTTCGACGTAAGGCCGAAGTCCTTTGCCATATCGGATACCTTGTTCTTGTTCATTGTAGTAGCCAAATTATTGCACCTCCGTGTGTTGTGATCTCTGCTTACTGTCTTTCTTGATGCTGCCCTTGCCCTTCTTCACGGGGCGGGAATGGGCAAAGCGCCTTGCCGCGCGCTGCTTTTCCGCGGCGCGGTGCGCCTTTTCTCTCTCGGCGCGCGTGCGTCCGTGCTTGACCGCGCCTCTCGGGCGCTTGCTCTCGCTCTTTTCCGCGCTCTTGGCCTTTGCGGCGGGAGCGGGCTGCGGTTCTTCCTGATGCGGCTTTTTCTTGCCGGTGCGCACATTTTTTTCGTGCTGCTTGAGCTCTTTCCTCCGCTCGGCGGCGCGGGCCGCCTTGATCGTCAGGCGCTTGGCCGCCTCGCCGTAGTGCGCTTCGTCACTTTCCGCCAGCTTTTTCGCGACGGCCTCGGCAAAGCCGATGTCCGTCAGCGCCAGCAGCGCGCAGGATGTGCGCCCCAGCGCTCTGCCGAGGTCCTCCTTCGTCGGCGGGATCTCAAGGCAGATGCACTCACCCGCCTCGCCGAAGTGGAGCGCGCGGCGGCGCGTGTTGTCCGCCGCATCCGAGGCGATGAGGATGAGCCGCGCGTGCTTGCTTCGTGCCGCCGCGCCGACGGGCTCTTCACCGACCTCCAGCTTTCCGGCCTTTTTGGCAAGGCCGATCAGATTGAGCAGTTTATCCACCGTTTGCCATCTCCTTTTCCATTTCTTCGTAGACGCTCTCGGGGATGGCCGTGTCCAGCGCGCGCTCAAGCGCGCGGGATTTGCGCGCCCGCTTGAGGCATTCGCTGTTCGGGCAGACGTAAGCGCCGCGCCCGGGCTTTTTGCCCGTAAAGTCGAGCGACACCTCGCCTTGCGGCGATTTGACGGCGCGGATGAGCGCGCGTTTGTCCTTCATCTCGCGGCAGCCCACACACTGGCGCTGCGGGATCTTCTTTACTTTCTGCATGAGCCGCCCTCCTTTGCTTTATTCCTGCGTATCCTCGCGATAGCTCTCGGGCTTAATGTCGATCTTGTAGCCGACGAGGCGCGCGGCTAAGCGTGCGTTCTGCCCCTCCTTGCCGATGGCAAGGGAAAGCTGATCGTCGGGCACGATGACGCGGCAGGCCTTGCCCTCTTCGGCAAGGCGCACGTCGACAACATCCGCCGGAGCGAGCGCCGCGGCGATGTACTCCGCGGGATCGTCGCTGTACTTGATGATGTCGATCTTTTCGCCGCGCAGCTCTTCGACGATGCTGTTCACGCGCTGGCCGTGGGGGCCGACGCACGCGCCGATGGGGTCGACGTTCTCGTCGTTGCTCCACACCGCCATCTTCGTGCGGGAGCCCGCCTCGCGGGCGATGGAGCGAATTTCGACTGTGCCGTCGTAAATTTCGGGCACTTCGAGCTCGAAAAGACGCTTGACCAAACCCGGGTGCGTGCGGGAGATCACGACCTGCGGGCCTCTCGACTGGCGGCGCACGTCGACAAGGTAGACCTTGATGCGCTGACCCTCGATGAGCGTCTCGCCCTTGACCTGCTCGCCGGCGAGAAGAATGGCGTCTGTCGCTTCCGTGCCGGTGCCGATGCGAAGGGACGCATTGCCCGTGCGGGGATCGATGCGCGTGACGACACCGGTGAGAATTTCATGCTGCTTGGAGTTGTATTCGTCGTAGACCATGCCGCTCTCGGCTTCGCGCAGGCCTTGGATGATGACCTGCTTGCCGTTGCCCGCGGCGATGCGGCCGAATTCGATGTTGTCGACGGGAATGTTGACGATATCGCCGACATTGTACTTGGCGGAGATGGCCTTCGCGTCGTCGAGGCTCATCTGCGTGCCGGGGTTCTCGACCTCATCCACGACTTCCTTCTGCACGAACATCTTGAGCTCGCGCTTGCCCTCGTCCACATCGACCACGACGTTTTCCACGCCCTCGTGGTCGCGCTTGTAGGCGGTGGTGAGCGCCTGAACGATCTTATCCATCATAAAGGTCTGAGAAATGCCGCGTTCCTTTTCCAGCATCGCAAGCGCTGCGAAGATTTCATCACATTTCATGGGTATGCTCCTATTCTGTATAATCAAAGTAATTGGTATTCTTTTTGGTTAAAAGTCGCAGCGCAGGCGCACGAGCGCGACAGCGTCCTTTTCAAAGCGCTTTTCCTCTTCGCCGATGCGAAGCGTGACCGCGCCGTTGTCGTAGCCCGCGAGGTCACCGGAAAATTCCTTGCGCCCGTCCACGGGCTTGTAGGTCTTCAAGAGCACGGGCGAGCCCATGAACTGCTCAAAGTCACCGGGCCGCTTGAGCGGGCGCTCCGCGCCGGCGGACGCGACCTCGAAAATGTAGCTCGACTCGATGGGGTCGGCCTCGTCCAGAATATCACTCAGCGCGCGGGAGATGGCCTCGCAGTCGAGGATGTTCACGCCGCCGTCCTTATCAATGTAGATCCGCAGATACCACTGTCCGGCCTCGCGGACATATTCCACGTCCCAGAGCTTGCAGCCGTTCTCTTCGACCACGGGGAGCGCCAGTTCGCGCACGGTCTCTGTCACTTTCTTCATTGTATCCCTCGCAATCCGTGTTTTTTCCGAAATTTGCAAAAGAAAGAGCGGGCCAAACGGTCCACTCTGCGTTTCCTGCATCCATAACACAAGCATACTATCACACAAAGCTGCGGAATGCAAGCGTTTTTGCGCGCAGTTTGCGGCTTTTTTGAAAAAATTTCCGCTGTTTTTTGTTATTTTTTGCGCGCCGCACCCTTCCCGCTTGCAAAGCGGGGAAAAGTATGCTATAAGGATAGGACTCTGAATAGAGAATGAGAGAGAGGGATATTTTATGGCGCGTTCCGCCACGCTCGATATGACGCAGGGCAGCCTTGGCCGCCAGATCATCGGCTTTTCGCTGCCTCTGATGTTCACTAACCTTTTGCAGATGCTCTTCAGCATGGTCGACCTTGCGGTCGTCGGCCGCTTTTCAAGCTCCGCTGCCATGGGCTCGGTCGGCTCGACCACGACGCTCATCTTCCTGTTCACGGGCTTTCTGATGGGCCTTGGCAGCGGCGTCAACGTGCTTGTCGCCACGCACTTCGGCGCACGCAGCGAGAAAAACGTGCGCGAGTCCGTTCACACGTCGTTTCTTGTCTGCCTGATCGCGGGCTTTTTGATGCTGGCGCTGGGCCTTATCTTTGCCCGCCCGCTGCTCGAGCTTCTGAACACGCGCGACGATCTGATCGACGGCGCGGAGCTGTACCTTCGCATTTACTTCCTTGGCATGCCCGCCGCCGCGCTCTATAACTACGGCAACGGCGTTCTGAATGCCATCGGCGACACGAAAACGCCGCTCATCTTCCTTTCCACCGCGGGCGTGCTCAATGTCATCCTCGACCTTGTGTTCGTCATCGGGCTCGGGATGTCGACCGACGGCGTCGCGCTCGCGAGTATGCTCTCGCAGTGCGTGTCCGCGGGGCTCATCGTCCGCTCGCTCATGCGCAGCAAGGAGATCTACAGCCTCAGCTTAAAAGAGGTCCGCTTCCACAAGGACAAGGCCATCCACGCGCTGTCTGTCGGCGTGCCGGCAGGTTTGCAGAACGCGATCTTCTCGGTCGCAAACCTCTTCATTCAGGCGGGCGTCAATTCGTTCAGCACCGTCGTCGTCGAGGGCAACTCCGCGGCGGGCAATGTGGATAACCTCGTCTACTCCGTGATGAACGCGTTTTACATCGCCTGCTCGAGCTTTGTCGGGCAGAACTACGGCGCGGGCAAATCGCGCCGCGTGCTCAAGAGCTACCTGCTGACGCTCTGCTATTCCGCAGTAGCCGCAGCGGTGCTCGGCGGGCTGTTCCTGCTGTTCGGGCACCAGTTTCTCTCGCTCTTCACGTCGGAATCCGACGTCATCGAGGCGGGCCTCGCGCGCATCTGGGTCATGTGCTTCTCGTTCCCGATCTCGGCCATGATGGACTGCACCACCGCCGCCTCGCGCGGCCTTGGAAAGGGCCTCGTGCCGATGATCTTCGTGTTCCTCGGCTCGTGCGTGTTCCGCGTGGCGTGGATCTACACCGTGTTCGCCCACTTCCATACGATCCGCTCGCTCTATATGCTCTATCCGTTCTCGTGGGTACTCACGGGCGCGGCGGAGATCGCATACTTTTTGTATTGCTATAAGAAATATGTCAAGCCGCTGGATGCGTCCCACGCAGCGGAATGAAAAAGAGCTGTCCGAAAGGACAGCTCTTTTTTTGCGGCCACACTGGGCGCGTTTGCTTTTTCGCGCTTGTGCGAAAAACCCAAAAATTTTCACAGCTTTTGCAAAGCTGCCAACTTGCGGTTTTTGTAATCCGCGTCCCCCGTCACCTCGCGGAGCACGGTGATCTCCTCCGGCAGCGCGGCACTGCTTTGCCCGTACTGGAACAGCACGGCCCTTTCCGCGCTGAAGGGGTACATGTCGATCTCGCAGCGGCGGTCGGCGAAGACGAAACGATACTTTGTCTTGCGCACGGGCGAGAGCGCCGTGTCGCGCTCTAAGAGGTATTTTTCATACTGCTTTTGCGAGATGGGGCGTTCGGTGTCCCATTTTTCGCCGTTTTCCATGCGATGCTTTTCGGTGTAGAAGTACAGCGTCTCCGCGCCGCTTTTCTGCATGCGCACGCGGCGCTCGATGTTCGGGTTCGTCAGCGCGAGATACGTCTGCGTCATGTCGATGGCCGCGGCGCGGTATTTGTGGGAAAACGCCGCCATGTCGGGCATGGCGATAAGGTACTTGCGCTTTTGCGCCATCGGCTCGACCTCGCCCACGGCGCGGTAAATCTCGCGCAGGGCGCGCTCGATTTTATTGTTGAAATTTGCGTCGTTGTCGATGATGCGCAGATTCGGGTGCGCGCTCCACGCGCGCAGCGTGCGGTCATCCATCTCGCGAGCGAATTCGATGGATTCCGTGCGCGCGTTGTTGCCGAGGTCATAGGCAAACTCCGCGCCCTTGGCGCAGGTGATGAGATGGAGCACCATGTCGTAATTGGCGAGCACACGCTCTTCGGTGCGGCCGTCAAAGCGCGCGATGACCTGCGTGAACTCCTCATCCGACACGTAGGCCTTGTCGTCCATCAGCGCGCGGTCGTAGAGAATGAGAATATTGTCCTCCGGCACGAGCTGCGCAGCGTCCAGCGCGAGCTTTTCCTTATGGATCTGGTCGGCGACGACAAAGTCCTGAAATTGCAGCATCGACATACAGTTGTCAAAGGGCTTGATGCCAAAGCCCGAAATGAGCTCAGTTGCCGTCTCGGGGATCGTGATGACGCGCCAGCCGTCCTCCTGCTTGAATTCCTTGAGCACACGGCTTACGAGCGTGGTTTTGCCCGCCGCGGGGCCGCCCGTGAGGACGATCTTTGTGATGCGCTTTGCCATAGTTACGCTTCCTTTCCGTGCAGAAGATAGTCGCCGAACGCTTCGACGGTCTTAAAGTACAGGTCGCAGTTTTGACGCATGAACGCCTCGATCTCTGAGATGTCGTTCGACCAGCCCGCGGCGGCGAAGCGCATATTCGCGGCCTTTGCCATGTCATATCCGGGCTTTAAGTCGTCGAGCACGAGCATCTGCTCGGCGGTGAAGCCGAGCTTTTCCATGATATCATAGAGCGCGTGCGGCTGGGGCTTGCGCCGGTCCTTTGGCACCTCCCAGCCGTAGACGAGCTTCGGCTCGGGGAGCTTATTTTCGCGGTAGTCGCGCAGAATGTTCGGCGAGAGCGAGTGCGACACGACGCAGATCGTGCCGCCCGCGTGCACGTAGTCCCACAGAATATCGCGCATCCCGTCGTAAACCTGCGGCACGTGGTGCTGGACATATTCGTGCCAGTACGCCTGCTCGTGCTTCATATCCTCCTCGGTCATGCCGACCTCGCCGTGGAAAAAGTCATAGACGCCGGGGTCAAAGTTTTTGAGGACGTATTCCTCCAGTGTGTAGCGCTTCGCCTTGGGGAAAAACTTCGCCGTGTACTCGGCAAAGCAGGGATAGTGCACCGTCGCGGTGGAGTTGACCACAGTGTCGTCGTGATCGAGCACAAGGCAGGGGTAGGTCATAAAAGGGACTCCTTTTTGATACTTTTTATAATTATAAAAGTATAGCATATTAAGTGTCCGCCCTGCAAGGGCGGGAAAAAGCAGCGCCGAAGGCGCTTCGTCTTGATTCCCTGCACCGTGCAGGGGAACGGGCAAAGGGGGCCATTCTCTCACGTGAGAGAATGGCCCCCTTTA
>ERZ780212.2831-NODE-2831-length-10094-cov-5.018030_pt1 | contig 10094 bp, 5 predicted proteins | sample MGYA00511364_ERZ780212 | MGnify/ENA primary metagenome ERZ780212 (study PRJEB29588, sample SAMEA2147991) | human gut metagenome | biome: human gut; feature: human-associated habitat; material: faeces | place: Denmark | collected 2008/2010 ...
TGTCGGGGTATGGCAGGCGGTTGCCATGAATACCATTATTTATATATCCGGACTGCAAACAGTACCTGAGGATGTTTACGAAGCCAGCATGCTTGATGGAGCAGGCAAATGGAAGCAGTTCTGGAAGGTTACATTTCCACTCGTTATGCCATTTGTTACAATCAATCTGGTGCTCAGCACAAAGAACTTCCTCATGGTATTTGACCAGATTATGTCATTGACAAAGGGCGGCCCGGCGCAGAGCACTGAGTCAATCTCATACCTGATTTACAGAAATGGTATGGATGGAGGACAGTTTGGCTTCCAGAGTGCAAACGCAGTAATTTTCTTTGTTGTAATTGTGGCTATTTCACTATTCCAGATGGGCGTTATGAATAAGAAGGAGGAGCAGTTATAATGAAAAAACAAAAATCAAACTGGGTACTTACCATCGTTTTAATATTGGGAACCTTAACCGTATTTTTCCCGCTGTATATGGCTGTTATCATTGCCTTCAAGAAACCGAGTGAGATGACAAATGATGTCGCAGGAGCTCTTTCATTCCCTTCAAAGTGGAGCTTTTCAAACTTCACAGAGGCTATGAAGGTGACTGATTTCTGGCATTCTCTCGGAAACAGCTTACTTATCACTATTGTGACCATTGTTCTCGCAATCCTTATCCATTCGATTGCAGGATATGTTATCGGACGAGGCATGGCAAGGAAAAAGAGCTTCCGTTTCATATATCTTTACATTGTAAGTGGTATGTTTGTACCATTCTCAATTCTCATGATGCCTCTTGTAAAGCAGACTGCGCAGATGGGACTTGGAAACAGGGCAGGAGTTATCATTTTATATCTTGTATTTTACATGCCAATGAATGTATTATTATATAGTGGATACTTGAAAAATATCCCTATGGCACTTGAGGAGGCTGCAGACATCGATGGCGCAAGCACATGGACAACATACTGGAGAGTTGTATTTCCTATGATGAAGCCTATGCATGCGACAGTAGCCATCCTGACAGCACTCGGTACCTGGAATGATGTCATGACACCGCTTGTCATCATGTCAGGAACAGGACAGAATACACTGCCGTTGGCACAGCTGAATTTCCAGACACAGTTTGGAACCAACTACAATCTGGCATTTGCATCATATATTCTGGCTTTGATACCGATACTTATATTCTATATAATCTGCCAGAAGCAGATATTAAACGGTGTTGCAAACGGTGCAATCAAGGGATAATTTTTAAACACTATTTTAACAATGATATGGAGTGATTTTATGGCAATTATATTTAATCCAAACAAGAAAATTTTTACTTTACAGACAGCTCACACCACATATCAGATGCAGGTAGACAGACTTGGCTATCTGCTGCATCTGTACTACGGAGCAAAAAGCACATGTGATATGGACTATGTGCTGACATATGCTGACAGAGGCTTTTCAGGCAATCCTTACGCAGCGGGCATGAACCGTACATATTCGCTTGATACGCTGCCACAGGAGTATCCAACTCTTGGTACAGGCGATTTCAGAAATATTGCGCTTGATATCAAAAACGAACAGGGCACTGAGAGTGTTGAGCTTCTTTATAAGAGTTATGAAATCAGAGACGGAAAATACGCTCTAAAGGGACTTCCGGCAGTGTGGGCATCTGATGATGAAGCGCAGACTCTTGAAATAGTTCTTGGCGATGATATCGCAGGCGTTGAGGTGCATCTGCTTTATGGTGTGCTCGAGGGTTGTGATGTCATCACAAGAAGTGTGCTCATTAAAAATACAGGCAGTGGAAATATTACAATTGAAAAGGCTCATGCTGCCTGCCTGGATATGGTTTACGGAGATTATGATGTGATCAGATTCTACGGTAAGCATGCCATGGAGCGCAATCTTGAGCGCACACACTTAGGACACGGCACACTTTCATTCGGAAGCCGCAGAGGAACCTCAAGCCACCAGTACAATCCGGCGGTTATTCTCGCACAGCGCGATACTACAGAAAATGCAGGAGACTGCTATGGTATGCTTTTTGTATACAGTGGCAACTTCTCATGTGAGGCAGAAAAGGACCAGATTAACCAGACACGCCTTTTAATGGGACTTTCCGATGAGCTGTTTTCATATCCGCTTGCGGCAGGAGAGACCTTTACAGTGCCTGAGGTGATTATGTCATACTCGGCAGACGGTTTCTCACAGCTTTCACATCAGTACCACACCTGCATCAGTGAGCATGTGTGCAGGAGCAGATTTGCACATGAGGTAAGACCGGTGCTCATCAATAGCTGGGAGGCTGCTTACTTTGACTTTACCGGTGATACGATAGTAGATCTTGCAAAGGAGGCCGCATCACTGGGCATAGATATGGTGGTCATGGATGACGGCTGGTTTGGAAAGAGAGATGATGATAATTCATCACTCGGAGACTGGTTTGTGAATGAGAAAAAGCTTGGCGGAACACTTTCTGAGCTCATCGACAGAGTGCATGCACAGGGAGTGAAGTTTGGAATATGGATTGAGCCTGAGATGGTGAATGAGGACAGTAATCTGTACAGAGAGCATCCTGACTGGGCTATCCAGATTCCGGGAAAGCTTCCTGTACGCTCAAGAAACCAGCTTATTTTAGATTTTTCGAGAAAAGAAGTCAGGGACAATATTTTCGATCAGATCTGCGCAGTGTTTGACCAGGGAAAAATCGACTACGTGAAGTGGGATATGAACAGAAGCATGGCTGATGTGTATGCAGGAAATCTTGCATACGACTACGTGCTTGGAGTGTATGATTTTATGGAGCGTCTGGTGACAAGATATCCGGATATACTTCTTGAGGGCTGCAGCGGTGGAGGTGGACGATTTGATGCAGGCATGCTCTACTACAGTCCACAGATATGGTGCAGTGACAATACAGATGCCATAAACCGTACAAGAATACAGTATGGCACATCGTTCTTCTATCCGGTATCATCCATGGGAGCGCATGTATCGGCAGTGCCAAATCATCAGACAGGCAGAGTGACAAGCCTTAAAACAAGAGGCATCACAGCCATGGCAGGAACCTTTGGCTATGAGCTGAATCCGGCCCTTCTGTCGGATGAGGAAAAGGAAGAAATCAGAGAGCAGATAAAGACCTTTAAGAAGTATGAGATGCTTATAAATGAGGGCACCTACTGGCGCCTTACAAGCCCATTTGAGGATGAGGTGGCTGCTTGGATGTCTGTCTCAAGGACAAAGGACAGGGCGCTTGTGAGCGTGGTTCGTCTGTATGCAGAGGCAAATGCGGCAGCATGCTATGTGAAGCTTAAAGGCTTGGAGTCTGATGCAGTATATATTGAGGAAAATACCGGCAGGCAGTACACAGGTGCAGCACTGATGAATGCAGGAATACCGCTTCCGTTTGCCGTAAAGGAGTATGAGGCATATCAGTTTTCATTTATCAGGCTTGATGAGGCAAAGAAGCTGTATGATGAGATAAAGAAGGTGTGCGGCAATCTAAAATTAAATGAGGCTGACACTGCAGATAGTGCTTCTGATAACCGTATTGTAATAAGCATCTACGGCGGCTCAGGCTCAGGAAAGACAACGATTGCAGCAGCCCTGCAGCAGTATTTTTTGAAGGATAATACAGCCTGCTATGTGCTGACTGGGGACAATTATCCACACCGTATCCCGATGAGAAACGACGAGGAACGCCTTAATGTGTATAACGAGTCCGGCGAGGATGGCTTACGTGGATATCTTGGAACACCTAAGGAGATTGACTTTGACAGGATTAACAAGGAGCTTTCAGAGTTTAAGGAAGGAAAAGATATAATTGAGATAAAGCATATGGGCCGCGAGGACGGTGATATCTCATATGACGAGACTGATTTCACAGGAATTAAAGTGCTCATCCTGGAGTGGACCCATGGAGGAAGCGAATACCTTAAGGGTGTTGATATACCTGTATTTCTGGAGAGCTCGCCTGAGGAGACAAAGGCACGCCGCATTAAGAGAGGACGTGACGAAAACGCCGCAAGCCCTTTCATATGCCGCGTGGTAGAATTGGAGCAGGAAAAGCTTGATTTGCAGGGAAAAAATGCGCGTATCGTAGTTGGAAAGGATGGCAAAGTCTATGAACAATAAACCTATGCTTAATGCATATCCTGACAGTCTGGGCGGTAAGCTTTCCGATATCGCAGCGCTGCTCAAAAAGAAGGAAATGCAGGACACATTTTCATCATTTTATATTCTGCCAAGCCTGTATCATTCGGATTTGGACCGCGGATTTTCGGTCGTGGACTACAATCTGAATGAGGAGCTTGCGACAATAGAGGATTTATCGCAATTGAAGGAGCTGGGGATTGACTTAAAGCTTGACTTTATTTTAAATCATGCTTCGGCACAGTCACCACAGTTCAAGGATCTTGTGGAAAAGGGCGATGAGTCGGAGTACCGCGACTTTTTCATAGACTGGAACAAGTTCTGGGAAGGTCATGGAGTCATGACGGACGAGGGCTACATACAGCCTGATGAGTCATGCTTAAAGCAGATGTTTTTCAGAAAGCCGGGGCTTCCGATTCTTATGGTTGAGTTTCCGGATGGACGAAGGGTGCCATACTGGAACACATTTTACCAGGAGGTGCATGGCAGAGATTATCTGGGGCAGATGGATTTAAATATAAAGTCCGAAAAGGTATGGGATTTTTATCGTGAAACACTTGAAAAAATAGCATCCTACGGTGCGGCTATTGTGCGGCTCGATGCATTTGCCTATGCGCCTAAGGCACCGGGGAAAAAGAATTTCCTGAATGATCCTGAGACCTGGGAATTTCTACAGCAGATCCATGAGCTTGCAGCTCCGCTTGGGCTGACTCTGCTGCCTGAAATACATGCGGCATATGAGGAGAAAATATACAAAACCCTTGCAGATAAGGGCTATGCCACATATGATTTCTTTTTACCGGGACTGGTAATTGACGCGATTGAGAACAGGAGAGCAGATTACCTTGCAAAATGGGCGCGTGAGGTTGTGGATGATAAAATCTCCACTGTCAATATGCTTGGCTGCCATGACGGCATACCTCTTCTGGATTTAAAGGGTCTGCTTCCGGAGGATGATATTCGTTCGCTTATAGATTTGATTGTATCTCGTGGCGGCATGGTCAAAAATCTTCACGGACAGAAGAATATATATTATCAGGTCAATGCCACATATTACAGTGCTCTTGGTGAGTCTGACAGCAAAATGCTTCTGGCCCGTGCTATTCAGATGTTCATGCCGGGTAAGCCGCAGGTATGGTATCTGGATCTCTTTGCAGGCAAAAATGACCATGAGGCGGTAAGACGCGCAGGAGAATCAGGACACAAGGAAATCAACAGGACAAACCTCAGTGCATCCGATATTGGGGAGGCACTAAAAAAGGATGTTGTTGCAAAACAGCTTGAGCTGCTTCGCATGAGAAATACCCATAAGGCGTTTGAGAAGGGAGCTGTCATCACAGTAGCAGGAGAAGGACCAAAGCTTTCAATCCGCTATGATAACGGTGAAGCATATGCGCTTCTTACGGTGGATTTTGAAGCCGGAGCATATGAGATAGAGCTGAGCTGATTTGTGTATTACTTATATGAAGCAGTTAGAATATATTTATCATAAAAGATGCGATATCAAAAAGGAACCGGATTTTCCGGTTCCTTTTTTGCTGCGTAGAATTATTAACATTCCAGTATTTATCAGCTGTTAAGTATGTGTAAACGATTTCATGAATTAGCTTTGAAAACCTGTACTTCTGGTGTTTATATTGCACTCAAGCAAACGAGCTACAGCCGTTGCTGGAAGAAGCAAAAGAAGTGGATGGCTCATAGAGGATAATAAAGAAAGAGAGGTTCATGATGTTAAATGTCATGGACCTCTCTTTCTTTAGGGGAAAATTATAAATGTTTCAAATAATTTTCTACATTCTGATACTCAACGCCATTTTCCATGACGGAATCTTCACCACGATAGAGCACACATCGCTTGGTAATCTGGCCAAATCTCTGACTTGTTTGATTCAGTTTCTCTTCGTCAACTAAGAAGCGGGCTTGCATTGGAACAATTTTCGAGCTGTGTTTTATTTCGTAGCATTCACATGTATTGAGTTTAGCATCGTAAATTACCATATCGTATTCGCCGACAGCAAATTGCAATTTGAAAACACGTTGATGCCTTTTAGCCGATTTGAATGTTTCTAAAAGTACGATGTCTTCCATCATACGACCACGCACTTCTTCCAAAATACGTTCAGAAACTAACATTTTTTCGTGCTCGCTCAATGTAGAGAATAATTCATCTTTTGTCAAAGAATGAACCAATGCCTGTGCCTGGCAATAACGCATGCCTGGTTGCGTGAATAAAATATTCTCTAGTGGTTCGGCACTTGGAATTACCGTTTCTCGTGGAACGTCAACAATCAGGTCAAGTGCTTTCAAATATTCTTTGATTTCCTCTATGTGAGCATTTGTAATACCAATAGATTGTTCTTCTTTATTGTGAATCTCCAACATATCCATTAATCGTTTGGTTACTGCTTCTGTATCGATTTTATCCAAAATATCTGTACGCTGTTTGGGATTACGATCTCTTCGCAAAACATCAGCAGCTGAACCCAAATCATGAGATTTGAATTTGTCGGTCAGGATACGAATAAGGAAACGATGATTCATATCCTCAATGATTCGATTGATAGCACCTGTTAGTTCACCTGCCTCATAGAGTGATTGGAGATGACGGAAATATCCTCCGTCTTGACAACAACTCAGGGAGTGCTGGATATTTTTACAGATTGCGGTATCGATATAACGCCGTGTGGATTCGTCATCACGGAACGAAGCATCCTCTGAAATAACGTCTTTATCATCAAAATCCAGTTCTCCTGCACGAAGTGTGCCGCCATAGCGAATATACTCGTCAATACTGTCGATACCGAGTAAACGACTATGTTCACGGAATGGAATAAAGGTAGTGTGAATCGTAACAGCTCGATCATAAAGTTCCTGATGAAGCGCAAACCAAAAGCCAAGAGAATCTGTTCCGGATAAAACAATTTTCATACCTTGTGCAGCGTAGATATCAGAGAATAGTGCTGCTGAATCAATAAAGTCGGGCATTAGGGTTACTTCGTCAATAAAAACATATTCATATCCCAGATCAAGGAGTTTGCCCAAATCACGATTCATCGCTGCCATGGTATCGCTCCCTTTTGCTTTGATGTATGCTGATTTTGCGGACTGTGATGGAGTCATTCCTAAAACAGCCTGACGCAGCATTGTTGTCTTTCCTGTTCGTCGCAGACCAAATACCAAGCATACACGATCTGTTTCCTCACTGTTTAAATATGCCTGTAACTGTCTGAAACAATCACGTTTTCCCCAGTTTTTTACACCTTTTGTCAGTGCCAGAAGACGTTCTCCGATAATGACAGAAGTTTCAAAATCTGTAGATTTAGATGGATCAATAGAACTGTGTTGTTTCAGTTCTTTCAATTCTTCTTGAAGCTGTTTGCGCCTTTCAACACCTGCAAAAATTTCTTCGCGTTCGTTCTTTTTAATGTACTTGCTTTTGCTTTTTCCATTCTCTGTCCATTGCAGATAAGGCTGCTCTTTGCCGTAAATTTTCTTCATGTTGATAGAACCTTGTGGTAAGGCTGCTATCTCGTTTTCTAATTCATAAATTCGTTTGTAGATATCCATAATATCACCCCGTTTCTTACAATCTATTATAACCCATTTTGAGTGAAACATCAATGGGTTATAATGGGTTATAACGTCAAAAAATGTGGAAGTGAAACGACTACTTTTTTGTCGTGAACAAAAGATTGTGAAATCAAGATGGATAAAGTATAATAATCATAAGTTATTTTTCTGGGAACTATGCGTATTGTTGTAAAAAACAACGGCATTGTAGTATAGTTAAAATGTATTGATAAGCCGGAAGAGCTGCTGCAGATATAAGAGGTAACAATATGGAATACGAACACATAACCCACTCCTTCGAGCCTGTCTATGATGAAAACAGCCGCATACTGATCCTCGGCACTCTGCCGTCCGTTGCATCAAGGGAAAACAATTTCTATTACGGACACAAGCAGAACCGTTTTTGGAAGCTGCTTGCGTATCTGTTGGATGAACCGGTGCCGGAGACGATAGATGAGAAGAAATATATGCTGTTTAAAAACCACATAGCCATATGGGATGTGATACAAAGCTGTGATATCAAGGGTTCGAGCGACAACAGCATCAAAAACGTCGAACCGACAGATATAAGGAAAATTCTTGCCACAGCCGATATAAAGCAGGTCATTGCAAACGGAAATAAAGCAGGGGCACTTTATAAGAAATATCAGCTTCCGCTGACAGGCATGGAGGCAGTCACGCTGCCGTCCACAAGCCCTGCAAATGCGGCATGGACCTTTGAAAAACTGTGCGCAGCATGGGGAGATATCATAAAAGTGTAAAGGGGTTAACGGGCAGAATCAAAACCAGATGAAAAGGAAATGATGATTTGGATGTATGGAATAGTTCTTTTTTACAACATTATACTCTCGTTGCAGTAACTTATGTGTTCCATTATCTCATTTTTCTAAATATATAGTTCTCAATAAACGTGAGTATAACAATTATGCATTTCAATTTGTTATTGAAGCACCTTCAACAGCAGAAGAGTTGACTACGAAATTTGATATTGCGTTTGTTTTAGATGACTCTGGTAGTATTTCGTCTTCAGACTTTACAAAGATGAGGGATGAATGCAAACAATTATCCGATAGATTTACAGAAAATGATAGATTGGCTTTATTCATGTTTGCGTCTTCTGTATCAAAATTGACTTCATTTACGGATAAAGATACTTTTGCAGAATGTTTGAGTTCTTACAGAAGAACAAATGGTATGACTGCATTATATTCAGGAATTAATAGTGCAACTACAGAGTTTAAGAATTATTCAACCGATGCATCCAGAATTATGATTGTCGTTACGGATGGTTACAATAACCAAAGCGGCGCAAGTTCTGCTACGGTGATAAATAATGCTATTGAAGAAAATGTAATTATTTACTGTGTTGGTGTGGGAAGCGTAAATTCTACAGTGCTTAAAAATATTAGTGAATCTACTGGTGGATGCTATTATTATATCAATCAGTTTAGTCAGTTAAATGGCATTTTTGAAAATATTATTTCTGAAACAGACTTATATAAGGACTCTGATGGCGATGGATTAAGTGATTATCATGAAAAAATGATAGCTGCGGGTAAAATGCATACAGGTTCAGGAGAAGCTTTGAGGTTATGTACAACCATGAATTATTTATCATCAGATTCTGATGGCGATGGTTTAGCTGATTCCGAAGAAGTAGAAATTAGAAAAATTCCAAATTCTGAGAACTATTATTGTTATATGGTTTCAAACCCATGTGTAGTAGATACAGATTGCGATAGTTATAATGATTATGTTGAGGAATATATTGGAAGCTCTCCAGTCAGCAAAATCAATAAAATTGAACAGACAGAGTCTTCAACATCGGGGTATTCAGTTAAATGGTCTGATTGGCAGGAATTAATCGAGGAACATGCATGGAACTATATCCATAATGCAGTTGAGGCAGATATATATAGTAAAAATGTGGGTATTCAATTAGAAACGCCAATCAGTGTCGGAAGAATAGATGTTCTTAGACTTGCAACAAATGAAGTATGGGACGTTAAGCCCCCTTCATATGTATATGAGCCGAATAGATCAAAAGGAATTGCACAAGTATCGCGTTATGTAAATGCAATAGGTGGAAAAATAGGAGGTCTATATATTAAAGGTTCTTCTTTTGAAATAGGGGATTATAAAGTTCAATATTCTAATATGAATAATGGACTTATAGTATATAGTTTCAAGAAAAAACAACCGGATGAAGTTCCAGTTCCGGTGCCAGCGCCTGAAACAGAAAAAGATGATAACTATGTATATGTTCCTCAATATCAACCAGCGCAAGAGATTCAATTCTGGGGAACTGTAGCAGCTGTTCTTATCGTTGGAGGAACAATTGCAGAAGATGTGATTACAGGTGGTGGCGGAATTGCAGATGATGCCGCATCATT
>ERZ780212.2833-NODE-2833-length-10091-cov-8.158629_pt1 | contig 10091 bp, 7 predicted proteins | sample MGYA00511364_ERZ780212 | MGnify/ENA primary metagenome ERZ780212 (study PRJEB29588, sample SAMEA2147991) | human gut metagenome | biome: human gut; feature: human-associated habitat; material: faeces | place: Denmark | collected 2008/2010 ...
GACCAACAGGACAATGAAGATACCCAGCGCTACGAAATACGCTATTTTGGTGCTTCTCTTTTCCATGTGTGTGATTTACCTCCTCACAAATTGGTGCCACCATCCTAACGTTTTCCTGGCAGATTGTCAACATTTCAGCAAAGCCGGGAGTGGGTAATTTTGAACAAATTATGAACCGGTTTTTCTCCCTTTTATCCAATTTAGCGGCCATTTTTCGGAATATTTATGACATTATTATAAACCTTTACAGTTTCTTAGCGCGCTTCTCCCCTCCTTTTTTGGAAATGTATGTTTATTTTAGCAAATATTACCGGCATTTATAGCGATATACCGACATAGTATACGCAAAAAAAGAAAGCCCCCAACGGAGGGCTTTCTTTTTATTAGGCGGGGTACAGCTTACTTGGCAAGAGCCTTGTCGGCCTCGGCCATTTCCTGGAAAATACCAGCGTGCTTCTTGGCAACGATAGCGCGGATGACCAGCAGAGTACCGACCATCAGCACCACAGCGATCAGCAGGTTGACAAACACGTTCTGGATCAGGCCGGCCAGGATGAAGCTGACGAAGGACACACCAGCCACGGTCAGCGCATAAGGGATCTGGGTGAACACGTGGTTCAGGTGGTAGCAGTGGGCACCGGCGGAAGCCATGATGGTGGTGTCGGAGATGGGGGAGCAGTGGTCGCCCATAACGCCGCCGGAGCAGGCAGCCGCCAGACCGATGGTGCACAGTATGGGCTCCACGTCGTAGTTGAACACGGAGACAACGATGGGAGCCATGATGCCGATGGTACCCCAGGAAGTACCGGTAGCGAAGCCGATAGCCGCGCCGATGATGAAGATGATGGCGGGCAGGAACATACGCAGATCGCCAACGTTGGCCATAGCATTACTGACAAAGTCAGCGGAGTACATGGCATTGCGGGTGAAGGAGCACAGGGTCCAGGCGAAGGTCAGGATCAGGATGGGGGCGATCATCTGGATGAAGCCCTGGGGCACGGACTCAAAGGACTTCTCGAAGCCGATGGCGCCGCGCAGCCAGAAGTAGAGGAACGTGAACACGCAGCCGATCAGACCGCCGATGGCCAGCGCCGGACCGGCCTCGGCAGCGGAGAAAGCCTCCATGAAGGTCATGCCGCCATCGAAGTAACCGCCGGAGTAGACCAGAGAGATGATGCAGACAGCGATCAGGACGATCACGGGCACCAGCAGATCCAGCACGGAGGACTTGCCCTTGCTGGGAGCCTCATAGTCGTCGGCACCGGCGAAGGGACGCTCGGGGGTGGTGAACAGGTCGTCCTTGACCTGGGCGTTGTACTCATGGGTCAGCATGGAACCGTAGTCGATGTTCAGCACGGAGATGACCACGATCATCAGCAGAGTCAGCAGGCAGTAGTAGTTCCAGGGGATCTGCTTCAGGAACAGCTCAATGCCGTTGATGCTGGGGGACTGCACGTAGCCGGAAACGGCGGCGGCCCAGGAGGACACCGGGGCGATCATGCAGACGGGAGCCGCGGTGGCGTCGATCAGGTACGCCAGCTTGGCCCGGGAGATCTTGTGGGACTCGGTGACGGGACGCATAACGGCGCCCACGGTCAGGCAGTTGAAGTAGTCGTCCACGAAGATCAGCACGCCCAACAGCATGGTCAGCAACTGCGCGCCGCAGCGGGTGTGAACGGTCTTCTTGGCCCAGCGGCCGAAGGCCTCGGAGCCGCCGCCCTTGTTCATCAGGTCCACCATGATGCCCAGGGTGACCAGGAACACGATAATACCCATGTTGCCGCTGTCAGCCAGCACGGAGATGATACCGTAATCGGCACCCACCAGGGTCACGATGGTGTCCCAGGGAGCGAACTGGGTGTACAGCAGTGCGCCGACCAGGCAGCCCAGGAACAGAGAGGAATACACTTCCTTGCTGATCAGGGCCAGCACGATGGCCACGATGGGGGGCAGCAGGGACCAGAAGGTACCGGCGAAGGGCGTATCGGAGTAGACCTGCTCCTCATAGGTGGTGTACTCCACGCCGTTGACGTCCTTGGACTTCTCTTCGGACTTGACGTACTCGGTACCGTCGGCGCCGACGATGGTGTTGCCATCCTCAGACAGTTCGAAGTAGGTACCGGCCTCGGGGCTCACATAGTAGGAGCCGTCCAGCGCATACTTAGAGCCCTCGCTGTCGTCCACGGTCCGCTGGATGCCATCCAGGAACACGCCGTCGCCGGTGGTGTAGAACGCGCCGTCGCCGACGAAGACAGGGTTCTCCTTGCCCTTGAACTGCAGGCCCAGGATGACCAACAGGACAATGAAGATACCCAGCGCTACGAAATACGCTATTTTGGTGCTTTTCTTTTCCATGTGTGTGATTTACCTCCTCACAAATTGGTGGTGAATACCATCAGCCAGCGAAACAGCGTATCTGCCCCGCCAACCTCCTGTATCATACCGTCACGCCAAGATATTGTCAAGTTCTTAACGTCATATTCCATTATTTTAACAAATTGTGAACTCCGTTTTCGTCGTTTTTACAAGAGAAACCGGGCGGCAAACACAGCATCGTGTGCTTTTTACGGCAGGCGGCACAAGTCTTTCCGGGTCCGCGGACGCAAAAAAGAGACGCCGGTGCGGCGGCACCGGCGTCCCCTCTGTTAAGTAAGCGTTTGTTTATTAACAATTCGTCAAGAGACTTTACAGGAAGAATTCCTTTATCTGACCGTACAGGATGAGGACCATGATCAGCGGCGTGATGAACTTGACGCAGACCTTGAAGAAGCCGTAGCTGCCCATAGCATGACCGGACTGCTCCGTCTCTTCCTTGACGAACTCGGGGCCGATCTCCCAGCCGATCATCAGAGACATCAGCAGCGCGCCCAGCGGCATCATAACGCCCTCGGACAGCGCATCCCAGAAGTCCAGCCAGTCGGCAGCCCAGGTCTTGGGATTTGCAATGTTCAGCAATTCCGCAGGCGAGAAGCTGCTGGCACCCAGACGGTCGGCGCAGACCAGGATGCAGCCCAGGCCCACACAGGCGGCGGCGATGAGGGTATAGCTCTTGCGCTTGTCACCCTTGCCCTCGATACGGGCCTTATCCACGAAGTGGGCCACGATGACCTCCAGCAGGGAGATGGAGGAGGAGATGGCGGCAAAGACCACCAGCAGATAGAACAGGATGCCGAAGATGGGGCCCAGTGTGCCCATGGAGTGGAACACGTTCTGCATGGTGATAAACAGCAGCTTGGGGCCGCCGATGTTGCCGGCGGGATCCAGGGCGAAGCGGGCAGGCATGACGCACAGACCGGCCATCAGGGCCACCATGGTATCCATGATGATGATCAGCAGGGCGTTCTTCTGCAGGTTCTCCTTCTTATGCAGGTAGGAGCCGTAGGTGATCATGGCGCCCATGCCCAGAGACAGGGAGAAGAACATCTGGCCACCAGCGGTGGAAACAACGCTAAAGATGCTGGGAGCGCCGGACTTGTAGGCGACGATGGCCTGTGCCACGCCATTGACCATGATGGAGGAAACCTCCGCGCCATCAACAACCGCCTTGGCGGGCACATAATAGCCGACATTGGCCGCCCAGCCGGGGGAGAACATGTACTTCAGACCGTCCAGAGCACTGCCGTTAACAACGCCCTCCACGAGAGAACCGTCCGCCTGCAGGATCTGCACGGCCACGTCGGTACCCTCCAGGGTGCAGGCGCGGATGATACAGATCAGCAGGGCCACGAACAGGGCGGGCATACCCACGGAGCAGACCTTCTCGATGCCGCCGCCGATGCCGCCCATAACGATGAGCATGGTCAGCGCCACGAAAATAAGGCCGTAGATAACACCCTCAGCGGGACTGCCCAGGAAGTTGCCGAAAATTTCGCCGCCGGACAGGCCATTGGAGCCGAAGCCGGCACCGAACAGATCGCCGATGTTCAGAACGGTGTACTTGATGCAGTAGCCGCCCAGTGCGCAGTAGAAGAACAGGATGAAGAAGGCGGACAGGATGCCCAGCCAGCCCATCCACTTGAACTTCTTGGACAGAGCCTTGTACGCGCCCACGGCGCCGTGACCGGTCTTGCGGCCGATGGCCAGCTCGCCCACCATAACGATGAAGCCGCACAGGACCGCCAGGATCAGATAGATGATGAGGAACGTGAAGCCGCCGGAGGCACCCATCTTATTGGGGAAGCCCCAGATGTTGCCCAGGCCGACTGCAGAGCCGACCGCGGCCATCAGGAATCCGAAATTGGATCCAAAGCCTTTTCTTTCTTCCATTGTTTTCTCTCCTTAACAGATTTTTGCCCCTACGTCGCCGCAGAAGCTGATAAACTTTACCGCACCCGTCTATTGACAGGAAACGGCACGGGGCACCGCCATGCCCCGCAGGCATTTCCTCACGGGATAAAATCCCTTCAAGGCTACCTGAAAAAAGTATACAGGAAACTCTTTCCGCCCGCAATTAGCAGTTTTTATAAAAATTGAGCGCCATATTGTACATTTTTAACATTCTATGAACGGATTTCTCCACATATTTTATATGGTTTTTGCTTCTTTTTTACATTGAACCATTCAGTTTTTGGCGGGGTTCCGGGATTTTTGCAACGGACGGCGAATGATTTTCTTTTGAGGAAACCGATTGTAGGTTTATTAACAGGCGGGAGAGGGAACAAAAAAGACCGCCGGACGGCGGTCTTTTCGATCTGTCAGGAGAGAGGTTGACCGGATGGCGATCCCGGGAACAACTGAAAACACATCCGCAGAAAAACGCTGCGGACTATGGAAAAGTATGCAGAAAAGCGTCGAATGGTTCAATCAGCAATTTTAACGTCTTTTTCTGTTTTAACATTATCTTAACGTTTGCAACGTGGTTTTTTCGGTATTTTTCAGCCGCTCTGCGTTTAAATATATGCAAAGCACAGGTGTTTTTCCAGGTTTTCCGGCGCAAATATCTTTACTTTCATATTAGGAAACTTTTTCATCGTCGTGTTAAGAGTGCGTTAATTATACGCAGGGAGACGGTGTCCGGACGCAAAAGGCGGGCACTTCCCTTTTTGTGAATTGTGTGGTATATTATGATTTTATGAGACAAGACACGCAAAGGAGGCGGGACACGTGAGACGAGCAGGCGCAGCGGTGCTGGCGGCGGTATTGGCGCTGACGCTGGCGGGCTGCGGGCGGCAGGACCGTCCGCAAAGCGGGAAACTGAACGTGGTGTGCACGCTGTTCCCCTACTACGACTTTGTGCGGCAGATCGGCGGGGACGCGGTGGACGTACAGCTGCTGGTGCCCGCCGGGCGGGAGACACACAGCTTTGAGCCCACGCCGCTGGACGTGATCGCCGTCAGCGAGGCGGGGGTGTTCATCTACAACGGCGGGGAAAGCGAGCTGTGGGTGGAGGACATTCTGGACGCGGCAGGCGAGGCTATCCCCTACCGGCTGGCTATGATGGACTGCGTGGAGACATACCGGGAGGAGTACGCCGAGGGGATGCAGGGCGGTCACGACCACGACCACGATGACCACGACCATGATCACGACGACCATGACAGCCATCTGCACGACGGCCACGAGGAGGAAATAGAGTACGACGAGCACATCTGGACATCGCCGGTGAACGCCATGGCCCTGTGCCGGGCCATCTGCGATACGCTGTGTGAGGCCGATCCGGACAATGCCGACGGCTATCGGGCTCGGCTGGCGGACTATCTGGACGAATTGCAGGCGCTGGACGAGACATTCCGGGACATCACGGACCATGCGGCACGGCGGCTGCTGGTGTTCGGCGACCGGTTCCCGCTGCTGTATTTCTGCAGGGAATATGATCTGGATTACCGGGCGGCGTTCCACGGCTGCGCGGGAGACACGGAGCCGTCCCTCGCCACGCTGAAATATCTGATCGACGTAGTGGAGAAGCAGGAGATACCGGTGGTATACACCATCGAGCTGAGCAGCCGGAAGGTGGCGCAGGCCATCGCCGAGACCACCGGGGCGCAGGTGCGGACATTCCACTCCTGCCAGACGGTGAGCCGGGCGGAATTCGACGGCGGAGCCACCTATATCAGTCTGATGACCGCCAACGCGGCGGCACTGAAGGAGGGACTGTCCTGATGGAACAGGAGAAGCGCATATTGCTGGACTGCCGGGACGCGGCGCTGGGCTATGAGGGCAAGCCGGTGTGGGAGCACCTGAGCTTTCAGGTGCACAGCGGCGACTATGTGTGCATCGTGGGTGAAAACGGCAGCGGCAAATCCACGCTGGTGAAAAGTCTGTTGGGCCTGCTGAAGCCCCTGTCCGGCGAGATCGTACGTTCGCCCTCCCTGCGCTCCGGCGCCATCGGCTATCTGCCCCAGCAGACAAAGGCGCAGAAGGACTTTCCCGCCACGGTGACGGAGGTAGTGTGCAGCGGCTTTCTCAGCGGGAAGGGAATGCGGTTTTTCTACACGCCGAAGGAGAAGTCCACCGCGCTGATGCACATGGGCAAGCTGGGCGTGCTGGAGCTGAAGGACCGGTGCTACCGGGAGCTGTCCGGCGGGCAGCAGCAGCGGGTGCTGCTGGCGCGTGCCCTGTGCGCCGCCGGTGAGCTGCTGATCCTGGACGAGCCGGTGACGGGACTGGACCCGGCGGCGGCCCAGGAGCTGTACCGCACGCTGGAATACCTGAACAAGCAGGAGGGCATCGCCATCGTGGCGGTGACACACGATATACGCAGTGCCCTGCGCTACGCCGACCATATTCTGCACGCCGGCCATGGAACGTACTTCTTCGGCACGGCGGCGGACTATCTAACGTCCCCCTGGGGCAAGCGGTTCGGAGGTGACGAGGCATGAGCTTACTGCTGGAAATGTTCACGTACCCGTTCATCCTGCGGGCGTTCGTGGTGGGTATCCTGGTGGCGCTGTGCGCGGCGCTGCTGGGTGTGCCGCTGGTGCTGAAGCGGTACTCCATGATCGGCGACGGGCTGAGCCATGTGTCCTTCGGCGCACTGAGCATCGCACTGGCCTGCGGCTGGGCGCCGCTGCCGGTGTCTATCCCGGTGGTGGTGCTGGCAGCGCTGGGGCTGCTGCGGATGACGGAGAGAAGCCGGATGGGCGCGGACGCGGCCATCGCGGTGGTCAGCGCGTCGGCGCTGGCCGTGGGCGTGGTGGTCACCAGTCTGACCACCGGCATGACCACGGATGTGGACAGCTTTATGTTCGGCTCCATCCTGGCCATGGACCGGGCGGATGTGGCGCTGAGCGTGGGACTGTGCGCGGCGGTACTGGTGCTGTATGTGCTGTTTTACCATCGGCTGTTCGCCATCACCTTCGACGAGAGCTTCGCCCGGGCCACCGGGGTGAAGGTGGGGCTGTACAACACCATCCTGTCGGTGCTGACGGCCCTGACCATCGTGCTGGGCATGCGGATGATGGGCGCGATGCTGATCTCCAGTCTGGTCATCTTCCCGGCGCTGACGGCCATGACGCTGCTGCGGAGCTTCCGGGGCGTGGTCATCTGCGCCGCGGGGCTGAGTGTGGTGTGCTTCTGCGTGGGGCTGACCGGGTCGTACCTGTGGGGCACGCCGGTGGGCGCCACGGTGGTGCTGGTAAATTTGGCGGCGTTTTTGCTGTCGAGAGGCGTTATGAAGCTGAAAAGAGCGTCCTAAGGGCGTTCTTTTCAGCTTTTCGACCTATTTTGCGGGTGCTTTTTGCGGAAAAACCCTTGCGTTTCGTGTGTTTATATGGTATGCTATGTGTGTACGTAAGGTTAAGGTATTGACTGGAGTGGACGAGATCGTCCGCTTTTTTTAATGGTCATCGTTCCATGATGACCGGGACGTTCTGTTGGAGGGCTTGCTGTGAAAAAGATCACCGAGGTCGTATGGGCGCTGGCGGAGCCGGCGGTGCAGGCGCAGGGCTGCCGCATCTGGGATGTAGAGTACGTCCGGGAGGCGGGACAGTGGTACCTGCGGCTGTATCTGGACAAGGACGGCGGCGTGGACATTCTGGACTGCGAGGCCATCAGCCGCACGGTCAGCGATCTGCTGGACGAGGCGGACCCCATCGAGAGCAGCTACGTGTTCGAGGTGGGCTCGGCGGGGCTGGAGCGCCAGCTGAAGCGGCCGGGGGATTTTGCGCAGTTCATGGGCAGCCCCATTCTGGTGAAAACGTACCAGCCCAAGGACGGGCGCAAGGAGTTCGCCGGGACCCTGGCGGGCTATGACAACGGCGCGGTGCTGCTGGACATGGGCGGCGAGACGGTGCGCTTTGAGAAGAACGAGACGGCGCTGGTGCGCCTGCGGGTGGAATTCTGAGACAACACGACTTGAGATAGAAGGAGAAACGACCATGAAATGTGACGAGATCTTCGCGGCACTGGCTATGCTGGAAAAGGAACGGGGCATTCCCCAGAGCTTTATGATGGGCAAGATCATCCAGGCGCTGACCACCGCCTATAAGCGCGACCACGAGGGCGTGGAGTATGTGGTGGTGGACGTGGATGAGGAGAAGAAGGACCTGAAAATGTACGTCCAGAAGGAGATCGTGGAGGAGGTGGAGAACCCCGCCAGCCAGATCTCGCTGGAGGAGGCCAAGCGCATCTCCGCCAAGAACGAGCTGGGCGGCATGGTGAACTTCCCGGTGGAGTCCGTGGAATTCGGCCGCATCGCCGCCGGCAACGGCAAGCAGGTCATCATCCAGGGCCTGCGGGAGGCCGAGCACGGCATGATCTATGACGAGTGGGGCAGCAAGCAGCATGAGATCCTCACCGGCACCGTCAGCCGCATCGACCCCCGGAACGGCAACGTGATCCTGCGGATCGGCAGCGGCAGCGAGGCCACGGAGGCTGTGCTGACCATGAACGAGCAGGTGCCCGGCGAGGAGCTGCACGAGGGGCAGATGGTGAAGGTGTATCTGGTGGAGGTGCGCCGCAGCACACGCGGGCCGCAGGTGATGATCTCCCGCACCCACCCCGGTCTGGTGAAGCGGCTGTTTGAGTTGGAGGTGCCGGAGATCTACGACGGCACCGTGGAGGTGCGGTCCATCGCCCGGGAGGCGGGCAACCGCACGAAGATCGCCGTGTGGTCCGAGGACCCCAACGTGGACGCCATCGGCGCGTGCGTGGGCCCCAGAGGCCAGCGCGTGAACGCCATCGTGGACGAGCTGCGGGGCGAGAAGATCGACATCGTGAAGTACAGCGAGGACCCGGCGGAGTTTATCGCCGCGGCGCTGGCGCCGGCGGATGTGGTCAGCGTGCAGCTGGCCGACGAGGGCAAAGCCTGCCGCGTGACGGTGCCCGCAGACCAGCTGAGTCTGGCCATCGGCAAGGAGGGGCAGAACGCCCGTCTGGCCGCGCGGCTGACCGGCTATAAGATCGACATCAAGGCGGCCAACGCGGAGTAAGCGGCGGCTGCGGAAAGGAACGGCAGCGATGCAGAAGACCCGTAAGATACCCCAGCGGCAATGTGTGGGCTGCCGGGAAATGAAAGACAAAAAGGCGCTGCTGCGTATCGTGAAGACCCCGGAGGGGGAGATACTGCTGGACAGCACCGGGAAGAAATCCGGCCGGGGCGCGTACGTGTGCCCGGACCCGGAGTGCCTGAAAAAAGCACGGAAAAGCCGTGCGCTGGAGCGCGCCTTCGACACCGCCATACCGGCGGAGGTGTACGACGCGCTGGAAGGGCAGATGGTGGCACTGTGACAGAGCATTTGTTATCCACTTTGGGTCTGGCGCTGCGCGCCGGTGCGGTGGCCGTGGGCGAGGAGCCCGTAGGTGCGGCGGCACGGGCCAAGAAGGCCAGGGTCATCTTTACGGCGCGGGACGCGGCGGCATCCTCGGTGCGGCGGGCGTACAGCTTCGGTCGGGCAGGCAGCTGTCTGTGCCTGCCCTTCCCGGCGGACAAGGAGGATTTCGGCCGGGCGCTGGGCCGGACCAGCGTGGCCATGTGCGCGGTGACGGACATCGGGTTTGCCCAGTCGCTGGTGAAAAAGCTGGCGGCGGCGGAGCCGGAGATCTACGGCGCGGCGGCGGAGGCGCTGGACCTGAAGGCCAAACGGGCAAGGGAACGGAAGGAAGAGCAACTACAGCACGAGAAGAACCTGCGGCAGGGCAGACACCGCGTTCAC
>ERZ780212.2837-NODE-2837-length-10081-cov-3.424995_pt1 | contig 10081 bp, 9 predicted proteins | sample MGYA00511364_ERZ780212 | MGnify/ENA primary metagenome ERZ780212 (study PRJEB29588, sample SAMEA2147991) | human gut metagenome | biome: human gut; feature: human-associated habitat; material: faeces | place: Denmark | collected 2008/2010 ...
CCCGGCGTGCAGGAGCTGCAGAACCCGCAGGGCAGTGTGGAATTCCGCCACCTGACCTTCCGCTACCCGGACGGCGAATACGATGTGCTGCAGGATATCTCCTTCACCATCCACCCCGGCGAAAGCGTGGGCATTGTGGGCAAGACCGGCGCGGGCAAAACGGCGCTGGTGGACCTGCTGCTGCGCACCTACAACGTGCCGGACGGCACCCTGTTTGTGGACGGCAAGGACGTGAACACCCTGTCCATCCATTCTGTGCGCGCTGCCTGCGCCTATGTTCCACAGGACAACTTCCTCTTCTCGGATACCATCGCCCACAACATCGGCTTTGGTGTGGACGATGCCTCCCCCGAAATGATCGACCACGCCGCCAGCCTGGCCGATGTGCGGGACAACATCGTGGACTTTAAGGATGGTTACGAAACCGTTCTGGGTGAGCGCGGCGTGACCGTTTCCGGCGGCCAGAAGCAGCGCATCTCCATTGCACGCGCCCTGCTGAAAGACGCCCCCATCCTGATTCTGGATGACTCTGTTTCCGCTGTGGACACCCGCACCGAAAAAATCATTCTGGACAACCTGAAATCCAGCCGCGCCAACAAGACCACCCTGCTGATTGCCCACCGCATTTCCACGGTGGAGCGGCTGGACAAGATCATCTTCCTGGATGATGGCAAGATTGAGGCCGTCGGCCCCCACGATGAGCTGTACACCAGCTGCCCCAAGTACCGCCGCATGGTGGACCTGCAGCGGCTGGAAGATGAAGCCGGAGGTGATGACAATGCTTAATATAAACCCGCTTTTGCTGGTTGGCGGCGTCATCGGTGCCGTTACCGCGCTGCTGATTTTTGCTTACGCTTCGGTCAAAGATAAAAAGACCGCCATGGGTTTTGAGCGCACCATGGCAGACGGCGAGATTCTGCGCCGCCTGTTCGCCTATGCCAAACCGTACTGGGCCAAGTTTCTTCTGGTTCTCTTCCTGATGCTCTTCTCCATCGCTTACGACATTATCTCTCCCCTAATCGTCGGTGCAATCGAAGAACTTGTCGCCGCCGATTTTGCCCTCAGCCGCCTGTTCGCTTCGGTCGCGGTCTATGCGGGGGTTCTGGTGTTCTCGATGGCAAGCACCTATTTTCAGGCGGTCATTCTGCAGCGGGTCGGCCAGCGCATCATCTCCGATCTGCGCGAGGATCTGTTCACCCACATTGAGTCCCTCTCCCACGAGCAGCTCAACGAGATCCCGGTTGGCAAGCTTGTTACCCGCGTTACCAACGATACCAACGCCATTTCCATGATGTTCACCAACCTTTTGGTGAACCTGACCAAAAATGCGTTCGTCATTTTGGGCATTTTGGTGGCCATGCTCTGCCTGAACTATGCGCTGACCCTGATGGTGCTCTGCTTTGTTCCCTTCATCGTCATCTTCACTGTCATCTTCCGCAAGTTTTCCCGCCGGGCCTACCGTAAGGTCAAGGATGCCACCACTGACATCAACACCTATCTTTCGGAGAACCTTTCCGGTATCAAGGTCACCCAGATTTTTGGCCGCGAGGACGAAAAGATGGCGGAGTTCTACCAAAAAAGCCAGACCCTTTCCAAGGTCACGCAGGAACAGATTTTTGTGTTCGGCGTATTCCGCCCGCTGGTCTACATGCTGTACATCAGCTCTATTTTGTGCCTGTTCTACCTGGGCGGCATGGGCCACCTGAACAACGTTTCTTTCCTGGGGCAGACCATCACCGGCGGCACCATCGTCACCTTCTACATGTACATTTCCAAGTTCTTTACCCCCATCCAGAACCTGGCCGAGCAGTTCAACTGGCTGCAATCCGCGCTGGCCTCGTCGGAAAAAGTCTTTTCTATTATGGACATTCAGCCCAAGCTGGTGGATGCCCCCGACGCCATTGAGCTGACCGATGTAAAAGGCGAAATTGAGTTCCGCGATGTCTGGTTCAGCTATATTCCCGGCGAATGGGTGCTGCAGGGCGTTTCGTTCCATGTTTCCCCGCGGGAAACCGTGGCTTTTGTCGGTTCCACCGGCTCCGGCAAAAGCACCATCCTGTCCCTCATCTGCCGCAATTACGAGTTCCAGAAGGGCGAAATTCTGATTGACGGAATCGACATCCGCAAAATCAAAATTTCTTCCCTCCGCCGCCATTTTGGACAAATGCTGCAGGATGTTTTCCTCTTTTCCGGCACCATCCGCAGCAACATTGTCCTGCGGGAGGATAACATCTCGGACGAAGAGATCATGCAGGTCTGCCGCTATGTCAACGCTGACCACTTCATCAACAAGCTAGACCACGGCCTAGATGAGGAAGTGCGCGAGCGCGGCAACAACTTCTCCGCCGGTCAGCGCCAGCTGCTCAGCTTTGCCCGCACGATCATCCACAAGCCCAGCGTGATGATTCTGGACGAAGCAACCGCCAACATTGATACCGAAACCGAGCTTTTGATTCAGGATTCTCTGGAAAAAATGCGCACCGTCGGCACCATGCTGATCGTTGCCCACCGCCTTTCCACCATCCAGCACGCGGACAACATCATCGTGCTGTCCCACGGCAAAATTCTGGAGCAGGGCAGCCACCAGGAGCTGCTGGCCCGTCATGGGCGGTACTATCAGCTGTACACCCTGCAATACCACAAAGAACAGCTCAGTTCCTGATTTTATCTTCCATAACAGCAGTGCCCCCTGCAGCAATGCAAAGCTGCCGGGGGCACATGTTATTTTGTTATTTTGTTATTTTGCTTTTTTGTCCGCTTCGGCGGTTGTTTTGGGCTGTGCATCCGCTGCCTGTTTCAGGGCTTCCTGCTCAGAAAAATGCTGGATAATTTTATCTTTCGCCAGCTGCAAATGGCGCTTGTTGATGGCCCTTGCCTCGTCCGCATTGTTGGTCAGCAGGCAGTGCACAATATCGCGGTGCTCTTCCATCGATTCATTAAAGCGCTGGGTACTTGTCAGCGAATAAATACGGAACTGCTGGTTCAGCGAATGGATCCTTGCATACATGGATTCCAAAAGGCTGTTGCCGCACAGTTCAATCAGCAGCCCATGCAACTTAGAATCCATATCCGTGTAGGCACGCAGGTTCTTTTGGGCGTGCAGCCGCTCCATCTCGTTCAGGCAGTCGATCAGCTGCTGCATATCCGCCGTGGTCAGGTGGTGCTGCAGCTTGCTGATGGCGTAATCTTCCAGCAGAACGCGCAGGTCAAAAATTTCCTCAATGTCCCGCGCGGTAAACTCTTTTACAAACACACCCTTGTTGGGGATCTCCACCACCAGCCCGTCCGAAGCCAGCTGGCGCAGTGCTTCCCGGATGGGGCTGCGGCTCACGCACAGGCGCTCTGCCAGCTCGTTTTCCTGCAGCCACTGGCCGGGAGCAAATCTTCCTTCGCAGATATCATCCTTCAGGATCTGATACACCTGATTGCGGATCGTTTTGATTGGGCGGCGTTCCATAGCTTTTTCCTTCACTTTCCCTTGTGCGGGTTGGCCCCCGCAGCGCATCCGTATTAACCGGAGATATTTCTATTATTCTATCACACGTTTTGCCCTTGTGCAACGCAGTCCCCCTTATTTTTCTGCCTTTTTGCCTATATTTTTATGTGTTTCACAAAAGTTCTTCTTGCAATTTGTATAATCCATTACTATAATAAAATTGCTTTTATCTTGCCTGCCGCTTTTGTTCCGGCAAGGTATCCCATGTTTTCCTGGGGTGTATCTGAAAAGTCGAAAATTTAGTTTATTTCTTTGTTTTTAGATACACCTTACAAAGAAAGGGTCGTGTGATCGTATGAAAATTGGTTTTATCGGTCTTGGCATCATGGGCAGACCCATGTGCAAGAATCTGCTGAAGGCGGGCTACGCAGTGACGGCGTTTGACCCGTTTGCGAAGGAAGCGCTCGATGACGTCGTCTTCTGCGGCGCAGCCCGCGGCGAGAGCAATGCGGACGTTGCCTCGCCAAAGTAGCCGACCAGCCCACCATCGGCTCCACCTGTGATCTTGTGCTGACCATGCTGCCCAACGCCCCGCAGGTTAAACAGGTCATGCTGGGTGCAAACGGCGTTGCCGCCCACATGCAGCCCGGCTCTACCTTTATTGATATGACCTCGCTGAACCCCATCGCCAGCAAGGAGATTGCCGCCGAGCTTGCCGCCCGCGGCATCCAGATGCTGGACGCCCCCGTTTCCGGCGGCGAGCCCAAGGCGATTGACGGCACCCTTTCCTTCATGGTCGGCGGCGAAGAAGAGGTCTTCAACACCTTCAAACCGGTCCTGCTGGCCATGGGTTCTTCTGCTGTGCGGTGCGGCGGCATCGGCGCAGGCAACACCACCAAGCTGGCCAACCAGATCATCGTGGCGGCCAACATCCAGGCTGTGGCCGAAGCCCTGACCCTGGCCCAGAAAGCCGGTGTGGATCCCGACCTGGTGTTCCAGGCCATCAAGGGCGGCCTGGCTGGTTCCACCGTCATGAACGCCAAAGCTCCCATGATGATCGAGGGCAACGATAAGCCCGGCTTCAAGGTTGACCTGCACATCAAGGACCTGAACAACGCCCTGGACTGCGCCCACACCGTGGGTGCCCCGGTGCCGATGACCGCCGAAGTGCAGGAAATTTTGCAGTGGCTGCACAGCAATGGCAAGGGCCAGGCAGACCACAGCGCCATTGCCCAGTATTACGAGCACCTGACCGGCATCAAGCTGGGCCGCGACCTGTAAAACCTCAAAATTCTGTTTTTTTGGCGGTGCGGGCATCCCCGTGCCGCCAAAATTTTGCCGCCAATTCTGTACGTTCTGCCGATTGCTGAATGATTGATTTACATGTTATAACAGAAATTAAAGAACCAACAAACAAAACAGAAAAGAGTGTGATCCCTATGTCTAAACTCCGCCAAGATGCTGACGCCATCATTCAGGCCGCCATCACCGCCGCCGAGGGCGAAAAGGAAGCCGCCATCCTCCGCGCCGACGCCGTCAAGCAGCAGCGCATCCTCGAAGCCGAGGGCGAGGCGCAGGCCCGTATACGCAAGGCTGAGGCCGAGGCGATAGCCATTGAGAAGATAACCGAGGCCGTAGGCAAGAGCACCAATCCTGCCAACTACCTGCTGGCGCAGAAGTATATACAGATGCTTCAGGAAGTGGCGACGGGAGACAAGACCAAGACCGTTTACCTGCCATACGAGGCAACCAACCTTATGGGCAGTATTGGCGGTATCAAGGACTTGTTCAAGTCGGAATGATTTTAAATTAGAAGTTGATAATGGGGAATGGAAAATTATGATTACCTTTGCTTGATTAAAAAATAAAAGGACAATGGTAATCATAATTTTCCATTCTCCATTATCAATTTTCAATTAAAGAAAAAGTGAATATGCGGAATATATGTATAGTTGCCGGCGCGCGGCCTAACTTCATAAAGGTGGCCCCTTTGGTGCGCGCCGTTATCAGGGCGAAGGCCGAAGGCAAGGACGTTGGTTATCGTCTGGTGTACACTGGGGCGGCTGACGACGTGACGCTTGAGCCTTCTTTGTTTGCAGATTTGGGCATTTCGGCGCCCGATGTTTATCTTGGGGTCGATTGTGCAAACCTCAACGAGCTTACGGGTCGTGTCATGTCGGAATTTGACACATACCTGTCAAACAATCCGACAGATGTCGTTATCGTTGTTGACGACCTCGCTTCGACGATGGCCGTGGCCATAGTGACTAAGAAACACGGGCTTACGCTGGCCCATCTCGTGGCCGGTACGCGCTCGTTTGACATCAGTATGCCGAAGGAAATCAACCGTCTTGTAATCGACGGGCTGTCTGATTTGCTTTTCACTGCAGGCATGGGAAGCACCAGCATAGCCACTCGTGAGGGCGCTGAGCTGACCAAAGTCTACATGGTGGGCAACATTTTGATGGACACGTTGCGCTTCAACCGCTCACGGCTTGTGCGTCCGGCAGTGCTTGACGAGCTGTCCGTCGGCGAAAGGGAGTATATCGTCTTTACTTTGAACCGTAAGGCTTTGCTTGCCGATACGCAAAATCTTGAAGCCATGCTTAGGGCGTTATGCGGTGCGGCAGGCGGCGTGAAGATTGTCGCTCCGTTGCGTCCGTCGGCGGCAGAGGCGGTCAAGCCGATTGTAAGCGGTTGCCGGAACTTCCGTATTATAGAGCCTCTCTGCTATTTGGAGTTCGGCTATCTCACGGCCAACGCAAAGGGAATAGTGACCGATTCGGGCAATGTGGCCGAGGAAGCTACGTTCAACGGTGTGCCGTGCGTCACGCTTAACAGTTACACAGAGCATATAGAGACGGTCAAGATGGGTTCAAACGTATTGGTGGGGGAGAACGCCGGAAAACTGGCTGATGCCGTTACAGACATTGTGAAGGGGCAATGGAAGCACTGCTCGCTGCCCGACCGCTGGGACGGACGCACTGCGGAGCGCATCTTGCAGATACTGTTTGAATTGAAATAGGAGAGAAGTAGTAGGGAAGGAAGGAGCAAGGATGACTGGATAAGAAGTAAAGTAGTAAGGAGAAAAGCAGTAAGAAGTTATGATTTGAGCCGATGTTAAAGGACTAATTATTGACAAGACATTCATTCTTACTTCTTCTCTCCTTACTACTTTACTACCATAATAGCAAATTAAATGATGGAAAGAAAGATAGCATTGATTACCGGCGCGACTAGCGGAATAGGCGAGGCGTGCGCACGGAAGTTCGCCAATGGAGGTTACGACCTTATCATTACCGGGCGAAACGAAGAAAAACTGAAAGCCGTAGAGGCTGCCGCAAGTGAATTGGGAGCCGATGTCATGGCATTGGCGTTTGACGTTCGTGACCGCAAGGCGGCAACAGCGGCCGTAAATTCGCTTACAGGCAAGTGGGCAACGGTTGATGTCCTGATTAACAATGCGGGGCTTGCGCTCGGTTTGGAAAAGGAATACGAGGGCGACTTGGACGATTGGGAGACGATGATTGACACTAATATCAAGGGACTGCTTACGATGACCCGCCTCATTGTTCCGGGCATGGTGGAGCGCAACCGCGGGCATGTAATCAATATCGGGTCGGTGGCCGGCGACGCGGCTTACGCCGGAGGAAACGTCTATTGCGCCACAAAGGCGGCAGTGAAGGCCATCACTGACGGACTGCGCATCGATGTTGCGCATACTGCCGTGCGTGTTACGAACGTCAAACCGGGACTGGTTGAGACTAATTTCAGCAATGTTCGTTTCCACGGAGACAACGAGCGAGCCGATAATGTGTATCGAGGCATACAGCCGCTTACGGGCGACGACATCGCCGATGTTGCCCTTTACGCCGCCAATGCGCCAGAACATGTGCAGATAGCCGAGGTGCTTGTGCTGGCCACCCATCAGGCCAACGGCACCGTTATCGACCGAGATCCCGACAGGGTGGAGCACTTGTCATGATACAAAAGCCCCCTTCAAACTTCTCCATAATGATAGTTTGAAGGGGGCTTTCGTTTCTGTTTGAATATTATTATTCCACAAGATATTTCTTGTTTCCTATTATATAAACGCCTTTGTCAAGACCTTCCAGTGCGTTGTCGCGCGAAACTTGCGAGCGCACTTTTATTCCGGTGACAGTGTAAACGTCAACTTTCGTGTCGCCGTCTGTTACCGTAACGTTGGCAAGACTTGTCGTCGTGGTGCTTTTATACAATGTTACAGCTTCTTGTTTACTTGAGTAACAAGTAAATCTTGGTGATTGCTTATTGTATTGTATTGACCAACCGTCATGTCCGTTATTGGCAATCGTGCACGTCCCGTTGTTTATTGTGATAGTCCATTTTTCGTTATTTGTAGTAGCTGTGGCATTTCCGTTTATTTGCTTGTCGCTGCTGTTGAGTGCAAGATAGACCTTGTCTACGCCGTCATACAGGGTGTATGCGCCATTCGTTCCACCGAGATTGAGGGCGCGCGGCTGGCCGTTGCCGTTAACGTCGGTGGTAATTTGGCTGCCTGAAAGCGTCACATCAACGGGTGTTCTGTATTTACCGTTTTGTTCTCCCATGGCCTTTGCCCCTTCTTCATACACTATAAGGTAAGTGTAGTCGGGGCTAAGCTGGCTCTCAGATGTAACCTTTGTGAAGGTGAGTTCGCCGCCTACAGGTGGGGTTACGGGGTCATCGTCGGGGTCGTCAGGGTCGGGTGTAACGGTTGTGCCGTCAGGTTCTTCATAGTTTGAGTAGCTGAAAGCCTTGTCCTTATACTCTCCCCACACGTATTGTTCCAGTCCCGGATAGTCTACAAACGGGTTGCGGTTGCCCTGTATGTCGTAAACGGCATTGTTGCGGTCAATCTCCTTTTGGCTCACGGGGTCTTCAGCGGCCCAGCGCAGCAGCATGTTTAATGCCCATGTTGTGAACACCGGGTATTTGTTATTAGCCAACATGTCGCTGTTCCAAGAAGAAATCCTGTCTTCATAGCATGTTGCCATGTAAAAGTAAATGCGTGCGAAGTCGCCCTTGTACTCGTCGTTCGGCTCGAAAACGGTGCCCGAATAGCCGCTGATAGTTGACTTTCCGAGTTTGCTAAAATCGCCTTCTGATTTGTATTCTTCGCCGTTCGTTTCACCGAAAGGATAGTTGCCGCGCCTGTTGTTGACGTATCCGTCAGTAGGAACAATGTGCATAATGTCACTGTTCATTGGTTCAATTTTGCCACCAAACCAACTTCTTGGGAATGAATGTTCACGGTTAAATCCAGCTCCTTCATTAGGAAAACTTGAACCATGGTCGTCAAAATCATAATCTCTTTTGATTGAATACATGTCCCATACCTTTCCGTTCTCATCGGCATCGGTTTTCTCATACGCTTCCCATAGGCCATCATAGCCTACCGTTTGTGGATTCTTTATAATATTCCACATCGCAGTTTTCAGCGCGCTGCCTTTCTTTCCGTCGGCGTTTTGGTAGTAAGTGCCGGTATTGTTAGCCCCTTGCGCGAACACTTGCAACACCAATGCCAGCAGCAGGTTTAGCGCGAATGTCTTTTTATAAATGTTCATTTTTCAAGTATGTTTTAACTGTTGTTGTAATGTATTGATATTCAAAGCGTTGTAAAAGGCCGTCTTTTGCTTTGTAAAAGGTGGCCTTTTAGGCGGTAAAAGGTGGCCTTTTGGAAGGTGAAAGACGGCCTTTGAGAAAACCACCCCAGCCCTCTAGAAGGGAGGGAGCATGGAATGCGTAGCCGGTTTTGAACTTTACCGCCTAACGGGTTTGCCCTTTTCCTGCCATTCAAGGATGCCACCCTTCAAGTTGATAACCTCGAAGCCGTGCTCAACCAGCAGCTTGGCGGCGTCCATACTGCGGCGTCCGCTGCGGCAATATACGGCCACCGGGCGACCCTTGTCAAGCTCTTTGTCGGCCTGTTCGATGAAGTCGGGTTGGCGGTAGTCTATGTTCTTAACCTTGTCTGATGCGATGCGCCCCTCAATGAACTCGGTCTTTGTGCGCACGTCGAGCAGCTGCACCTTCTCACGTGAGATTAGTTTTTCGAACCCGTCGGCATCAACAGACCTTATATTTTGTTGCCCGCAGCCGATAAGGCAACCGGTTAATAGTGTCATAATGGATAGTAACAGTTTGTTCATAATTTGCATGATATATGGCGTTACGGCCTTAATGTATCTGCAAATATACGTGTTTTGGGGTAAAGAAAGTGTTAAAAGTGCCGTCTTTCAGCATTTTTTACATTTTCGCATCGTGTTTTTCATCGCAGGCTGAAGCGTGCCACGAGTGGCAGGTGGTCGCTGTAGCCCTTGCGGTAGCGCCACGCGCGGTAGGTGCGCAGAGGGTGCGCGCCGCCGTATTTTTCGTCCGGCTCAAGCAGGAATGTCGCGTCAAGAATGTGGCACGAGCGTAGTTTGCTGGCCAGTCGGCGGCTTGTTATTATGTGGTCTATGTTTTCCCAGCGGCCTTTGTACTTGTATGTGCCCTTGGCTTGGCCGGAGCCTGTGGCGTTGGCTGATACGTCGGTCAGTCCGTCTGAGCATATTTGCCTGACGGAGGGGCCGTCGCCGCCTTCGTTGAAGTCGCCCGCTATGATTATCATCGGGTCGTCGTCGG
>ERZ780212.2852-NODE-2852-length-10020-cov-3.665630_pt1 | contig 10020 bp, 7 predicted proteins | sample MGYA00511364_ERZ780212 | MGnify/ENA primary metagenome ERZ780212 (study PRJEB29588, sample SAMEA2147991) | human gut metagenome | biome: human gut; feature: human-associated habitat; material: faeces | place: Denmark | collected 2008/2010 ...
GACGCCGCCAAGTTCGTCACCGGCACGGTTGCCGTCGTCGACGGAGGATTTAACGTCTTCGCTATGTAATTCAAGCCATGCCGTAACGCTTTAACGGTATGTGGCTGGCAGGCATGAAATCCCTTGATCCGTTTTTATAGTCTTTGTGAAATCCTGCGGAACGAATGGAAACGTTCCGCAGGATTTCTTTTTCTTTCATGCCGTAGGTGGAAATATATCTTGTCTATAACGGCGTTTTACCAATTCATGGGTTGTTTTAAACAAGCATGTAAAATGCCCCAAACCTTACGTTCCGGATTTTTATCAGTAATATGTCATTATAAAAATTAAAACAATAAAATAAAAACTCATGGCATCATTCAGATTAAAATTCCGTCCTTCAACGGTAGAAGGCAGGACAGGCACATTGTATTTCCAAATCGTCCACAGGCGCTCCGTGCGGACGGTTTTTACCGATTACCGCGTAACGCCCGAAGAATGGGATGATGGTACTTCTTCCATACGCATTACGGGAACGCCGGAAAGACAGGCGCATTTACGGCTTTTGGCATCAAAGGTACAGTGGAAAGTCAGGCAGTTGGCTGCCATAATTACCGAAAAGGAGCAGGCTCTGCTTGAATATACGGCAGACGACATCGTGTCGGCGTACAGGCTTTTGCCTCCAAGCCAGACCCTGTTCGGTTTCATAAACGGCATGGCGGTGAAGAAAATGAGGGTAGGGCGGTATGGCACAGCCAAGACCTACCGCGACGCGCTGGCAAGTTTTGCGCGGTTTCGTGAGGGTGAAGACATTACTATCGACGCTCTTGATGCCGAAACGATGAACCTGTATGAGGCGTGGATGAAAGGATGCGGACTGAAGCGCAACTCCTCGTCGTGCTACTTGCGGACGTTGCGGACATTGTACAGGAAGGCAGTAGAAACCGGGCTTACTCCCGATAATGATATTTTCCGGCATGTGTTCACGGGCTTCGCCAAGACTTGCAAGCGCGCCATAACGTTCGAGTCGATACGTAAGATACAGTCTCTCAATCTGCCGGAAGGCTCGTCGCTCGCCTTTGCGCGTGACATGTTCATGCTCAGTATTTACCTGCAGGGGATGTCGTTCGTCGATATGGCTTATCTCAGGAAGGCGGACATAAGGGACGGGCAGCTGCAATATGGCAGAAAGAAAACAGGGCAGATATTGACGATAAAATGGGAAAAGCCCATGCAAGACATCGTGGACGGATACGCCAGCCTGACAAACGACAGTCCGTACTTGCTGCCTATAATAACACGGAACGGCGGAACGGAGCGGAGCCAGTATGAGAGAATGGAGCACAAAGTGAACCGGAACTTGAAGAAAATCGGCGGAATGGCAGGTTTGTCCACAACACTTACAACTTACGTGGCGCGCCATTCATGGGCCAGTGGGATGAGGGACATGGGCTTCGACATATCCGTCATCAGCAAGGGGTTAGGGCATGAAAACCTGAAAACAACCCAGATATATCTTTCAACCATAGATACGGCCACGGTTGCGTGCGCAAACAGGAAATTGATAAATAAGATATTGAAGTGAGTTGAAACGTCAGGCAATGTCAAAGTCGTTTTCCTTGTTTTACCGTATGTGCGGAATCCGTAAAGCATCCGGCAAGAAGTATTGCCTGTTTACGCAAAAAATAAAAGCAGCGGTTTATGCTTGTCTGTAAACCGCTGCTTTTTAACGTGGGCCATCCAGGGCTTGAACCTGGGACCTCCAGATTATGAGTCTGTTGCTCTAACCAACTGAGCTAAAAGCCCTACTCAGACCGCTGTGGGTCAAGATTTCGTGTGCAAAGGTACTGTTATTTGTGTAAACTGCCAAATTTTTTTTGCAAAATGTGCGTTAAAACATGAAAATCGTTGCAAAGATTGATGAAAACAGGTGTGGAACGGTGTTTTTTCGGCCATTTTCCCTGCTTTCTTGTGTGTCGGCGTTTTTGTGCTGCGGCACGGGCTGTGAGGCCGTTTCCGGACGCAGGTCGTGGCGGCTTTGTAAGTGGCTGTAATTCAATGGCTTTCCAATATGCCGTGTTTTGCCTTGCAAAAGGTGGCCTTTTAGCGTGCGAAAGACGGCCTTTTGCAGCGCCGTTTGCCGTGTCTTGGAAAACGGCTTGCGGCATAAAATATGGAAAGATACGTTAAATTTGCGTGATAATGCTTGTTGGCAGAGGTTTATGTCGGCTATTTGTGTTAAATTTGCAGCCGATATTAACTTAATCATTTTTGGATTTTTAAATGAGCAACGAGATTAACCCGTTATTCAGCAATCCGCGCGGATTGACGGATAACGAAGTGGCGAAGAGCCGCGCCCGGCATGGCGAGAACACGCTTACGCCCCCTAAGAGGACTCCGCTTTGGAAACTCTATCTTGAGAAATACAAGGACCCTATCATTAAAATCTTACTTGTGGCCGCTGTCATTTCGCTCGGTTTGGCCGCGATACACGGCGAGTATGTCGAGACTATCGGCATAATCCTTGCCATTGTGCTGGCCACTACCATCGGATTTTGGTTTGAGATGGATGCCGCCAAGAAGTTCAACGTGCTCACGGCGCTGGGCGAGGAGTCGCCCGTTAAGGTGAGGCGCGACGGCAAGGTGGTGGAAATAGCGCGCAAGGATGTCGTCGTGGGCGATGTCGTTATAATAGAGGTGGGTGACGAAATCCCCGCCGACGGTACGCTAATCGAATCGACCGACCTTCAGATTGACGAGTCGTCGCTCACGGGCGAACCTATAATCACGAAGCACGCCGACCCCGAGAAGAACGACAAGGAGGCTACTTACCCCTCGTCGAAGGTGCTGCGCAGCACGATGGTGATGAACGGCCGCGGCTCGTATCAGGTGACCGAGGTGGGCGATGCCACGGAGATTGGCAAGGTGTCGCGCGCCAGCACCGAGATGACGTCGGTGAAGACGCCGCTCAACCTGCAGCTCGACAAGCTGGCCAAGCTCATCAGCAAGTTCGGAATAGGCATATCGGTGGCGGCCTTCGTGATATTTTTAGGCCGTGACATTGTGGTAGATGCCGACGGCGTTTGGGCGTCAACCGACTATCTGCGCATGGCCGAGACGGTGCTGCAATACTTCATGATGGCCGTCACGCTGATAGTCATGGCCGTGCCCGAGGGCATGCCTATGGCCGTCACCCTGAGCCTCGCGCTCAATATGAGGCGCATGTTGAAGAACAATAACCTTGTGCGCAAGCTGCACGCCTGCGAGACTATGGGGGCCGTGACGGTAATCTGCACCGACAAGACGGGCACGCTCACGCAGAACAAGATGCAAGTGGCCGAGATGCAGCAGTACGATTCCGACGATGCGCTTTTCCGCTCGTCGATAGCCCTGAACACCACGGCCCACCTCGATGCCGAGGGCGGCAAGGGCATAGGCAATCCTACGGAGATAGCCCTGCTGTTGTGGCTTGAGAAAAACGGTGTTGACTATAAGACGCTTAGGAAAGACGAGGACATCGAGGCGCAGCTGCCGTTCTCTACCGAAAGGAAATACATGGCTACGGTGGGCAAGGTGGCCGGATGCCGCGTGCTTATGATTAAAGGCGCGCCCGAGATAATCATGTCGATGTGCGACATCGACGACACGGCGCGCAAGGAGATAGCCGACCGCCTGAGAGGATACCAGAACCAAGCCATGCGTACGCTGGCCTTCGCTTACCGTGTGCTGGCCGCCGGCGAGCAGCCCGACATGGGAGCCGTAGCCGCAGGGCCTAAACTGGCGTTCCAAGCCGTAACGGCGATAAGTGACCCGATACGCCAAGACGTGCCCGACGCAGTGAAACAATGTGTCAGCGCGGGCATACAAGTGAAGATTGTTACAGGCGACACGTCGGCCACGGCTATCGAGATAGCGCGCCAAATAGGCATTTGGGACAAACAGACACCGGCCGAGGCGCAGATAACAGGCCCCGACTTTGCCGCCCTATCAGATGAAAAGGCGTTCGAGCTTGTGCCGAAGCTGCGTGTGATGAGCCGTGCGAGACCGACCGACAAGCAGCGTCTCGTGAACCTGTTGCAGAAACATAATGCCGTAGTTGCGGTCACAGGCGACGGCACAAACGACGCTCCCGCTTTGCACCACGCCCACGTCGGCCTGTCGTTAGGCTCGGGAACGTCGGTTGCAAAGGAAGCCAGCGACATGACGCTTATCGACGACTCGTTCCGCAGCATAGTGAATGCCGTGATGTGGGGGCGCTCGCTTTACAGGAACATACAGCGCTTCCTGTTTTTCCAGCTGGTGGTCAACGTCACTGCCCTGTTGCTCGTCTTGGGCGGTTCGTTCTTGGGAACAGAGCTTCCTCTTACCGTCACCCAGATACTTTGGGTCAACCTTATAATGGACACCTTTGCCGCTCTTGCGCTGGCTTCGCTGCCTCCTTCGCGTGAAGTTATGAAAGACAAGCCCCGCAAGCAGACCGACTTTATCATAACCAAGGGCATGGCCAAAGGCATCGTTGGCATCGGCGTGGCGTTCTTCGCGGTGCTGTTCGCATTCCTCATCCACTGCAACCAGAGTGGCGGAGACGTACATCTGCACGAACTGTCGCTGTTCTTCACCACGTTCGTGATGCTACAGTTCTGGAATCTTTTCAACGCTAAGGCGTTCGGTTCCAACCATTCGGCTTTCCACGCCTTCACCCATGACAACGGACTTCTGCTCGTGCTGCTCATCATTTTGGGCGGACAGTGGCTCATTGTGACTTTCGGCGGCAAGATGTTCCGCACCGATCCACTCTCCCTGCAAGAGTGGCTCGTCATCATAGCAAGCACGTCCCTAGTGCTTTGGATTGGCGAGATATGGCGCATGGTAAAGCGTTTGAAGGCTAAATGACGCGCAACCTTATATTCGATTTCGGCGGCGTTCTTGTCAATCTTGACCGCCGCCGTTGCGTCGACGCTTTCACGCGGATAGGCGCGGGGGCGATAGCCTGTTACGTAGACGAGTGCAGGCAGGAAGACCTTTTTCACGACCTTGAGGTGGGACTGACCGACATCCCGCAGTTTTGCGACGCTGTGCGGCGTGCCTGTCCGGGCTGTATTGCGGACGATGAGGCTATATGCGAGGCTTGGAACGCCCTGCTTACAGGTATTCCCCGATACCGCCTTGAGCGGCTGGATGAACTGAAACGCGATTATCGCATAGTGTTGTTGAGCAACACCAATCCGATACATTGGGGCAAGGCCGCGGCCTGTTATTTCACGGCTTGCGGCCGTACGGTCGACTATTATTTTGAGAAGACGTTCCTGTCTTACGAAATGCACCTGTTGAAACCCGACGAGGCGATATACCGCCGCGTGCTTGACGATACTGGCTTCAATGCCTGCGAGACGCTCTTTATCGACGATTCTGCAGCCAACTGCGCAGGGGCTGAAAGGCTGGGCGTAAACACATTGCACGTTGACCTTGGCGAACCATTTTGCGGTTTGCGGCAAAGCGCAGTGCGGAAGGCTGTGAACGAGCCTGTAAAAGACACCTTTTTGTGGCCTTAAAGGCATCTTTTTATAATAACATCTGTCAGCATGATGAATTTATATGATATATCCTTAACCGGCAGTATGCCATCAACAGCCGCTCCGTGCGCGGCTACGGTCGGCTTTTTTGACGGCGTACACCGTGGGCACCGTTACCTTATCGACAAGGTGAAGGCCGTTGCCGCCGGTCGCGGTTTACAGTCAACGGTCGTCACTTTCGACCGTCATCCACGGTTGGTGCTGCATACGGACTTCCAGCCGCGCCTGTTGACGACCAACGGCGAGAAGTCGGCGTTGCTGTCGGCCACGGGCGTTGACAACTGTGCCGTGCTGCATTTCGACGAGGATATGGCGGCTCTTTCGGCGCGTGAGTTCATGCAGTCGGTGTTGCGCGACCGTCTTAACGTGCGTGTTTTGATAACGGGTTACGACAATCGCTTCGGCCACAACCGCGCCGAAGGTTTTGACGACTATGTGCGTTACGGGCGTGAGCTGGGCATCGAGGTCGTGCCCGCAGACGCTTTCACGCTCAATGGCGTGCGCGTAAGTTCGTCGGTGGTGCGCTCGTTTCTTTCGGCCGGCGAGGCCGGCATGGCCGCGATGTGCCTCGGTTATCGTTATAAGATTAGCGGAAAGGTGGTGGGCGGTTATCATGAAGGGCGTAAAATGGGATTCCCCACGGCCAATATCGAGGTGGCTGACATGCTTAAACTTATGCCTGAGGCCGGTGTTTACGCCGTCAGGGCGAGTGTGGAAGGAGTGGCGCAGCCGCTCGACGGCATGATGAACATAGGCACCCGGCCTACTTTCGACGGCTCGACAACAACGCTGGAGGTGAACCTTTTCGGTTTCAGCGGTGATATTTACGGGCGCGGCATAACTGTGGAATTTCACCAACGCCTGCGCGAAGAACGCAAGTTCGGTTCTGTAAAAAAACTCATCGAGCAGCTTGAACGGGATAAGGTTGAGGCCGAAAAAGTGTTGAATGTCGGATAGGCCGCCGGATGCCCGCCTCGATTTATACCGGAAGAACGGGGGCTCAGCGTTTCGGCGGCGGCTCCATGACAGTGTAAAGGGTTTTAGTCCTTTCAACTTCCATGATTTCTTTAACTTCAAATAAGAATTTGTTTAACTTCTAGAAAACAGTATGAAAAAGGCGCTTTTATATCTTTTTTATTTCGTGTTGGTGCAGTTTTTCCTCTCGTGGGCTGTTTATGCTGTGTGGATGCTGGCGTCGGGCGAAAGCCTTGGCTACGTGTGGCAAACGTTTAACGGCGGCAATGCCGACGCAATGACGGCCCCGATGCTAATCCTCGCGTCGGCCGTTACGAGCGTGGCCGTCGGCGCGCTGTTCATCTGGAGGAAGTATGCCGTGGTGTCGCCCACATATCTTCGCACCCGGCCTTGGGGCGTGTTCTTCTGGTGCGCGGTGGCTTCGGTGGGTACGCTCGTGCCTTCGGGGGCCCTGCAAGAGCTGATGCCGGAGCTTCCCGACACGATGGGCGACACGTTCAAGATGATCATGGGGCACAATTACGGTTACTTTACGCTGTGCCTCCTTGCGCCGTTGGCCGAGGAGATAGTGTTCCGCGGCGCAATATTGCGTTCGCTGCTGCGTTACGTCGGCAGCCATTGGGCGGCCATAGCCATATCCGCCGTAATCTTTGCCGTCGCCCATGTCAACCCGGCCCAGATGCCCCACGCCTTCCTTGTGGGCCTGCTTCTCGGCTGGATGTATTACCGCACGGGCAGTATTCTGCCCGGGGTGGCGCTCCATTGGGTGAACAACACTGCGGCTTACGTAGTTTATGTGCTGATGCCTTACACTGCGGACATGTCGCTTTTGCAGCTTTTCGGCGGCAACGGCAATAATGTCGTGCTGGCCGTGGTGTTCTCGCTGCTCATATTTGTGCCGGCCGTTTACCAACTGAATTTACGCATGAGAAAGGCCGAGGGTTGACCCCGGCCTTTCCTGCAAATATTCTTTGTATTGTTTATTTCCCTTCGTTAGCTAAGTCTTCTCCCCAGTGTGTGACGGCTTCGCGCGCCTCGCGCTCCTGTATCTCCTTTGCTTTCTTGGGATAGAATATCATGCGCAGCGACTGGTTGTAGTTGAAATAGTTCCACATCCAGTTGAGCAATACCACCACTTTGTTCCTCACTCCGAGTATGGAGCGCAGGTGGACGACGAGCCACATCACCCACGCCACGAAGCCGCTCGTCTTTATTCCGGCGAATTCGGCTACCGCCTTGTTCCTTCCGACGGTTGCCATCGAGCCGAGGTTTTTGTACTTAAAGGGTTTCAAGTCTTTGCCGCGCTCCAGCCGTTTGATGTTGCGCGCAAGGTTCTTGCCCTGCTGTATGGCCACTTGGGCCAGCTGCGGGTGGCCGTTCGGATAGTCTTCGTCGCCGCATACGATGCACTGGTCGCCGATGCAGAACACCGAGTCCATGCTTTCAATGCGGTTGAAGCGGTCAACCTTTATCCTCTGCCCGCGCCCTAGACAGTCCTTGCCAATGCCTCCCACAGGGCTGCCGGCCACGCCGCTCACCCAGATAAACGTGCGTGTGGCTATCGAGCTGCCGTCGGCCAAGACTACCTTGTGGTCCTGATAGTCGGTCACCATCTTGTTCAGAAGCACGTTTACACCCATGCGGCGCAGGAATTTCTCGACGGCTTCCGACGATTCCTGTGACATGCCCGACAGCAGCCTGTTGCCGGCTTCTATCAGATAAATGTTCATGAGGCTGGGGTCTAGGTCGGGATAGTCGTGCGGCAGCACCGTGCGCTTCATCTCAGAGAGCACTCCGGCCACCTCTACGCCGGTGGCGCCTCCGCCCACGATGACAACGTTGAGCAGTTCCTGCTGTTCCAGTTTGGTGGCGCAGGTTATGGCGCGCTCGATGTTCGCCAGTATGGCGTTCTGCAATCCCATGGCTTCCGAGACGGTTTTCATCGGCATGGCGTCGGTCTCAACGTTCTTGTTGCCGTAGAAGTTGGTGGTAGTTCCGGCAGCCAGTACGAGATAGTCGTAGTCAACCTTGCCTATCGAGGTCTGTATAATCTTCTTCTCCGGGTATATTGCGCGCAGCTCGGCCATGCGGAAATACACGTTCCTGCTGTGCTGGAATATCTTGCGGAAGGGGAATGATATTGAGCTGGGCTCCATTCCCGCCGATGCCACCTGATAGATAAGCGGCGGGAACTGGTGGTAGTTGTTCCTGTCGATGAGCACTATCTGGAAGCCCGAACGCTTCAACCTGTTGGCCACCTTCAGCCCGGCGAAGCCGCCTCCTACGATTACAACCCTTTTCTTGTCTCCTTTTTCGATGTTCAGACTCATGCTGCTTGATACTGTTAGTTGGTTCCTGAAAAAATGTTTCCTTGAAAACAGTGGCAAAGATAGTGCTTTTCTTGTCAAACGATTGCGCCTAACCGTGATTTTTACCATAAACACTTGATTTTTTGATTTATGTAAATAACGGGTTCTGATGCGCCGCGCCGTGCCGTGGCGCGTTGGCTGTGATGGGCGCGTAAGTAACTATTAAAAAATGTATAAGTAGTTTTACTTTCGGCGGTTTGTCTTGTCATATATGTAAAAGGTCGTAGAAAAGTACTCTTTCCAACGGCATGAAAACCTAAGTATAACCTAAAACCACGAGATTATGAGAATAGTTTCAAATTTGAAGATAGCAGCCTCGGCCTTGGTTATGGCCTTGCTGTGCCCGTCGTGCGTAGTCCACCGTGACCACCCGAAACCGCCTCCGCATAAGAAACACCATAAGCATAAAAAGCCGAGACCGCCGCGCCACCACCACGGTTCGGTGGATTTAGGCCATGCCGACGGCACGTATTACGCCTCGGTTTGGTATGACTGATGCCGGCGCCTGCAGTAAGGCGCGTTGCAAAAGGCCACCTTTCGTCGTGTGAAAGGTGGCCTTTTGCGTTCCGATTCACGGCCTTTCGCAAGCCAAAAGACGGCCTTTTGCAAAAGCATTATTTATCGGTCGAAATGTTGTTTTTTGTAAGCAGGATTTGCGTTTATGTGATAATTTTCCTAATTTCGCACCTTGGGAAATAATGTAATGAAAACATCGGATTTGAAAAGGTACTGGCCTTGGATATGGCGGCTCGGCCTGTTTATTGATGCGCTGCTGCCTTTCACGCTTTATAATGACTGGCTTTATTATGTGGCGGGCGTAATGTCGCTTGCCCTGTGGCTGTCGTGGCCGGAGCCGTCGGAAAAGGAAACCAACGCGAAAGGCCACCGCTGGAACCGCAACGATGCGCTGTGGAGCGCCGGCATAAGCCTTGTGGGCGTTGTGGTGTGCATGGGTACGGGCAATGTGAGGCTGTCGTATGCGTGGTGGGTGTTTTTCGGCATGTGCGTCTTATGCGCGCTGCTTACCAACGTTCGCAGCCCTTACGGCAAGGAGTATGACATCTTTCCCGACGATGCCGGTAAGGACAAATGACGCCGGCAAGCGGTAACGGGTAAGCAAATCG
>ERZ780212.2862-NODE-2862-length-9974-cov-1.948483_pt1 | contig 9974 bp, 7 predicted proteins | sample MGYA00511364_ERZ780212 | MGnify/ENA primary metagenome ERZ780212 (study PRJEB29588, sample SAMEA2147991) | human gut metagenome | biome: human gut; feature: human-associated habitat; material: faeces | place: Denmark | collected 2008/2010 ...
GAAATATGGAAGATGTGATAAGAAGGATTGACAAAGTTTTGGGGGAGGTTTTGCCCCAGCAGGATAGGGTTATGAGTTTTAGGGAGTTTGTGTTAAGTGAGGAGGGGATGAATTTGGAAGGTATTTATCCAGAGTGGTTTAAAGTTTTGGATGCGAGGATAAGTGAGGGAGGTATTAGTAGGGTTGTTTTTCGAGGTAGTTTAGGAGGGGGTAAGAGTACGATAATGAATTTAGTATTTTTGTATGAGTTTTACAGGTTATTAGTTAAGAGTGGGGGTAACATTGTCAAGGAGTTAGGGTTAATGGAGGGGACGGAAGTATATGGGTTATACTTTTCGGTTAGTAAAGTTGCGGCGAGTCAGACGGGGTTTTCTCAGATGCGGAATTTTGTAGACCGTTCGCCGTGGTTTCGGAAGCATTATCCCCGGAGGGGAGATATTGATTCGACGATAGAGTTTCCGGGGTTAAATTTTTCGATAACGTTTGCGAGTAAGGAAAGTCATGCGATAGGGAAGAATGTTTGGGGTTTTATTTTGGATGAGGCGAATTTCCGGAAGGGGGTTGGGGAAGGGAGTTTAAGTGAGTTTGATGAAGTTTACCAGTTAGCGGAGCAGTTAGAGACTCGTCTTTCGCAGAGGTTTTTGCGGGGAGGGGAGGAGAAGTTTTTTGCTGGGTATATTTCGTCGGCGAGTTATGAGACAGCGTTTATACAGGAGAGGGGTGAAGCGCTCAAGGGGAATCCGAAGGCGATTGTTTACGATGCGGTTTTGTACAAGTTAGACCCGGGAAGGTACCTCCCGGGAAGGTTTGAGGTATTTTTAGGGTGGGGGGATGTTCCCCCGCAAGTGGTTACGAGTGAGGAGCAGAGGTTAAGGTTAGAGAAGGGTTTAGTTGGACAAGACCCGGGTAAGTTTTTCGAGAAAGTTCCGGAGGAGTTAAGGGAGAGGTTTGAGGGTAATATTTACTTAGCGATTCAGAATATATGTGGAGTTCCGACGGGGTTAAAGGGTAGTTTTGTAACGAATTATGAATTAATCAGGGGGAGTTATCGGGACGATTGGGTTTCGCCGTTTTATGAGGACGAGGTTGTGGTCAGCAACCAAGATAGTGTAGGGTTGGAGGTAAATTTGCGGGGAGGTTTTGAGAGTCCTGAGAAGCCGCATTCGTTATTTTTGGATTTATCGTTAAGGGGTGATTATGGGGCGTTGAGTTGTGTTAGGTGGGACGGAGTTGAAGGAGGGGTTAAATATCACAGTCATGTGTTTACGTTGTTTATAGTTCCTCCGAAGTTTCCTGCGGCTGTGGATGTTACGAAGGTTCAGAATTTTGTAATAAGTCTTGCGAGGGAGATAAATGTTGTAGCGTTTGGGAGTGATGCGTTCGGGAGTGTTCAGTTAAGGCAAGAGGTTAGTAAGGAGTTAGGGTTACCGGATGTTAGGGTTAGTTTGGACTCTACGGATGTTCCTCATTTGTTATGGTTAAATGCGTTAGCGAGTCACCGGTTTCGGATGATAAGGTATGACCGGTTGGATAGGGAGATACGGGAAGCCGAGTGGGATTCCCGGAGGAGGCGAGTTGTCAAGAGGTCGGGGTCGAGTGATGATGCGTTTCAGACGTTGGTAGGGGCGTTTTTCTTGTCGGATAGTGTCGGGTCGAGTGAAGGGGTTATCCCACGGGTAGTAAATGTGGTAAATGGTCGTCAAGTTGAGGCGATGTTACAAGGGTCTGGGTATCAGTTTAGGGATGCGAGAGTGGTTGAGAGAAGGATGAGGGATAGTTACCGGGACGGGGTTCGGTCAGCGTCAAGGTTGAATAAGTTTTTGGACAAGTTAGGAGGGGACGAATAGAGGGTTACCCTACAAATACATGTATAACGAATGAATTATATTTATTAAGTTTAGTTTTGAAGAATTATGAAGAAGGAAGATTTGGAGGTCAGGGGTTTTGAGGTTATGGGGGTAGGGTATCCCGAAGGGGTTACGGAGGGTCAGGTTCCCGAGGGTAGTGTCACGAGTGACACTTTTGGAGTTACATCGGGCGACCCCGAAGGGGTTACAGCGGGCGACCCCGAAGGGAGTAGGGAGGAGAAGGGAGAAGGTTGTCCCGAGGGAACGATGTCGAATCCTGTTTTGGATGAGATAGCCCGAAGGGGAGAGAAGGGGAAGCCTGTTTCGGTTTTGGAGTTAATTGAGGCGAGGTCGGGTCACCGTGAGCCGGGGTCGGTTTCAGTTTTGGATGTAATTCGGGAGAGGCGTTTCGGGATGAAATAGATTATTTAGGTTTATGATTGGAAGTTGGCAAGGGTTTTCGTTAGCCTTAATGAATTTTTTACGGATTCCTCCGGGGGTCGGAGTTCGTAAAAGTAATGGGGATGAGCGGAGTAGGGGGAGTGAAAATCTTGCTTCGTTTGAGTTTATTGATACTATTGTTGATATAACTGCCGACGATGTATGTATAGGTCGGTCTCCGGTGTATTGTGAGAATTTGGATTCGCTTCATTCTCCGATTTTGCAAGCGAAGTATCGGGCGATAGTAAATGCGTTGAATGGGGTTATCAAGTGGGCGGCGGTTGATGTTCTCAAGAGGGGTGTTTCGTTATACTGTTTAGTTGAGAAGGGGGAAGGTGAAGTTCGAGCGAGGGCGAGGAAGGTTTCGTTAATTCCCATAATGACCCAGAAGGCGAAGTTTTACCTTAATAATAAAGGTGAGGTTGTTGTTGAGGTTGGGGGTAAGGTTAGGGATGACCTTTTAGTGTTTTTGAATTATTCGAAGGAGACCTTAAGGCCGATAAGTGAGGAAGCGAGTAGGGGTCTTTCGAAGGATTATTTGTATGAGATAGAGCCGGAGCCGGTGCAATTAAAACATGTAGAAGGTATTGCTCAGGATTTGTATATGATTGAGAGGGCGATGTATCGGTATCGAGTTCAGTTATCGAGAGTTGTCCGTTTTGCCGAGGTTGAGGTAGGTCTTTCGCAAGGGGATAGAGTTGATGAAATAATAAGTGATGTAAGTGGGGTTGTGAATGCCAATTCGATGTCGTTAGGGATGATGTCGGTTGACCCTCAGAGTAATTTTGATGACAATATTCCGGTTAATCCTGTTAGGAAGGGGGCGGGGTCGATTGAAATGAAGAGTGATATTCCGGATTTTTCCATGATGAAGGAGATGCCGGATTTGGAGTATGCTCTTAATCGGGTGTTTTTGGCGTTAAGGTTTCCGAGGACTTACTCGGACTTTAATACGGCGTTGAATGAAACGGCCGTTTCGCTTATCAGAGGGGATATACGGTATTCCCGAATGGTTTCGGATGCACGAAGTTTGTTACAAACTACTATTAATGAGTGGGTTGGCAGGGGTTCCGGAGAGGACGAAGTTGAGTTTAAGTTAACTTCTCTTCCAACGTCTGAGTCGGATGATGTTATTGAAGCGTTGGGGAGCTATGCAAGTTTTACTCAGGATGTTTTTGCTTTTATCAATGAGGCAGAAGATAAGAATGAAGCGTTTGCAAGGTTGGATAGTATTGTAATCCTTTTGGGGGATACTTCCAATTTGAAGGCCATTCAATCTTGGATAGTCCACATGCGTTCTTATATCACCGATAAGTTTGATAAAGAGGAGAGGGAGGGGTCTTCCCTTGAGGAGGATGAATCCTCCGAGCCGGATGCTGGGTTTGAGTTTGGTGATGAGGATGAGGAAATTTCCGAAGGGCGAGCTTCCGAAGAGGGTGCTTCCAGAGGAGGCTCTACTGGAGGGGAGAGTGTAAGTCCTGAATCTATTGGTTTACCGCCTTTTAATGAGTAATGCCGAGTAATAAATATAAGTTTCCCAAGCTACCTTCTAAGGGGTATGTAAAGTTATCGGAGAAGAGACCTTCACCCTATAATTATAGGGATTTGATGAGGGATAAGACCTTTTTGAAGTGTCAAGCGAGGGCGAGGAGTATTGGGGTTACGATTCAATCAATAGATTTTGAGGGGAGGGAGATAAGGTTTAGAACGGAGTCCCAATCTGTGAAGGGTAAATATTATATAACGATATTTCGTTTAGGGGATTTAAAGGAGGAGGATATAATAGGGGGTAAGAACGTTGGAGAGTTACTTAGGAGTGCCAAGTTAAAAATTTACTCGAATAATCCTGCGTTTTTGTATTGGGGGGTAGCGTATTGGAGTTGGCGCAACGGCTGGGGTCTTTACCCGGAGTACCGCTACCCACGGGTTCGGAATCCCCGGCACCCTTACTACGTCGGAAAACACCTTTACGCCTGTCTCCAAGTGTTTCCCTTTATAGTTAACAAGTTAGGCTCTCAGTTTAAGGGGTATTTTACTGAGAAACAGAGGGAATCTTTTCAGGAGGTTACGGATGGGTTACTTCGTAAGATTCCTCTAAAGGATTTTGAGTTGTATGGTTAAGGCCTTATGAAAATAAGGCCTTTTTTGGGTTTCAGAGTTCCAAAGGGTTACTTTTAAATTTGAATTGTTGTAGAAGAGATGATTATCGGTTCCCCGTTTAGGATTAGGGTTACTTCAATGAATCCCTCTGGGTTCCCCTCTACTGAAATGTCCAAGGCTTCCGTTAAGTATTTATCCAAGAAAGGTTTGTTGAGGGCGAGCCAAGAGGAGAATTGGGAGGAGAATATGTCAGCGCGTTCTTTTTTGGAGTTCATATTGGAAGTGTTCCCGGAGGGATAGTTCACGGGCTTTAAGGTCGCTAACTTTTTCTGAGAGTCTGGTTACTTCTTTTTTCTAATTCTTGTTTAGTCATAGCATTTATTAGATTTATTGTTGACATTCAAAGTTACTGAAATAGATTTAAATCAGGAATATATTGGGAAGATAAAATAATTTCTTTGCAGTACACACATATTGTTAAAGTGGTAAAATTTCGATGCGTTCACTTCATAAAATACAATCGACAATCGTCACTAAGTTTAGGGTAACGGATTCGATTCAAAATCCGGAGACTGGGGAGGTGATGCCGTGCATCACCGGTCGGGCGTCCCATGTTGATGTTATTTCCCAAAAAGGTTATCGTTATCCCAAGGGGTTTTGGGATAAGGTAATAAATGACGATGAGTTGCAGACCCGAATTGAGAATCGGGATGTGTTGGGGATGATTGAGCATCCCACGGATGATATGGATTTCATGTGTACGCCTTACGATAAAGCGGCCGTGGTTTGTCTCAAAGCGTGGGTGGAGGACTATGAGCCGTTTATTACGCTTGGTATTTTGAATAATCCGAATGGTAATTATGTCAAGTCTTTGGTAGAGGTAGGTCATAGGCCGGGGTGTTCCACGAGGGCGTTTGGGGATTATGGTGATGATGCCAAAGGCAAGTTTGTCGTAGAGGACGGTTTTTATTGTGTTGGGTGGGATATTGTAAGAGCGCCTAACTTTGAAGATATAACAATGGATAAGGTTTCGGATTCTCTGGAGAATAGTCCGGTGTTCAGGGAGTTGATGCAGATGACACAGTTGCGGGATTCTGTAACCGAAGATTTTAACAGGGACGTTTTGAGGGGTCAAATTGCGAAAGCGATTGAGGCTCTTCGTGAAGTTGAAAAAAATCTTTAATTTGCATTTAACTATGAATCAGCTTGTTGAGAGGGCGCAATCCAGAATAATGGATAGTGTCGAAGCCGCTTCCAAGAATAAGATTCTGGACGGGGTGCTGAATGCCATGGATAAGTCCGGTGCGTTCGGCTCAGTTATTGAGAAAGGTATGGTAGCCCAGCTTCTCCAAAACTTCAAAAAGGTTGTAATGGATAAGGTTACCGATTCTTCTTATGGGGCTACGAGGGGTCAGAGTGTCAACGTCATGAGTGACTTCGGGCCTTATGTTCCCGAAGTTCTCCCGGTGGTAGCGGCGTGGTATCCGGAGTTTCCGCTTAAGGACCTTATTTCTGTTCAGACCATGGAGCAGGATTTGGCGTATCTTCTTTTCTCGAAACTTGTTACGGGAACGAATAAAGCGCCGACGCTTGTAGGTCAGGTTGTTGAAACTGCTCTGGGTCAGAGGCAAATCGACGGTTATTATCCTACGGGAGTGGTTATCGGTGAGCAAATCCCGGGTAATCAGATGACCGTTGTAAATAGTACTCTTATCGGAGCTACGGTTTACCATGCGCTCAAAACCACGGGTGATTACCTGAGGAAGTTTAAAATCACCGTTAATGTAAGTGGGGAGAAAACCGTTTATCGTGCGTTTGCCGTTGCCGGGGGTGAAATTCGTCTTGCTCTTGCTACCGCGCCTGACCAAGAGGTTGAGGGAGCGAAGTGGGACATAGAATCTGGAGCGTTCTATCTTCCTACTTCGGAATCGAATACCGAGAATGTTTCCGTAGTTCTTAACTATGTTTGGAATCTGGACTATGCGGTTGATGAGAACATTCCGAAGGTCAAAGAGCAGGTAGAGCGTTTCGAAATGCGTGCTGAGCCTCGTGTTCTGGCCATGCAATGGACAATCTTTGCGGAAGCGCTTAAGAAGAGTCAGTTTAAAACGGATATCAGGACGGAGAATACTACACGTGTGCTGAACGTTCTTTATCAGTATCAGGTAAGGTATGTGCTTGACGAGATGTATGAGGATGCCGCCGGGGTTCCCGCCACCATTACCGTACCCCGTCAGGGTATATACTCTCTGGATGTTGCTTATAACAATGTTATGAATCAGCTTAATTCACAGGCTACTAACATTGAGTATGCAACGGGTCGAATGGAAGGTAACCGTCTCGTTGTAGGTAGGGACTTCAAAAACTGGCTGGAATCTCTTCCGAGCACGATGTATCAGCCGAAGTCGGTTAATTCCGGAGATGCAGGCTGGTCGTCACCGAGAGAGATAGGTACGGTAGGTAAGTTCAAGGTTTACTTCGACCCCCGCCGCCAGCCTGACGAAGGGTTCATGACCTATAGGGGCATTGAATGGTATGACGGAAGTTACTTTTTAGGCATATTCCTACCGCTCGTACCTACGGATGCTTTGGCTATCAATGTCACTGTGCGCCAAGCCTTCGCCTCCATGGAGGCGTACCACTTCCACAAACCTACTGCGGTGATTCCTCTTACGTTTACATTCCAAGACCCTACCGAGTAGGTCAAATTTAAGCGATTTCTTACATTGGCAAGGTCGTAAACTAAGTTTACGACCTTGTTTTCGTATATAGTAGTAAATTGCTTAGATTATGACAGAACAACGTCGGTTGCAGTCTTTCGAGATTTTTTGGAAAATCGCCCAAGGGGCGGGGGTTACTCCGTTGGTTTCCAGAGAGGATTATCTTCCTGATTGGAAGGGAGTTCGTTCCGTGCGTTGTAATAAGTGTGGAACAGTTTACGAGGGTCAAATTCGTAAAGGTAGAGTTACTAAATGTCCTAATTGTGAGGCGATTCGTTTGCAGGGAAACGTGGAATCGAGGCTTCTTGCCGTGGAGCGTTTGCTGGCTAAAAGGAATTTAGTGTTTGCTTTTGCCCCTGAGGAGTTTATAGGGTTTAAGGTTAAGGGTCAGTTAATAGAGTACCCCGTAAGGTGTAAGCTCTGTGGAGCTGAGTATTTTACTCCTCTTTATGAGAAAAATATAAAGGTGTGTTCTTGTGGAGCTTCTGGTCATAAATCTTATTTATCTGCATTAGAGTTATGCGAGGAGTTTTCTATGGAGCCTTTGTTTTCCGAGTTGGATTGGAAGGGGGTGGCCGTTAAGTATCCTGTAAGGTGTAAAATTTGTGGAGAGCCTTTTACCGCATGGATGAAGAAGGGTAGTACTTCTCGGTGTCCTAATAATTGTCGAGCCAAGGCCAAGACGCTATCTGTTATGCAATCTATTTGTAAGGACAATTCCGCTACTTTGTTAGAGGATAGTGTTGAGAGTCCTGTTGATTGGCAAAAACGTCGGAGGGTCAGGTGTGATAAATGCGGGGTTGAATATGAGGCTCGTGTTTTGAGGCGTTCTTTTACTCCGTGTCCGAATTGTACTTCAAAGAAGGTTGTAGTTCCTTCTCAATCATATTCGAGGTCAGTTACTTTGTTAAAAGATAGGAATCTTTCTTTGGAGGTTCCTGAGTCTGAATGGGTAGGGATAAAATCGGGGTCTTTAGAGAATTTGTATTTAGTTCGGTGTGAGGTTTGCGGAACGGAGTTTAAGACTTCTCTTTCCCCCAAACATATTCGTCGTTGTCCGGGGTGTTCCCAGAAGGTTACGAGTGAGCCTATTGTTAATTATCGGAAGTTTATATCTCGGTTGGAAGAGAATCATTTAGTTCCTTTATTTGGGTTTGATAGTTGGGTAGGGGTTTTAAATTCGGCTAATTCAACCAGTCCGGAGTTAAGGGACTATCCGGTTATGTGTGCTCAATGTGGAACGGAGTTTCGGACTTACTATTCTAATAGTAAGTTAGTTACTTGTCCGGTGTGCACTCACAACATGACTTCTCTTGCGAATAAATGGATAGCGTTTATTAAGTCTTGCGAGGCGTGTAATCTAACTCCTCTAACTACTAAGGAAGAGTTTCAAGGTTTCTTTTTTAGGGATGAGGAAGGGAAGTTACGAGTTAGGAAATTACGAGTTAGGTGTAATGTTTGTGGGAAGGAGTTTGAAACTGTTCGTCAGGGTGTCAATTCTTTGCGTCCATGTCAGTGTCAGCAAACTAAGGTAATTTACAGGTCTCGTAGGGAACGAATGTTGCAAGAGTTCATTGAGGGGAATAAATTAATTGTATATCCTTGTGACCGTCGGGTTTTGAAGGGTAAAGAGTTAGACTTATATGTTCCCCAGAAGGGGGTAGCGTTTGAGGTGAATGGGATGTTTTTTCATTCATCTTCACCGTTGAATCCTTCGGAGAAGTCGAGGAATTATCATGCTCAGAAAACGAGTGAAGCGCTTCGGGAGGGGGTTTTGCTTTATCATCTTTGGGAGGATGTCCCGGAGGATTTAATCCTCTCGGTTGTTGAGGCCAAGTTAGGGTTATCCCGGAGGGTTTATGCGAGGAATCTTTATCTTTGGGATAATGTTCCGAGGGGTGAAGCGTCTGCATTTTTGAAGGCTAATCATGTGGAGGGGGATAATAATCATGCCGATAGGTATATAGCCCTTCGGGATGAGGCAGGTAAAATTTATTGTTGTCTTTCGTTATTGAAGAGGAGGATTCAATCTACGGGTAGTGTTCATTGGGAGATAGGAAGGTTTGCCAATCTTGCTCACCACACCGTTGTCGGGGGTTATTCTCGTCTTTTGAAATGTGGGGTCTCCTATTTAAAGTCTTTAGGGGTTTCGGAGTTAGTGAGTTATGCTAACCGGGATTTAACTCCGGATTGGGAGAAGAGTTTTTATGCCAAGGCAGGGTTTGAGTTTTTAGGGGATTCAGGGTCGAGTTATTTTTATTGGGCTGAGGAAGAGGTAGAGTTAGGAGGAAGAGTTTATTTAGGGAGGGTTTCGAGGCAGGGGTGTCAGAAACAGAAGTTGTTATCTCATTTTAAGAGTAAGGGTTATCCTGTTTACGAAGGGGATACGGAACGTTCTTTGACCGAGAGGTTAGGGTTAGTTCCCATTTATAATTCCGGGAATTATAAGTTTCGGTTAAGGTTTTAGAAGTGTTTGCTACTCCATACATAGTTAAAAGTATTTCAAATTACTTAGAATTAGAGTTATGCAAAAGAATGACCGTCGTAATAACTTGTATAGTTCAGGTTATGCGGAACGTAATGCCAAGAATATTGAAGCGCTGGCCGCCAAAGGCTCAGAGAAACTGCTTTGCGAGGTAAGGATTATGCCTACGGATATTTTCGGAAATATCCTTACTCAGGCTACCGTTACTATTAACGAGGAATCCGGAAGCGTGGAAGATTGCAAAAACATTGCTTATGTTGAAGAGTTTACCGATGTGACTTATTCGGTTAAACTGGAGGGTTATGGAGAGGTTTCCGGAAGCATTCCTTCCATTACCCAGAATGAGCAGGTGAATGTTGTTATGCAATACGCGAGTGAGGG
>ERZ780212.2864-NODE-2864-length-9968-cov-2.630082_pt1 | contig 9968 bp, 7 predicted proteins | sample MGYA00511364_ERZ780212 | MGnify/ENA primary metagenome ERZ780212 (study PRJEB29588, sample SAMEA2147991) | human gut metagenome | biome: human gut; feature: human-associated habitat; material: faeces | place: Denmark | collected 2008/2010 ...
GAGGCCCGTTTTTTATTCTTTATGCGGTTGCGATTCCGCTCGTATTGTCCGCGAAGGAGCTGCCTCCGGTCTTATGAGGCATAAATTTCAGGGAAGAGCAGTGCGCGGAAGTCGGAGCGCATGATCTTGTCCCGTTACTGTTTTTCCTGCCTGCCGGGGAGCCGGTTGCCGTATGTCCGAAAAAAGCAAGACATTGTTCGGATCGTTCTTTTGCTGCAAGTTGGCAGGCTGTCGCACCGGGGGACCTGCTGTCCGCATAATGCGATTCCGACTGCCGGGAAGGGGCAACGTGATCGGCAGAGAGCTGTCCCGAAACGGAGAATTCGATGCGAAGTGCGGAATCGGAAAGCATGGCGGGGTATGACATAACGTCGTTCGTGGAGTTTGGTTCCGCGTCTGTTTTCCGGAAACGGATACGATTCCTGTGCGTGGACGATCTTCCTGCATTGCAGATAGGAGCGGAAAAGGAAACATCCGTGAACAGGAGTCCGAAACCAAAGAAAACCCCCGAACCGGTGAGAGTTCGGGGGTAGTAGTGAATAAAACCTGTTATTGATGATTATTCATCTGCTTCGGGTTGAGCTTCGGGACGCATGGTGACCTGTATTACGTTGCCGCTGTCGAGGAGCTTCTTCGCCAGGTCGCGGATCTCGTCGTAAGTGATGCTGTTCAGGGTCTTTTCGTAGTCGGCGAGCAGATTCTGCTTGTGACGGTTGTAGTCGTCGATCAACCCGAACCAGGTGCCGTTATTTTCGAGCGTATTCTTGAATTGCTTGACCAAGTATTCGCGGGAGTCGTTGATGTCTTTGGCTTCCGGTCCTTCAGTCGCGATTTTCTCGATTTCATCGAAAACGATCGGCACGAGTTCGTCGGCCATCTCCTCGTTGGTGTCGAACTGTATTTGCAGGAGGGCCTGTTTTTCGGGACGATACGAGAGAGTATAGCTTACCTGTACTCCGTACGTGCCGCCTTTCTCCTCGCGGATGGATTTCAGGTAACGGTTGTTCAGGGCCATGTTAAGCAGCAACATGGTTTGCTTGTTGCGCAGCGTGTAGTCCGCATCGCTCGAGAAGAGCAGGAACTCCGAAACTTTCGGCTGCAGCATCGGGGTGCGGAAGTCGTTCACGACCTTGCCTTTGGCTGTGCGGAGTTTGTCGTCCGTGAACTTAAGCACGTGTTTCGAGGTGGGAATCGAACCGATATATTTCTCGACCAACGGCTTCAACGTTTCCAAATCCACGTTGCCTACGAAGGTGAACGTAAAGCTGTTCGCACCCGGGTAGAGCGTTTTGAAGGTTTTCGGCAGATTTTCGAACGAGATGCTTTCCAGGGCCTCGATCGTCAGCGGCTGCTGACGCGGATTGTCGCTGTAAAGCGTTTTGATCGTTTCTATCTGCATGATGTAGTCGGGATTCGAGGTCAGGTTCTGGACGTATGCCTTGTAGCTGTCCATCGTCGTGTTGAAATCCTCCTCCGAGAAGCGGGGACTTGTGAAGTTCTGGTAGAGCAGTTGGAGCATCGTTTCGATGTCTTTGGGCGAGCAGTAACCGCTCATACCGTTGCTGTAGTTATTGACGTACAGGTTGATTCCGGCTTTCTTGCCTGCGAGCTGCTTGTTCAGTTCGATTGCAGAGAATTTGCCCACCCCCGACTGGGCCGCGATGACCGGAAGGAATTCACCCTCCTTCACCTCAGTATCGGCAAGCTGCGACATCCCGCCGTCAGCCTGTACCTGCAGCAGGACTTCGTCCGCCTTGAGTTGGGTCGGTTTGACGATGATCTTCACACCGTTCTTGAGAATCCATTCGGTCGTTCCGAGATCCTCGTTGTATGCGGTCTTTTTCACGGGCGAGCCTTTCAGCTTGATATCTGCGGGGATCAGAGGCTCGCTGACGGTATTGTCCTGGTAAGCCTCGACGTCGGATGCCATGACCTCGCTGCGGATGGCCAGAAGTTCGGCTTCGGTCGGCTCGGTCAGTCCCTCTTTCTTCGGTACTTCGACGGTGATAACCTGGTTTTCAGGTGTCAGAAGTTGTTTTACCCAAGCATTCACATCGTCGAGGGTCAATGCTTCGAGGTATTGTTTGTCGAGGTTGTACTGCGTTTCGGCATCTGCCATAGCGGTATTTTTCTTGTAATTCGCCAGGTAGGTTTGAACATATTGTCCGTTCGTAAGGTCGTTCCGATTGGCATAGGTAGCCTCGGCCTGACGCAGGAATTCAGCTTTCGTACGATCGAATTCGCTCTGTGTAAAGCCGTAACGCTTCATCTTTTCCATCTCTTCGAGGATAGCTTTGTAACCGCAGAGCAACTCTCCGTCTCGAGTTTGTACGGCGACCATCGTGAGATCTTGGGTCGGATTCACTCCCAGTATGTTGCCTGAATCCATCCCGGCACTCAGGAACGGAGCATCGGGCTGCATGGCGATTTCATTCATGCGATCGTTCGCCATGGCACTTGTGTAGGAGTTGAGTACATCGTACATTTGGCTAATTATCAGGTTGTTGTATTGCTTGGGGAGAGCGGGTCGTTTGATGAAGAGCTGCATGACCGAAGCCGTCATTTCGGGATCGGAAAAGATGCTGACGATGGGTTCTTCGTTTTCAGGAACTAGGTAAGCCTCTTTCTGCGGGGCATCTGCAGGGGAAACCGGAATATCCGCCATCAGGGTTTTGATCTTGTTTTCGATCCGATCGACGTCGATATCGCCGACTATGACGATCGCCTGGTATTCCGGGCGATACCACGTTTTGTAGAAGTCGTACAAGGCTTTATGGTCGAAACTCTTCAGACCGTCCAGATAGCCGATTACGTTGCGGTGCTCGTATTTCGAGCCTCTGTTGACGGCGGCGTTGCGTCGTACCATGGCGCGCCATCCAGCTCCGTCGCGGGTGCGCAGCTCCTCCATGATTACGCCGCGTTCGTTGTTGATCTCCTGAGGCTCCAGACTGATGAACTGCGACCAGTCGTGCAGGATCAGCAGTGCGGTGTCGATCGTCGCAGGGTTTGCTGTGGGCACATTGTCCAGGTTGTAGCATGTTTCATCGTAAGAGGTGTAGGCATTCAGGTCCGCACCGAATTTGACGCCGTTACGCTCCAGATATTCTATCATCTTTTTGCCCGGCAGGTTCTTGGTGCCGTTGAAGGCCATGTGTTCGAGGAAGTGGGCGAGGCCCTGTTGGGAATCTTCCTCCTGGACAGCTCCTACGTGGTGGAAAATGTAGAAGGATGCCTGCCCCTTGGGTTTTTCGTTGTGACGGATGTAGTACGTCATGCCGTTTTCGAGCTGTCCGACACGCACCTCTTTGTCTGCAGGAATCGGCATGTCGGGCCGCAGTTGCGCCACGACATTCGTCATTGCGAACAGCGTGACAAGTAAAAGAATGAACCTTTTCATAAAATGATTGTTAATTGATTTTGGGTGAAATTATTTGTATTGCTTTGTCATTCGGTCGTTTCTTCCGGTCGGTATTCGATGATGTCGCCCGGCTGGCAGTTCAGTTCGCGGCAAATGGCTTCCAGCGTTGAAAAGCGGATCGCCTTGGCCTTGCCGTTCTTGAGAATGGAAAGGTTGGCCGGGGTGATATCGACCCGCTCGGCGAGCTCGCCGAGTGACATCTTTCGTTTCGCCATCATGACATCTATGTTGATGATTATCGCCATGTCTTGCGTCCCCCCCCCGTGTATATATTGTATATCGACATTTATTTTTTCTTTAGATCGTGAGTTTTTGCTCTTCGCTCAACCGGGATCCGATCGAGAAGACCTCGGCCGAGAAGAGTACCAGAATCGCCATGACGATGTTCCAGTAATTGAGCGGGAACGAGGCGGCGACTTGCAGGGGCGAACCTTCGAGAAGCGTCCGGGCCGTGCAGTGGTAAATATAAACGCCGAATCCGGCGCAGACTTCGGCCAGAATCAGCAGAAATCCTACGGCACGCGTGTAGATGATGATACGTCCCGGCAGGGGTTGTTCGTCCCGTACCGATTTGCGCAGGATGTTGATAATCAGCGCTACCAGGATCAGAATAGAGAGTTTGGCCAGCAGGGCCGGGATGAACAGCAACAGGGTGTAGTTGATTTTGTTCAGTGCCCGGACTACTGTCGGATCGCTGTTTTCGTCCGTTTTGACGTAGATATTAACCCCCGTATATTCGGCTTCGGTGGAGATCGATGCGTGTCCGGTTTCTATCGGGAAAAGAATTTCATTGCTCTGGTCGTTTTGCAACCGGGCCGCCAAAAAGTAGGTATGTTGCGCGATACCGTGTTTTTCCTGCATCCGAATGTCTTCGGACGCAGCCTGCCAACCTGTCGCCAGACTCGACGACACGTGGGGCACGAAGCTGTGGATGAATCCTGCGGCCAGAGCCAGGAAATAAAAGATGTAAATGACCAGCAGATGGCGCCGCAGAGATTTTTTCTGTTTTTTGTCCATTTTCGGTTTGCTGAATACGTAATGCGAGGTGTTCGACCTGTTTTTAACCTCCGGTGAGGCAAAGATAGTAAAGAACTTCTGCAAAACAAATAATTTTTATCGTTTTTCGATAAAAACATAATAAATATAACGAATGATGTTTCGCGCCTGAATACGGAGCGGAATTTTCCGGACTTTCCTCGAACCGGAGATCGGACGGGCAACCCGGCTGAAACCTACCGAAGGTCGGACCGGCAGGGAGCATCCCCGTCTTGGAGGCGAGGCCCCTGCAAGTACGGACGATCGAAACGAGAAAGCCCCTCTACGAGCTTCGTTACGCGGGGGAGCCGAAAACAAAAGTTGAATTTGGTTCTCCGCTCTTCTTGTTATTATCTTTAACTTCGTCTTGGACACTCCGCGCCGGTAAAACGCAAATAAATTTGTTTTTGCACCCGGCTTATTCGTATCTTTGCACGAAATGCAGTCTGCACGGCCGGAAGGCTTCGCTCCATTTCCGGCATACGCCGCTACTGTCCGCAGGAAGCCGGGCGGGGGCGTTTTTGTAGGAATGGAACCATTCGGTATCTACGGCTTTCTCCCGGCCCGGCGGATTGTCGTTTCGTTGCATTTGAAATTGAAAAACGCACTGAAATATGGCAGAAAAAACAGGTTACACTTATTATGCAGACCCTCAGCAGGTCGATTTCACACTTCGGATGACCGTTCCGGCTTTGGCGAACGAGGTCCTCAATACGGCGGGTGTCGATGCCCAGCGCAAAGGGTTCGGGATCGATAAGTTGAATAAGGAAAACCGCTCGTGGGTGCTTTCACGCATGGCGATCGAGATCGACGACCGCCCCGAACAATACAGTTCTTATGAAATAGTGACGTGGGTGAACGAGTACAACCGGATGCTCTCGACCCGTAATTTCACGCTGCACGATGCCGCCGGCCGGGAGTTCGGGCGGGCCGTGACGCAGTGGTGCATCATCGACTTGGGTGCCCGCAAGGCGATCGATCTCAATACGGTCATCGGCACCTGCGCCGATTCGATCGTGGACGCTCCGTCGCCGATCGAAAAGCCGCGCAAAGTGACGGGGATCGTTCCGCAGCATATTGCCGAACACCGGGTGGTTTACAGCGACATCGACTTCAACCGTCACGTCAATACGATGCGCTATATCAACATGATGTTCGATATGCTGCCCATCGAACAGCTGACCGCGATCCGCCCGGTGCGTCTTGACATTCATTTCATGCACGAATGCCGTTACGGGCAAACCCTTACGGTCGGGTACGAACAACGGGACGGCTTGTCGCTGTTCGAGGTTTCGAACGGAGAGGAAGCCGCTGTCCGGGCGGCGCTCGAGTGGCGTTGATGTGTCGTATTTCGTGGTGGCGGGCGAGGCAGGGAGCCGAACCGAATCGACTTCGTTTCGGTCCGTTTTTACGATCGGCTTTGTTCCTTTCTGGAACGGGTTTTGCTGATATAGAGACAAAACCTTTATTATTATGGAAAAGATCAAAGTTGCGAACAAGTACCAGAAAAGTATCGATCTATTGAACGATGCTTTGGGAAAAGAGATTGCCACCTCGCTCCAGTACATGTATTTCCATGTCCATTTCGAAGATGCCGGTTACGAGTATCTTTCCAAAAAGATGCGGATGATTTCCATCGCCGAAATGCGTCATAGCGAGGAGTTGTCCGACCGTATCCTTTTCTTGCAGGGGGACGTGAATATGAATCCGTCGTTTACGACGCGCCAGATCACCGATCCCAAGGAGATGTTCCGTTTCTCTATGCAACTGGAACAGAGTACGATCGATAGCTATAACGATGCCGCTCGCATTGCGGCCGAAGCCGACGATTCGGTAACGCACAAGATGTTCCAGGATCTGGCCGTCGAAGAGGAGGAGCACCTGGACTATTTCCGCAACGAGTTGCAGAACCTGTTCGATTACGGCGACAAGGAGTACCTCGCCTTGCAATCTTTTGCACGCAGCAAGGCCGAAGCCGAAAGGAAGGTTTCCGAGTAGTTTTTTCTCGCGGACGCGAGATAATGCGTCCCATACGTGGTTTTTGAATAAAATTTACTATCTTTGTGGGGTAAACTTAAAACTACAGAGATATGAAATTTTATATCCGTATCGTGCTGCTGGCGACTTTCCTGACGAGTTTGTTGTCGGCTCACGCGCAGTCCCCGACCATTACCTGGGACAGCACTTTGAAGGACCTCGGCGATTCGAATTACGAAGTCGTATTTACGGGTAAGATCCTGCCGGGATGGCATACGTACGACCTGCATTCGGACGTTTCTTCGACCCTGGTGGAGTTCGAGCCTGCAACGGGCCTGACGCTCGACGGCGATCCTTATGAGATCAACGCTTCCAAACGCGAATACGACGATATTTTCGAGGTCGAAATGGGTACTTATTTCGATGAAATCATCCTCGGTCAGAAAGTCACCCTGACGGGTGAGGGCGCCGTATTGAAAGGCAATATCAACTGGCGTTCCTGCGAGGAGGAAAATTGCAATTCGCCCGAGGATTGGGGATTCGAGATCACGATCGGCGATCCCGAGGCGGCCCGGGCATCCGTTGCGGCCGGGGATGCTGCGGATCAACCTGTTTCCGGCGACGGAGCCGGAGAGTCCAAAACCCTGTGGGGGCTGATTATCGAAGCGGTTCTTTGGGGCTTCGCGGCGCTGCTCACTCCTTGTGTATTCCCGATGGTCCCGATGACCGTATCGTTCTTTATGAAAGGCAGCGGATCGCCTGCTGCGGGACGTTTCAAGGCTTCGATGTACGGTTTCTTCATCGTAGCGCTCTATACGCTTCCCATTGCGGCGATCATTCTGATTACGCGTCTGGTGGGCGGCGATGCCGTGACGGCCGACATTTTCAACTGGCTGGCTACGCACTGGCTTCCCAACCTGATCTTCTTCATCGTGTTCATGATTTTCGCCGCATCGTTCTTCGGGGCCTTCGAGATCACGCTTCCGAGCTGGATGGTCAATAAGAGCGACCGGCACGCGGACAAAGGCGGTTTGATCGGTATCTTCTTCATGGCTCTGACGCTGGTGTTGGTGTCGTTCTCCTGCACCGGGCCGATCGTCGGCAACGTCCTGATTCGTTCGACTGCCGGCGAATTCTGGGTGCCTATCGTGACGATGTTCGCTTTCTCGCTGGCTTTTGCCCTGCCTTTTACGATTTTCGCTTTCTTCCCCTCCTTGCTGAAAGACCTGCCCAAGAGCGGCGGTTGGCTCGGTTCCGTGAAGGTCGTTCTCGGTTTTATCGAGGTCGCCCTCGGTTTCAAGTTCCTGAGTATGGCCGACCAGACCTACCACTGGGGGTTGCTCGACCGCGAGGTTTATCTGGCGATCTGGATCGTCGTGTTCACATTGCTGGGCTTCTATTTGCTGGGCAAGATCCGCTTCGCTCATGACGACGAACTCAAGCACGTTTCGGTGACCCGGCTGACGCTGGCCATCGCTTCGCTTTCGTTCGCGGTCTATATGTTCCCGGGTATGTTCGGTGCGCCGCTGAAAGCTCTTTCGGGCTATTTGCCCCCGATGCATACGCAGGACTTCGTAATCAATACGCAGGGCGTCGTTACCGCACCGTCAGCAACGGCACAGACGACTGAAAAGATCAAATATGCGGATATCCTGCACTGGCCTTACGATCTGCCGGGGTATTTCGATCTGGCCCAGGCCGAAGCCGCTGCCAGGGAGGCCGATAAACCTTTGTTCGTGGATATTACGGGAATCAGTTGTGTGAATTGCCGCGAAATGGAGGCCCGCGTCTGGAGCGATCCGCGCGTGCAGCAGATCCTGCGCGACGATTACGTGCTGGTTGCCCTCTATACCGACGACAAGACCAAAGTACCCGAGAACGAATGGGTGACCACTGCGGGAGGCAAGGTTCTTAAGGACATCGGTCGCATCAACTCCTACATCGCCCAGACCCGTTTCGGGGTGAACGGACAGCCCAACTACCTGATTCTCGGCCGTGATGGGCAGGAATTGGTTCCCAAGCGGGCTTATAACCTCGACGTGGAGGCATACATCGACTTCCTGAAGAGTGGTGTGGAGGCGTATAATAAAACGAAATAGGATGGATAGCGAAACCGGTTCGGGCAGTTTCTGCCGAACCGGTTATCGTTATCTCCTTGTTGCAGGATTCGGTAGGGTATTTGTATTTTTACTAAAACTGCCGTACGTCGTTTTTCGAAAACAGAAGGGCCGTACCGAAGGTTTGAATCCGTTCGGGGATTCGATTTAATTTTCAAAATAAAGTTCGGGATATGAAAATTTCGATCGTGGGGCCCGCCCATCCGTATCGAGGGGGCTTGGCCGTAATTATGCAGAGCATGGCCCGGGTTTTCCAACGCCGGGGCGACGAGGTGAAGATCAAGACTTTCACGCTCCAGTATCCCCGTATTTTCTTTCCCGGAAGGAATCAGACGGTGCAGACACCGCCGCCCGATCTGTACATCGTGCGGTGCGTGAATACGATGAATCCGTTCAACTGGATCGCCGTGGGGCGGTGGATCGCCCGCGAGAAGCCGGATTTCGTGCTGATGAAATACTGGACCCCCTTTATGGCGCCCTGTTTCGGTACGATCGCCCGTTTTGCCAAAAAGAACGGTACGACGCGTATCCTTTGTCAGATCGACAACGTCGAACCGCATGAACGCCATATGACCGACAAGCCGTTCAACCGCTATTTCTTGAGGGCGGTGGACGGCTTTATCTATATGTCCGAGCAGGTGCACCGCGAATTGCGCCGATATACGCAAGTTCCGGCACTCTTCTCTCCGCATCCGCTTTTCGAAAATTTCGGTATCGTCATCGATCGTACGGAGGCCTGCATCCGCCTCGAACTGGATCCTTCGAAACGCTATGCGCTCTTTTTCGGTTTGATTCGGGACTACAAGGGGTTGGACCTGTTGCTCGATGCCTGGAAGGTCTACAAGCGGGAGCATCCTGCCGAAGACCGGCGCCTGATCGTGGCCGGTGAGTTCTATGCTCCGAAAGAGAAGTATTTGAAGCAAATCGCCGACAACGGACTGGAGGACGATGTGATTCTGCACGACTATTTTATTCCGGACGAATTGGTGCGTTACTATTTTTCCGTCGCAGATTTTTTGGTGCAGCCGTATCGTTCGGCCACGCAGAGCGGCGTGACCCAGATCGCTTATCAATTCGACCTGCCGATGGTGGTGACCGACGTGGGCGGTCTTCCGGAGATCGTGCCTGACGGTCGTGTCGGTTTCGTCTGCCGTCCCGATGCCGTAGAAGTCGCCCGGGCCATCGACCGTATCTGGCGGGACGATGTGCTCGCGGGATTCCGTGCGAACATGGAAGAGGAGAAGAAGCGCTTTTCGTGGGATGCGATGTGCGATCGCATTACGGAGCTTTACCGATTGGTTAAATAGGAAGCGTAGAGGGGCGATCCGATTAAATAGGAACTCTTGTATCTCGAAAGCGGAATCTCGTACGATCCTCGTCGCTTTAGTCGATAGACTCTTTGTTACAAAACCCCCGCTGCA
>ERZ780212.2891-NODE-2891-length-9899-cov-3.917107_pt1 | contig 9899 bp, 8 predicted proteins | sample MGYA00511364_ERZ780212 | MGnify/ENA primary metagenome ERZ780212 (study PRJEB29588, sample SAMEA2147991) | human gut metagenome | biome: human gut; feature: human-associated habitat; material: faeces | place: Denmark | collected 2008/2010 ...
TTCGCATCAAAAAACTGGCGCGCTGTCAGTGGATTCCAATGGTTTCCACCGGCAGCACGCCAGTTTTATTTTTTATCTTTTCTTATCCAGGATGTGGACACACTGTCCGCATGTCTCAGCGCCGTGCCATTCTCCGGCGCATCACCCGCGTACCCAGAGTACCGCTCACCAGCGGGCGCAGGCGCGGGCACAATACTACCTTCTTATCCTATGAAAAGTCACAGTCAGCCTATCAGATATTCAGCAGGTCGCTATATACCTTCAGTGCACCGTCTGTCTCATGGGCCAGTACGCGTTTTGCCAAAACCTTACCCAGCTGTACGCCTTCCTGATCGAAGCTGTTTACATTCCATGCAAAGCCCTGGAACATAACCTTATTTTCAAAATGTGCAAGCAGTGCACCCAGAGTCTTAGGGGTCAGCTGGTCGCCGATGATAATGCTGGAAGGACGTCCGCCTTCGAAATTCTTATTGCGGTTATCATCTGCCTTACCGCAGGCAAATGCAACGATCTGTGCAGCCACGTTTGCGCACAGCTTCTGCTGGCTGGTGCTGCCCTGAATGACAACGTCCGTGCCGATCTGACTGTCCTTAAATCCGATAAACTGCAGCGGAACGATATCGGTTCCCTGATGCAGCAGCTGATAGAAGGAATGCTGTCCGTTGGTTCCGGGCTCACCGAAGATCAGCGGTCCTGTCACATAGTCAATCGGCTCGCCAAAGCGGTTGACGGATTTACCATTGGATTCCATATCCATCTGCTGTAAATGTGCAGGGAAACGGCTCAGTGCCTGGGAATAGGGCAATACAGCTGTTGCAGGATAGCCCAGCACGTTGCGCTCATATACACCGATCAGTGCATCCAGCATTTCCGGGTTCTCCAGCAGGTTCTTGTTGGTCGCTCTGCGGTCAACCTCTGCCGCGCCCTCCAGAAACTGTGCGAATACTTCCGGTCCGAATGCCAGAGATAATACTGCACCGCCAACTGCAGAGGTGGAAGAATACCGTCCGCCGATAAAATCATCCATGAAAAATGCTGCCAGATAATCGTCGCTCTTTGCCAGAGGAGATGTCTCACTGGTAACTGCGATCATATGCTTCGATGCATCAAGTCCTGCCTTTGCCAGCGCATCCTTTACAAAGGATTCGTTGGTCAGAGTTTCCAGTGTCGTACCGGATTTGGAAACCAGCACGAACAGGGAGTGCTCTACATCGATGGAATTTAAAACTGCAGCCGCATCATCCGGGTCAACGTTGCTGATGAATTTTGCTTCCATCTTGAATGCACCGTTTTTCTTTGCCCAGTTCTCCATTGCAAGATACATTGCACGGGGGCCTAAGTCACTTCCGCCGATACCGATCTGTACAACTGTTGTAAACTTCTCGCCTGCAGCGTTGGTGATTTCACCGGCATGTACCTGATTGGCAAACTCTGCGATCCGCTTCTGCTGTGTTACATAAAATTCGCGCTTATCTACGCCGTCTGCCTCGACCTTGCCGCCCAGCTGTCCACGTGTCAGCTGATGCAGAACCAGACGCTTCTCTCCTGTATTGATAACTGCGCCATTGTACAATGACTCATATTTTTCTACCAGCTGAGCCTCTTTGGCAAGCTTGTCCAGAATTGCGAGCACATTGTCATCGACTGCTTTTGCCGCATAATTAAAAGTCAGACCATCCACGATCGGGGTGCTGTAGGTTTTTACACGCTCCGCGCCATTTTCTCCGGACATCACTTCCGCCAGATTGATACGCTCTGCTTTTTCCAGCTCCTGATAAGAAGCCAGTGTATCCAAATTGTTCCAGTTCAGCATAACAGATTCCTCCTCATGCAATTTTATTTTTCAGGTTTCCTTGTTATAATTCTGACAACTCGTTTTTGATTATACTATTCTACGTTTCAAAATTCAACAAAAAACCTAATGTATTTTGAGGAATCTAACATTTGGCACTCTCATAAACAATAGTTCCCACGAAAAAAAATGATGTCGGATTCCACAAATTTTCCTGATAGAAAAAAAGGATTTCATGAAGTTCCTTTTTCGATAAGGACTGTTATTCAGTGCTGAACGTTTTCTACAGAGTGTTCCGCAGTTTGCAGTTTTTTCAGACGGTTGACCAACTCATGATCCGGATTATGCCTGATTCTGCATTCCTTATCGAGCATCATTACCGCTTCATCGCCATCGGCACATGCGGGCCATTCTATCCCGGAAATTTCCGGTTTTCCAGTCCTTGCAAAGCTTACCCATGCCTGACAAATCTGCTCCTGCAGCCGATTTGTTTCCTCACCGCAATTGCACACCGGAACCTTATCGATATTATGAAAGACAAACGGAATTTCCGAACAGTGCCATGCAATTTTTCCATCGAACATCGGGAATTCATAGGTAAACTGAAAAGAATAAATCTTGCTGTCCGGACACTTTACCCGCTCTTTGATAAACCGGATTGTCGGTTCCCGAAAGATCGTATCCACTGACAGAAGATCAATCGGCGCTTTATCCGGGTAGATTTTCAGGAATTCATCTATCAGCTCAATTCCTTCTTCTCCCAATGCATCGCTTACTTTTTCTTCCACTTCTTTTCTGGTAAATTCATATTTTCCGGAAATCGCCGGTCCGAAATCAAATTCTCCAAGCACAGTACCGATCAGCAGCGGAATTTTTTTCGTTTCTTCCCGAAATCCATGTTTGATCGCATCTCCGAAATAACTTTGATTTTTGTGAGGATGATTTCCGACATATTCGCCTTTTTGTGCAACCTTCGGTGCTGCATTTTCATAAGCCTGCGCAAGCTGATCATAAGGAAGGGTTTCCAATTGATCGACATCTTTTTCTTCCAGACCCAGCTCTGCAAGCATTGCTTTGACAATCTCTCTTCCGTTCCCGTCCTCTATATCGCCGAGAAGATCCGGATCTACTACGCCGCTTTCAATAATTCCCTTATGGAACAAACCATCCGCTTCAGGCATTTGTAAAAGCGACCAGACTTTTACTCCGCCGCCGGACTGACCAAACAGGGTTACATTTTCCGGATCTCCGCCAAACCCCTCAATATTATCCCGGATCCATTCCAGGGCTGCAATCAGATCCAAATTTCCTGCATTCGCAGAATCCTGGTATTTTTCTCCAAACGGAGACAAATCCAGATATCCCAACACATTCAGCCTGTGATTCACCGATACGACAACAACATCTCCGGCTCTGCTTAAATTTTCTCCGTCATAGGCGAGCTGTTCGATGGAAGACCCTGCTGAAAATCCGCCGCCGTGCAGCCATACCATAACCGGACGTTTCCTGCCATCCCGAATGGACGGCGTCCAGATATTTAAGTTCTGGCAATCCTCTTTTTCTGACCAGTACATATGCGGAACCATCATTTCTCCATTTCCGCCCGGCTGTTCCGGATGCAAAAGCGGGCTCACATAGCCATAGGACTGTACATCTTTGACTCCATCCCAGGGCTTTACCCGTTCCGGTTTCCGGAAGCGCTGCGCATGCGCATACGGAATTCCTTTAAAAATGCAGGTTCCCTTCCATTCATATCCCCGCAGTGCCCCCTCTTTTGTCTGCACGACTGGATAGTCTTTCTGATAAATAAATTTGTTCATGTGCGTTCTCTCCTCTTTCGTATTTTTTTAACTATTCCATCCCACTGTCGTAAACAATAGAATGCACGCTCTGCGAGCATTCTATTGTCATGAACAATAGAATATACGCTCTGCAAGCATTCTATTGTCACGAACAAAAAACCGGCAGGTGATATCCTTTTTCAGGAACATCAGCCTGCCGGATCTTCCTTTATTATACCATAGGAAATTCCGCCATAAAATGACAAATACAGATCAGTTATACATTATCTTTGAGAATGTCCTTTAAAATATCTGCGGATTTTTTCAGCGCGAGCAGCTCGGTTTCGCTCAGCTCAATCGGTACAACTGTCTCAATTCCGTTTGCATCCACCACTGCCGGAATGCTGAGTACCACGTCGTAGAGACCGTATTCCCCGGTCATCAGGCTGGATACCGGCATGATCGACTTCTCATCCCGCACAATCGCTGAGCAGATTCTGACTACCGCCATCGCAATGCCGTAATAGGTTGCATGTTTTTTGGAAATGATTTCATATGCGCTGTTTTTCACATGATCGAAGATCCTCGTCATCGAATCTTCGTGGTTAAAATGTCCGCGCAGCTCGCAAAAATCACTGATCTTCAGTCCGCCGACACGGGCATCGCTCCATGCTGCCAGTTCACTGTCCCCGTGCTCGCCGATGATATAGGCATGCACGCTTCTGCTGTCCACACCCAGATGCTCGCCAAGCTCATACCGAAATCTTCCAGTATCCAGAACGGTTCCGGAGCCGATGACGCGGTTCGCGGGATAGCCCGATTCCTTCAGCGCAATATGGGTCAGGATATCCACCGGGTTGGAAACGATCAGCAAAATGCCTTCAAAATCCCGCTTTTTGATCTCACCGATGATGGACCGCATGATCTTTGCATTTTTCTGGATCAGATCCAGCCGTGTTTCCTCCGGTTTCTGATTCGCTCCTGCTGTAATCACGATGATCGCCGCATCCGAAACATCGTCATAGGTTCCTGCATATATTTTCATCGGACTTGCGAAAGCCATCCCATGACTGATATCCAGAGCCTCTCCCTCTGCCCGGTTCTGATCCGCATCGATCAGCACCATCTCAGAAAACAGCTTACTCTGCATCAGTGCAAACGCAGAAGCCGAACCTACGAAACCGCATCCTACCATTGCTACTTTTCTACTATTTATCGCCATTGCTATTTCCTCCTGATCTTTCTGTCTTTCCACGCAACGCCGTTTTGTATAGGCTTCGCCTTTCGAAGCTTTAAGAAAACAGCGCTGCATAACTAATTATCCGCCCTTCCTGATATTTTTCAGCGGACAATCTTTTCAAAGTCTGACGCCGGGTGTTTGCAGATCGGACATACATAATCCTCCGGCAGCACTTCTCCGACATACTCATATCCGCAAATCTTGCAGCGCCACACGGTCTGACCATTCTCTGTCTTTCCGATCGCTTCCGGCTTCGGCTTGATCTCCTTTAAATAATATTCATAGGTTACGGATGGATCCTTGCTCAAAACATCCATATCCGTGATCTCTCCGATGAACATCGTATGGGAGCCGAGGTCTATCATATGATCTGCCTTTGCCGAAATATATGCATTTGTGCCCTCTGTCACATAATAAATTCCATTTTCGCCGCGTCTGCAGGCTTCGTATCCTTCAAACTTGTCCACATCCCTGCCGGACTGAAAACCGAACCGTTTAAACAGCTCAAAATCTGCTGCCTGACTGAGGACTGAGACCGTGAATTTCCCCGTGTTCACAATCATATCATGAGTCGCATTCGCCTTATTTATACAGATACTCAGCTGATTCGGCTCAGACGCTGCCTGAATCGCCGTATTGATGATGCAGCCGTTATCCTTTTTTCCCTCTTTGGCAGTTAAAACAAATAATCCGTAGCTTAATTTATACATTGCTTCTTTATTCATTTTGATTCCTCCCATCTTTTTCTTTACTTGTATTATATCCCAATCCTATTCCAGCGTCAATATAGTAATAGTAATTATTACTATTTTTATTCATGAGTTCATATTTACCACACGGTAGATAAAAAACGGCAGAAAATTCTATTTCGAATTTCCTGCCGAAATTTTATTATGTTCTTAAATTTCTGGTTTAGGGCTTTTCGATAATCCCATACTTGCGATACAGCTCTTTTCTTGCCTTTTCATCTGTCGCCGCAAGCTTTGCATTCGCGACATCACCCTTACTGAGTAAAATATCCATCAGCTTGCCGAGGGCATTTTCTCCTTCTTCACGACCTTTTTGGATGCCTTTCTCAATGCCTTTTTCAATGCCTTTTTCTTCTACATATCCAGATAAATTGCACATTAAATCAACCTCCCGGGATAATCCGCTTTCCATTTTCATGGAATATTTTTCTTTTAACAATGATTTTTTCTGTGTCACTGGAATTTCTGGCGACAAAAGTGTATTTAACATTCCGATAAATTCATTCGGATAGGATTTACTTTCTTTTAATCCAATCACTACTACCGAAAGTTTATCATAAGAAGCCCTGTCATCCGGGAATCCGGGGACAACATCCCGTTTCTCCATCCGGTATTCTGAAATCGCATTTCCGATATAATCCGGCACCCCAAAACACAACCATATCGAATAGACCTTTTTGATATCGTCGTAGTTACTATCACAAAACTCAGTGCCAAGCTGAGCCGAAATCATTCTTGCCCCGTAAAAAATCCCCCTCGTAGGAATTTTGTAACCCGGATACCAGGATTTCTGTGCCTCAACATTGATAATCAGACGAATTTTTTCTCTGCTTCGCAATACTACTGCATAAAATCGAATATCATAAGCTATTCGCCCTTCTCCATTGACTGCATCTTCATTTGCCATCCCAATAATAGTTTCTCCAGGATTTACTCCAACTGCTGCAATCTCCGGCATTCCTTCAATACATCCCTCAATTTCTTCCAACGACAGCTCTTGAAATTCTTCTGCAGTATTTTTCAGTATCCACGCCAATACTTCCTTCTGTGCCAACACTTTTCGACACTGAACATCATACTGCACCTTCATTTCTGCCACCGAAAGCGCTTTCGATAACTCGTTCACCATACAGAATCTCCTTCCTTTCAAATATATTGGCATAAATATATTTTAAAAGAGATTCTTTTTTCTGTCATTCAAGTTGTAATTGAATACCTACTCCCCATACTGTAGGATGTAACAAATCCAACGATTATTTGCAGTTTTTCTCTTTCATTTTTTTCAGATACTGCGCCTTCAGCTGGTTTTCTTCCTCCAGTCGTCTGATTTCCTCCTGCAGATGCTGCACATATTCCCGGGTCAGCTTCACTCCGCCGCGCACTGCCACATCGGAATGCTGCTCCATTTCATCCAGCCACTGCATCAGCGACTTTTCCCTGATATCATTATAGGTATTGTCCGGTCTCGTAAACATGAATTCCTCCTTAAATCCCTGATGCAGAGCCGGATCCTTTATCCGGCATACGGCACATACTCAAAGCAGTCACTGATGGAAACACCGTTAATTCTTCCTTCCCACTCTTCTTCGGAAGGATGCTCCAGCTCAAACTCGCAAATTCGTCCGTCATCCAGCATTGCTTCCGCATATGCTTCGCCATCTGTTTTCAGAAGGACAAAATGCGTTCCGGCAGGGAGTGTCTCTTTCTGTCCGCTGCCGCGTTTTGTATTCGCCTCCCGCACAGACAGCTCCATATCAATGGACGAGGTCAGCTCCACTTTCCAGTCTGTATAAGTGGAAACAATTGTCCACAGCAAATCCTCTGTTTTCGGAATTCCATCTTCCTCTACATGGAATTTCTTGTAAGCCTCATAGGTTCCAAGAATATCAAAGCGTTTGCTCAGCACAAAGCTCTCCGGGTCAAAGGGCTGATTCGGATCAATTCCCAGATAATCTGCTGTTACAAATCTCAGATCATTTTTCATCAGTTCAAAAATCTGCAGATATTTACCGTCACCTTCTCCCATTGTTTCCAGATACAGCCATGTTTTCCCGTTCTGTGTCCGGATCAGATATCCATAGGCGCTGTAGCCACATCCGCCATAATAATCGGAGTCCATAAACATCTCCGTATCATAGCTGTTGTCGTCGCAGTGAATCACGATAGAGTCCGCATAATCATACTCATCCCGGTCTGCAGAATAGGAAATTTCCTCCTCTGCACCGTCTCCATCCAGATCCACCAGGCAGATTTCATCTTCTGCGATCGGAATCGCCCATTGATCCGAATTTTTCTGATATTGCTTCCGGATCAGCTCCGGATATTCTGTAAAGGACAAGCTTACGGCCTGCTCTCCTGACGCATAGGGTACCAGCACATAAGTATTAAAATAAACGGTAATGCCATCACCTGACAGCGTCCACAACGGCTCCCCGTATTCCTCTTTATCGCCATAGAATACATTTTTTACGGTATCCGGATACTCCTCATAGAAACCGTATTCGTCTTTTCTTTCTTCCAGCTTTGCGCATACCTCTTTATAAAAGGTATCGTAATCGGACACCACATCGGAAAGCTTCAAATCCTTGCCGGTTTTTACGTCATAATTACAGGTCTCCTTGAAGCTGTAGGGATGTGCCCCTCCCAGCCATTCGTTGGTGTCCATATAATAACTCAAAACAAGGGAATCGGCTCTGGTGAAGGTAATATTTCCTTCGATCGAAAGCCCTGTCATTCCCACTCCCTCATCCCAAAGCTCCCTGTTATCCGAAATTACACTTTTGTAGGCCCCCATCTGACTTTTGTAAGTCTTCTGGTTCCATTCCTCCAGGGAAGCGCAAAGAGCATCATGCCCTTCCTCTATAACCAGGATCTTCGGTATATCAATGCTGATGAGGGTTTCATAGCTGTCCTGATCATATTCTGCCTCATAATCATAATCGACAAACATTGGCAAAACTGTCGCTGCACCAGTTCCAACGGCAGCTTCTTCCTGCTCGTCTGCAGGCGTGTTTTCCTGCACGGATTCCTGCCCGGTTCCCCGTTCTGCCTTGTGTGTCTCTTTTGCTGTCTGCTCTGCAGTTTCCTGTGTCGCCGGCTGTTTCTCTGCTGTCTTTTGTCCACAGCCTCCGGCAAAAATTAAGGAAATGCACAATAATACAGAAATAAGCCTTCTCTTTTTCATTTTTCCCCCGTTCTGATGCATCCGCATCGTAAGCTTATAAAAGCTTATCCAAAAATTCGTTTTAACAGTTTCCAGCGCTGCAATACGCTTTTAAGGCAGCCTTTAAGGCTTCATATCTTTGCCTTTTTTCCTCTTTGGCAAAATGTACTTTGCGGAACTGCTCCGGATTATTTTCATAATCCAAAGCTTCCTCTCCAAACTGCTCACTGGTCAGATCAAACCGCCAGTCCCCGATTACATTATAACAATGATAATTCCCGCCCGGGCGCAAAACTCCGTATACCTTTCCTCCAAAAATATCCTGGGCAAGAAAAGCGGTAATGGAACATTGCCCCAAGGTAGGGTTTTCCCTTGTCCAGTCTTTCCGCATCCGCGGTGCACAGGTATCTGCACACCAGAGCTTTGACAGTGCGTCATACAGCTGTCGCGGGTTATGGATCCCCGGATATTCTTCTGTTATTGCCGGAGCATCTGCATGCTCCCACCCCCAAAATTGATAGCTCATAGCCTTATATCTTCCTTTTATATTGTTCTGTTTTCTGCACGATCCGGCATCCGAGATATCCGCACAGGATTCCCAGAAGCGCTCCACCCAGAATATCTGTTGGATAATGTACATACAAATACATTCTGGAAAATGCAATGAAAGCTGCCAAAACCAATGCTGCCTTCCACAGGTACTTTTCCCCTGCAAAATAGAGCGCCGATGCAGCGGCAAAGGACACTGCAGTATGTCCCGAAGGAAAGGAATAATCTGACGGATACGGAATCAAAAGCCTAACGGCATCATTGATATCGCAGGGGCGGATCCTTCTCACCAGATTTTTCAGAAACAGATTGCAGAATATTCCGTCCAGGATCAATGCTGCTCCCAGGATCAGACCGGTTTTTCGTGTTTTCGGGATCAGGAGCAAAATAACTGTAAGTACAATCCATATCACACCTCCGTTTCCAAAGCTGGTTATAAACGGCATGAGCACATCCACTGCCGGGGTTCTGAGGTTTTGAATCCCATCCAGAATCCAAAATTCCAAATTCATGATCCAGAGTCTCCATTCGTTTTGTAAATCGTTTCCAATGTCTCTGTCTCTATCATACCATATCAAACGCCCAATCATCCACCCCCTGCAGTTACTTTTGGGCAAAACAATCC
>ERZ780212.2904-NODE-2904-length-9852-cov-2.810248_pt1 | contig 9852 bp, 11 predicted proteins | sample MGYA00511364_ERZ780212 | MGnify/ENA primary metagenome ERZ780212 (study PRJEB29588, sample SAMEA2147991) | human gut metagenome | biome: human gut; feature: human-associated habitat; material: faeces | place: Denmark | collected 2008/2010 ...
ATCCCCTGAGAGAGGGCTTCTGAATTAGAATAGTTACTGCATAGGGCAGGTGTGCCTGACGTCATCGGCAATCCGGGAGCAGAATGAGAGAATGTCGTTCCAGACGGCTTTCTTGCCGTTTTCGTTGAGGATTTCGTGGCGCATGTTCGGGTAGAGCCGGGACTGTACGTTGCTGTAGCCGACGCGGCGCATGGCCCTGACGGCGTGGTCGAATCTGCGTCGGTCTATCAAGCAAGGGTCGTCCTCGCCGGAGATGAAAAGGACAGGCATGTCCGGGTTGTGCAGTTGCCATCCCGAGGCGCTGTAGGCATCCTGCATCAGTGAGAACAGGTTGATGAAGCCGTCGGCGGTGAACTGAAAATTGCACAGCGGGTCTTTGTCGTAGTTCATGACGATTTCAGGGTCGGAACAGATCCAGGCGTTGGGTGAGCCTTCGTGGCGGAAACGCCGGTTGAATGAGCCGAATGCCAGACGCTGGATGAGCCGGGGCCGGCATTTCTTCCCTGCTGCCATAGCGTATAGCCTGGCAATAATCCTGCCGGCGGGAGCTCCGCTGTTGCGGCTCGGACTGCCGCAGACGATGAGGCCTGAGAGCATGTCATCGTAACGCTTTGCCAATGAGCGTACTGCCATAGAACCCATGCTGTGGCCTATGAGTATGAGCGGCAGGTCTGGATGCTCCATCCTTACTCGTTCTGTCACGGCCTTGATGTCATCAATCATGGCAGTGTAGCCTCCCTCGTAGAAGTATCCGAGGTCTTCGGCTGACCGTACCGATTCCCCGTGTCCCCGGTGGTCGTGGATGACACTTGCGAATCCGTTGGCTGCCAGAAATTCCATGAACGGGATGTACCGCTCCTTGTGCTCGCACATTCCGTGTACCAGTTGCACAATTCCTTTGGGTGCGGTAAAAGGTTCGCATATTATGATGCTGATCGCCAGTCCATCCGACGGAGATGCAATCTTTTCTCTCTTAAAAGTGGCTTGTTTGGTATATGTCATGATTTTCAGGCATCACCAAAAGTGTGCCAGCGGGCGGAGAAGTCTCCATAATACCAATAAATGGGGATATTCCGACATATTTAAGGAAAAAGTGTATATTTACAGAAAAATTATTGATATGGGGGATTTAAATCTACAGGCCAAGACTTATTTCCCGGCCGGATCACTGGGACAATGAAAGCTTATACGTATTTTGGAAACGGCAGGTCCGCTCTGGTGGACAAACCGGTGCCGCAGCTGCAGGGGCCGCGCGATGCCTTAGTGCGGGTGACCCTCGGGAGCATCTGCACGAGTGACCTGCATATTCTGCACGGAAGCGTGCCCAGGGCTGTGCCCGGCATCACCCTCGGACATGAGATGGTGGGGGTAGTGGAGGCCGTAGGCTCCGCAGTGGGTTCTGTGCGGCCTGGTGACCGGGTGGCGGTCAACGTCGAGACATTCTGCGGAGAATGTTTCTTCTGCCGCCATGGATATGTGAACAACTGCAGCGACCCGTTCGGAGGTTGGGCTCTCGGCTGCCGTATTGACGGTGGGCAGGCCGAGTATGTCCGGGTGCCTTATGCGGATCAGGGACTGACCCGTATCCCGGACGGGGTGAGCGACTCTCAGGCGCTTTTCACCGGCGACCTCCTTGCCACCGGATTCTGGGCGGCCCGCATTGCGGAAATAACCCCCGGAGAGGACACCGTCCTTATCATCGGGGCCGGTCCTACCGGTATCTGCACCCTGCTCTGCGCGATGCTGCGCAGACCCCGCCGCATCATCGTGTGCGAGAAATCCCCGGAGCGCAGGAGGTTCGTGCAGGAACATTATCCAGGGGTGACGGTGACAGACCCTGAGCATTGTCTCCGGACAGTCCGCAGTCTGAGTGCTCACGGAGGAGCCGATGCCGTTCTGGAAGTGGCCGGTACCGAAGAGACCTTCCGAATGGCCTGGGAGTGTGCCCGTCCCAATGCCGTGGTTACCATTGTCGCCATGTATGACCGTCCCCAAGTCCTTCCACTGCCCGACATGTATGGCAAGAACCTGATATTCAAGACAGGCGGGGTGGACGGCTGCGACTGCCCCGAGATACTCCGTCTCATAGCCGAGGGCCGTATCGACGCCACGCCCCTCATCACCCACCGTTTCCCGCTCAGCCGCATAGAGGAGGCCTACAGCCTGTTCTCCTCGCATTCGGACGGGGTCATCAAGGTTGCCGTCGAGCCGTAAGTCCGCGTTTATACGTATTGTTCAATGCGCTTTGAGAAAGTCGTCTATGGCCGTGAAGTATTCCTCAGTGTAGGTGAATGCGGCCTGCAGGTGCCGGCAGTCGAATTCCTTGAGGGTGACACGGGTGTCGGCGGTCAGGATTCTTACTGTCTCGGACGGGTCTGTAACGAATCCGTCCATGATGCAGCTCCGTATCAGGGATTTGTTTCCATGGTACTGCCGCAGATGTTCTCCGGCGTCGAACATCCAGACATCGTACCCGAGCAGATTCAGAGTGGCCCCGACACTCAGCCATTGTCCCATATTGCCTGCAAAGTGGAATTTCTCAATATTTTTATTTTATTGTAAATGCAATTATTATATTTGCAATAAAATGTAATGGAAATGGATGAAACAATGTTGAGAAATCCTTTTGTGGTAGGCAGATATGTATCGGACGAATATTTCTGCGACCGTGAAAAAGAGACAGAATTTCTACTTAAGCAGGTGGATAATGGCAGAAATGTCGCCATTATCTCTCCTCGCCGTATGGGAAAAACAGGACTTATACAGCATCTTTTCCATAGAGATGAGCTGAATGAAAGATTCTTTCTCTTTTTTGTCGACATTTATGCAACGTCATCTCTCGCAGAGTTCGTGTATCTGCTGTCTAAAGCCATATATGATGAGCTCAGGCCAAGGAAAAGAGCATGGGTAGAACGCTTTTTCAGTATTGTGACATCAATGCGTGTAGGATTCAAGCTGGATGCATTGACGGGGGAGCCAGGCCTGGATATAAGTCTGGGCGAGATACGTACCCCTATGAGAACACTCGAAGAGATATTCCAATATCTGGAATCTGCTGATAGGCCGTGCCTTGTGGCAATAGACGAGTTCCAGCAGATAGGGACATACGGAGAGTCCGGTGTGGAGGCTCTTCTGCGCACAAGAATACAGCAATGCCGGCAGACTCAGTTTATCTTCTCCGGCAGTAAGCGCCATATGATGGCGGCAATGTTCAATTCTCCTGCCAAGCCATTCTATCAGAGCGCAGTCAGTATGGGGCTGGAGGCTATTCCCGAGAATGTGTATCTCAGTTTCGTGACCGGAATGTTCAAAAAGTACGGTAAATGTATAGAGCCTGCGGTAGTGAAGACGGTGTATCAAAAATACGAAGGCTGTACGTGGTTCGTGCAGATGATGATGAATGAGCTGTTTGCGCTGACGGCACAGGGAGAGTGCTGCAATGTGGATAAGGTAATGTTGGCAAAGGAAAATGTGATACACTCCCAGGAAGGAGCCTACAAGGAGCTTCTGGCACAGCTGGCGCCGAGGCAGAAGGCTGTACTTCAGGCAATAGCCAAAGACGGACGGGTGTCCGGCATCACCTCTGCGTCTTTCATAAGCAGATACGGTCTTTCATCGGCAAGCTCAGTGCAGTCTGCCGTAAAATCCTTGTTGAAGAATGACATCATTACTCAGGAAAATGGGGAATACCGGGTATATGACTACTTTTTCGGAGAATGGCTCAGGGAGTATTGAGACGCAGCACGGGCTTTCCTGAATCTCAATTGCTGAAAAATTTGGAAATATGTAAAGAATGCTTTACTTTTGTACAAGTAAAATTTACATAAAACAAATATGGTATGAAAACAAAGCATTATCTTCTTCCCCACAGGTGGCAGACGGCAGGATGGATACTCCTGGCTGTTGTCTTTGTAGTGGTGAATCTATTGTTCGGATTTGATGTCTGGAGTGTTATGGATGAAGCGGCTTTCAAGCTGCTGATTGCTGCGGTGTATGTCATAATCGGCGTCTCACTGCTGATGATAGCCTTTTCGGAAGAGAGGCAGGAGGACGAGTTTATCAGGTCCCTGCGCGGGCGGTCTCTTGCGGCGGCGGCCTGCGTGGCATTTGTGCTGTCCGTCATCTGGTTCTGCGTGAGCAGTATAAACCTTATGTATTTCCCCATGCACGAGGCTGATGATACGAAACGGTGGGTATTCTACATGGTGGACAATTATCTGTCAGTCCTCCCTATGTTCTTCCTCTACATCGTTATCTTCAAGGTGAGCCTGTGGATTAATAGACGGAGGTGCCGCCATGAAGAATAACATCCGCGTCGAGAGGGCCGTCCTGCGCATATCGCAGCAGCAGCTGGCCGATGCCGTCGGAGTCTCCCGCCAGACCATCTACGCCATTGAGAACGGCCGCTTCATTCCCTCTACAGAGTTGGCCCTCAGGCTTTCAGCCTATTTCGGTAAGACGGTGAACGAGCTTTTTCAGCTGGATTGAATGCTGTTCTGACGAAAAGTCCCAAATCTATGGTAAAATGCGCTAAGATGTTGAGCTTTAAACAGAAATTGTGCCTGACAGCACTGTATGCCAAGAGTTTCCTGACGGTTTCAGGAATAGTGAGCCTGTCTTCGTTCATTGCTGTGGCTGCTATGGATGCGGACAAGTCCGAGACTGCCTCGGTTGCCGTGATGCTGTCGTTGGTGAAACTGTTTCTGACAGGGATTCTGGTGCTGCTGAAGAGGTTGGACCGCGGCGGAAGCGACCGCGGGTTTTTCTATATCAATCTCGGACTTTATCCGTCCCGGATGATGGTCGCGGCAGTGCTTCTTGACCTTGCGGTCTATGCTGTGATACTGACTGTTATAATCTTGATAAAAAATGCCTTGCTGTACTGAGAAGCATAAGATGAAGACGCACACGCTGCTTGCCGACAGCATAACCCTTTCTTTCGGGAGGAAGAATATCCTGAACGGAGCCTGGTTGCGTTCTGAGACGGGCCGGGTCACGGGGCTGCTTGGGCGCAACGGCAGCGGCAAGTCCTCCATGTTCCGGGCCGTGATGAGGCAGCTGAAGGCTCAGAACTGCTTTGTGCGGATAGATGATGAGGCAATTTCGGGCTCAGGCTGCGGTGGCAGGAGGTCATGGATGTTAGGACACGTTGCCGGAGACATCTTCCGGAAAGGTTGCGTGTCCAGCTATGTCAAATACCTTCCGCAAGGCAGTTTCTGCCGCCGAAGATGACTCTGGGTCGGATATTTGAATATTTCGCAATGGATTACGTGGAGTTTGTCGGGGAATTCCCGAAATTCGGGCAATACAGGGACACACCGGTTAATGCTCTGTCTTCAGGGGAAGTGCGGATTGCCGAGATATGGCTGGTGCTGTGCTTTCCGGCTTCGTTCTGCATCCTCGATGAGCCGTTTTCCTTTCTGGCACCTGTGGCACTGGAGCGGATACAGGCACTCATCCGCCGCCAGAAGCCCTCAAAAGGCATCATTCTCTCCGACCACAACTACAACGCGCTTCTCGAAGTGGCCGACGAGGTCCTCCTGCTCTCAGACGGCTATGTCCATCTTGTCCGCGACCGCAGCGACTTGGTGCGGTACGGCTACTGCCGGCAGTAATTGCAACAACCTTAATAATCTTCCGTGACAGATTCTACATCTTTCCGCAACGGCAGTGTTTTCAGCGATTCGGTGCCGTTGCGGCAGGTCTGTCTAGCAGTCGCCCTTTCGACAGACCTCTCTGGAACGGATTCCTCATCCGGTTCTTTTTCACACTGGCAGCATATTCCGTGATTCGGTGCCATTGCGGCAAGCGGTCGTGCCAGGTTTGCTGTCGTTGTTTTTGCATTGTCCAGCATGTTGTTCGAGTGTACAGTACTTACTATCAGTTATTTAAATCTCGGCAGTATGCTGGACCCCGTGCATTTTGCCGCAAAACCGCCATTTTATCCCCAGTCCAACAGTTGTCGGTTTTTAAGAAAGCTGGTTATCAGGTGTTTCTCAAAGCTTCAACTGCTGGACCTCTCCATAAGTCTCAGAAGTCTGATGACCTACTTGGCCGATTCCGCCTGAAATATGCCTCAGAGGTATCTGCAGTGGGGCTCTGGAATAAAGTCAGCGCATATTCTATCTGTGTATCGGATCCGGAAGCCAAGTCTTCTGTTTTTTGGGGGACAATGTGGTCAATCCGTACTCCATTGCGCTGGCATTGGCTTCCGTCCGGATATTCGATTCCTGCGCCGCCGGTCTGGAAGACAAAGTCTCCCGGCAGGGAAAGCTGTACTACATTGCCGTCCGCTCCGGCTGTCGTGCTGCCGACCACCGTCACTTGCGGGGAGCACTGCATCTGCATTGCGAGGTATTCGGACGCGCTTTGGGTCCTGCTGTCTACCAGAAGCACGATTCTTCTGTCCGGACTGAAATTGTGTCCGCGTCCGGTAAAGTCGGATATCCTTCGGGTGAATGAGCCGGGCTTTAGAAAATCCGGTGTGACAGCAAGTGCGACAGGACTGGTGGAGGGCATGAGGGACATCAGCCACATCTGTACCATATTCATAGGATAGTTGCGCAGGTCTACTATCAGCCGGCGGTACTCCAGGCATTTCCGGAAATCATGCGCCGATATGTCTTCGGCATGGATGTATGCGACTGAGTCACCGATGACATCAAAAGGCGAAAGTTCCTTTCCTCTGAACCATGTCAGGGTTGATTGTCTTATTCCACTGGAGTATAACGCTCGCCTGAATTTTTTGAAAGGCATCATCTTCGGCTTGAGTGTCAAGGTGTCTTTGCCCCTGATCACGGTATAGCTTGCGCTGTCCCCGGCTGAGAATGATATGGACAAGGCTGTCTCTCTTTGGATACTGCCTGGATTGGAGGAGGGTATGACATGACTGTTTTTTTCTATCAAGGACTTTACGGGCTTTCCGTTGACTGCAATGACGGCATCTCCTCGATGCAGGTCGCAGGTGTCTGAGCGGCATGTCCATGTTACAATGTATTTCCCGTCGGCATATAGCGTGGAGATAAACGGAGCGGCATACCTCATATCTTCGGGAATAGCAGCCAGTCTTATCAGTTGCCGTAGGAACCCGCCCGGCATGTATGCTGCAAAGGAATGTGAGTCATCGGTATATACTGCCATGGTCCTGAGGACATTCCCATAGCTTTCCCGGTCAGATGCCAGTACCACGGCCGGTACCGCATACATGAGAGCCTCTTCCCATGGACGGTCGGCCAGTTGCCGGTAGGGATTGAAATACTGCACGTAGTTCCAGATGCGGAAGACAGACAGCAGTTTCAGGCCTGCGTCATCAAAGGACATACGTGGGTAGCTCCTCTCATTGCGGTCTTCTATGGTCTGAATATACGGGACCTGATACAGATACCGGCTCCAAGGGATGCGTCCGGCAGCCGCTGTTATTCTCAGGATAGCGGAAAGTTCCCGGCCCAGTGCATATTCGTCGAATATCCATCTGAGAGCATCACAGGAAGATGTCCACGCTGTGTCCTCAGATGTCTGTATGTCTCCGAGACTGCGGCACCATTCTGCCAGAATACTGTTCCTCTCGGCCGGAGCAGCATTGCAGACTGTCGGAATCATCCGGAATAATTCTGAATCCCAGTCTATTCTCCCTTCCCTGACTGTCGGGTGAAAATATTTCAGGAAGCCCCAGACTTTCCCCAAAACCGCAAGGTTTTCCACCTGCTCCGTGGAAAGTTCCGGGTCGGCGAGACAGACTCCGCTGCCTCCCGGATACGTACGGTGTGTATTTTTAGCTTTTGAGGTCATGGCCCGCACAGTTGACGGAAACGATACTGTCATTTCTCCTATATGGATGTCCCCGGTCCCTTTGATTTTAACTTCACAGTCAAATGCCGCAGCCTGCCTGCACAGCGGAGCCTCGAGCGAGAATTCCTGCCACTGACCGGGAGAGGCTTTTGACAGAACGCAGTGGAATTCCGCAATATGCTGAGAATTCTTTCGTACTGGACTCTCCCATAATCTTACCGCGATGTCCACTTCTCCATCGAGTGAGTCGATGCGGATGTGTCCGCTTACATTCATTTTCCCCTCGTGGGACTTTGCTTTTCCTGAAACAACGGTCAACGGATAGAAGCCGGACATCCTCAGAGTCGGTCGGTTGTTGAATTGTACACTTGTATCCAGAGAATAGGATGCGGTATCTCTCAGCCATTCCCAGGCAGAGGGAGGGAGCGTGGATACAGGCCTGAAATCGGTTGCGCTGAAGCTTTGTCCAATGGCAGGAATGCAGCAGATGCAGAGTGAAAGCAGGCTTATGGCCGGAAGTTTCATAGGGTTTGGAGCAGGTCTTCAATTATGTTCACGGCTTCTTCATAATCATCGGTCTCGGTCATGATGTCCGGCTGTACTCCGATTCCATGATGTCGGCTCCCGTCGAGGTTGACGGCTTTGATGGCGGTCATGCCGAAGGGAAATGCCGGGAGAATGAATGTGGTGGCGTCTCCGTTGGTTCCTGCAGTGGGCGTGCCTATGACAGTGCCGAGGCGGTATCCCTTGACGAGCATGAGCACGGTCTCGCCCCAGCTCATGGTCTCCGGGCCGCAGAGAAAGTATACCGGCAGGTCAATTCGGGGCGCAGCCGGTTGGACGAAATCGTCGCGGCTGTCCCAGCGCAGGTGCATTCTGTCCGGAAAGCAGGACAATGGGGTGTGGAAGAGCGGTGCGGTGTTCAGCGGTGTGCCGGTCAGATGGGAGAGGACGCGGTCGAAATCCAGTGCGGGGTATTCCCTCAGTTCGAACAGTACGGCCCGGTATTTCCCGAAGCGGATGGAATCCAGGCAGGGGAGGAATTCCCCGTAGCATTCCGCATTAAGCGAGGGATTGAATATCAGGATGCTGTCTATAGTCCTGGCCCAGACCTCCGGAGCATTGTCCGTCATGTCAGCCGCCGTGCTGTCCGGCTTCGTGGCACTTTCCCCTCCGAAGTAGAAGGATATGATGCCGTATCCGGGATGGAGAGACTGGGATATGGTCAGATGCGCGTCATGGACGGGACTCATGGCCCTGACCACGGCATTGTAGTAGACTGGAATGTCCTCGCGGGTGAGCATTCCGTTTTTCAATGTGTCCACGGCCTCGAGCATCTCCGGCAGGCGGGATTCCCACCGCAGGTTGTCCTCCTCGTGGTAGGGGTAAAAATGCTGCACGATGTTCCATCTGGCGGCGATGTCCGTCATGCGGAATGCCCGCTCGCCCATTATTCCGAGCAACTGCTCCCGCTTTCCGCCGCCGTAGGACCGCAGGGTCTGCATCCAATGTCTCCGAGCGGTCTTTTGCAGGGATGCTGTCGCCTTTTTCGAGAATGCACTTCCCGTCTCGGCCAATGGCAGGTTCAGCCACAGGCTGTCGCCCACGCGGAAGGAATAGACGGAGTCGGGCCGGGGCAGCTCGGCTGTAGCTTCACCGGCAGCATTATCTTCCCGGGCGGCGGAGCATTGTACCAGCTCCCTGTAGAATGGACGGTAATCGCGCAGCTCCTTGTATAGTATTCTTGCGTAGGAGGGAATCTGCACTTCTCCGCTGCCGTGGTGCAGCCAGTAGCGGTACTGTTCTGCAGGGACTCCGTCGGCGAGGGGGCGTGTCTCCGGCTGCGGGTACCGTGTGAGGGTGCTGTTAGGTGCCAGGACTCCGAGGTAGGGCTGCAGCGCCTCTTCCAGCGGCACGGTCGAGGCCGCATCCTCCCGGTTCTCCACCCGGATGCTCCGATGCAGTTCATCGTCCACCCGGAAGGGTTCCATCCGGAACGGCGTCTTCTCCCTCCGGCTCATGCCCGCACCTCCTGCCGCCGGGGCCGCTTTTCGGGCAGCGGCT
>ERZ780212.2910-NODE-2910-length-9835-cov-4.084867_pt1 | contig 9835 bp, 9 predicted proteins | sample MGYA00511364_ERZ780212 | MGnify/ENA primary metagenome ERZ780212 (study PRJEB29588, sample SAMEA2147991) | human gut metagenome | biome: human gut; feature: human-associated habitat; material: faeces | place: Denmark | collected 2008/2010 ...
TTCTGGAACAGCGCCAGCCGATCCAACAACAGGCAGTGGAGAGCGGTTTCGGTTGCTCCGACGCTGACTGCTCCACCGTGCAGGCCGAGGGAAAGCCCGAGCTCCTCTTCGCCTCGCAGGATGCGTTCACAGGCGGGAGCAACATATCGGTAAAGCATCTCGCCCTCCGGAGTCAGGGTGACGCCGTGACGGGAACGGATAAAAAGGCGGCAGCCCAGCTCGCTTTCTAAGTTCTGGATGCTCCGGGTCACGGACGGCTGGCTGGAAAGCAACATGGTAGCAGCACGCGTGAAGTTTTTATATTTGGCAACATAATAAAAGGTCCTGTAGTAATCAAAGCTTGCAGACATGGAAAATCCTCCTGGGATCGTGAAAAAAATCACAGATTATATTCAAAAGCAGACATAAAAGCAATTCTGTAATACGTTTTTGGTATTACACACATATCAGATTTATATTTTTAAAAAAAGGGTAAATCTAGTATAATACGCACGGAGCAAATTGAAAAGCATTTATAACGTACATGCTCAAAACAGTAGAAAAGGAGGCATGTGAACATGGGGCAGTCCATTGAAGAAGTCTTAAACAGGCTTGTGGCTGTGGAAGACGCCGCTCAGCAGATGCAGGATGCGGTGGATGCACAGAAAAAGGAACTCGCTGCTCAGATGGAAGAAAAGAAAAAACAGTTTGACAGTATGCTGGAGTTAAAGACAGAACAGAAGACCGAAGAACTGGAAGCAAACATGGAGCACGAGAAGGCAGCCGCGCTGGAAAAACTCCGGGAGGAAACGAAAAAACAGCTTGCCGGAATGCAGCACAAGTATGATACAGAGCACGACAGGATTTCGGATGAAATTCTGCAGTCCATGATTAAGGATGTGAGCAGATGAGTTTATTTCGTTACAGCGGTCTGACAACGAAGGTACGGGCCATGAGCGGTGCGCTTTTGAGCAAAGAGGATTTTGACCAGATCAGCACCCTTGGCAATGTTCCTGAGGTTGTCGCATGGCTGAAAAAGAAGCCGTCCTATGGGAAGGTGCTCGGAAATGAAAATGAGAACACCATGCATAGAGGACAGGCGGAGGGAAGGATCAAACGTTCCTTCTACGCTGATTTTTCCAAGCTGTACCGGTTTTCCAACATGGAGCAGAGAAATTTCCTGGATACGTATTTCAGACGCTACGAAATCACCTGTTTAAAAAACATTGTACAGGCGATCCTGTCAGACAGCCCGACACTTGCGGATGTTTCCGATTATGAGGAAGCCTTTGCGAAGCATTCGGCATTTCCGTTAAAGAAGGCAGCGTCTGCAGATTCGATGGAGACGCTGGTCAGCGTCCTTTCGGATACTCCTTACGGGGATGTGCTGCGTAAGGTGGCAGGCAGCGGGTCCACAACTCTGTTTGACTATGAATTTGCATTGGATATGTTTTATTTCAGGGATCTCTGGAAACGTGTCAGAAAAGAATTGAAAAAAGAAGACCGGGAAGCAGTGCTGGAATCGGTGGGTGTTACAATCGATACCCTGAATCTGCAGTGGATTTACCGTGCCAAACGCTATTACGGGATGAAAGCGGCAGATGTTTATGCCCTGATCATTCCGGTGCATTACCGGCTGAACCTGGAGCAGGTCAAACGAATGGCGGAGGCGGAGAGCACAGAAGAAATGTTGAACTTCGCAAAAGAAACCAGGTATGGAAAATATCTGCAGGAAATGGAAAAACCGAATCTGGAACGGGTCGGCAGTATGATCCAGGAAAACGTGCACCGTGCGCTGATGAGACAGAACCCTTATTCAGCTGCATGCCTGGAAGTCTATTTATATAGGAAAGAACAGGAAGTGCACAGGATCATCACGGCGATGGAATGCGTCAGATACGGTTTGCCGGCTGAAAAAATCAGAGAATACCTGGCATAAAGGAAGGTGCGGCAAAATTGATTGAAAAAATGAAATTTATCAGTGTGATCGGGCCAAAGGATCAGCTCGACACAGTAACCAGGCAGTATCTTTGCCGGTATGAGATACAGCTGGAAAATGCGATGGGCGAATTGAAGCATTTAAACAACATCACACCCAACGCAGAGTTGAACCCTTACCGGGAAGCAGCAGGAAGAGCAGCAGAGATCGCTGCGCTTTATGGAAGCAAAGCAACGGCAGTGAGAGACATGGATGTGGATACAGCCATGGAACGGATCACTGAAGTGCAGAGCAGAATTCAAAAGGCAGACAGAGAGACAGATGCACTGGAAAAGGAACTGAAAAAGGAACGGGGACTGCTGGATGCGGTCAGCCCCTATCAGGAGCTGCATTTTGATATTTCCAGAATCCTTCACTTTAAAGAAGTAAGATTCCGTTTCGGCAGACTTCCAGTCGGCTACTATGAGCGTTTAAAAACCTACGCATACGACGATGCCTGCACGATTTTTGAAAAATGCAAGGAGACGGAGGATTATGTTTGGGGCGTTTATTTCGTTCCGGCGGCAGAAGCCAAAAAGGTGGATGCGATTTATGCTTCTCTCCATTTTGAACGGATTCATCTGGAGGATGCCTACGAGGGTACCGTTGATGAGGCCTGCCGGGAATTAAAGGAAAAAACAGATGCCCTGGAGCAGCAGATCACAGCAGTGAGAGCAGAGCTTGCAAAAGAATTAAATGGGATGTCTGAATCGATCTCTGCTGCAAGCAAGACCCTTGCGTATGAATCCAAGCTGTTTGATGTCCGCAAGCTGGCGGCATTTACCAAGGCGAAAAACGAAACCTTCTTCATCCTCTGTGGATGGATGGAAAACAAGGAGGCAGATCTGCTGAAAAAGGAGCTGGAAGAGGATCCGGATATTTTCTGTACACTGGAAGAAAATCCGGACAGAAGAGTTTCAATCCCTCCGACTCGTCTGAAAAACCCGAAGCTGATCAAGCCGTTCGAAATGTTTATCCAGATGTATGGCCTGCCGAACTATCAGGAATTTGACCCGACACTGTTCGTGGCGTTGTCCTATTCGATTATCTTCGGTGCAATGTTCGGTGATGCGGGACAGGGTCTGGTGCTGTTGATCGGCGGATATTTATTGTACCATTTTAAAAAGATCAACCTGGCGGCAGTTCTTTCGAGCTGCGGATTCTTCTCTACAATTTTCGGACTCCTCTATGGCAGTGTATTTGGCTTTGAGGACTGGATCCCGGCGCTGTGGCTGCGCCCGACGGAGGCAATGACGAATCTGCCGGTGATCGGAACACTCAACACCGTATTTGTTGTGACGATCACCATCGGTATGGGACTGATTCTTCTGACGATGATCTTCCATATGATCAATTCCCTCAGGGAGAAAAAGCCCGGAGAAGCACTGTTTGATACGAACGGACTGGCTGGCTTTGTATTTTACGGTGCAGTTGTTGCAGTCATCATGCTGTTCATGACCGGACATACCATTCCGGCAGCAGGCGTTTTGGTTGTAATGTTTGTAGTACCGCTTTTGGTCATCGTATGCAAGGAGCCGCTCAGTGCCCTTGTGGAAAAGAAAAAGTATCAGGATGAAAACGGACCGGTGATGTTCGTAGTGCAGGGCTTCTTCGAATTATTTGAAGTATGCTTAAGCTATTTTTCCAACACCCTGTCCTTTGTCCGTATCGGTGCATTTGCAGTCAGCCATGCGGCGATGATGCAGGTGGTTATGATGCTGGCAGGCGCAGAAAACGGACAGGCGCCCAACGTGATCGTTGTGATCGTCGGCAATCTGGTCGTAATGGGTATGGAAGGTCTGATCGTAGGCATTCAGGTACTCCGTTTACAGTATTATGAATTTTTCAGCCGCTTCTACAAAGGGGACGGCAGAAAATTTGAACCCTATTTATCAAAGGAAGAAAACATTTAAGGAGGTCATTTGTCATGACAAAAGTTTTATTATTCGCAGCACTTGTAGCTTGTATCGCAGTTCCGTTCCGTGTATTTGTAAAAGGGGAACAGACAAAGCACAGATATAAAACAACCCTGGCATTAAACGGCGTAATGTTCTTTGGACTGATGCTTTTTACCGGCGTTATGATGTTCTCCGGCAACGCATTTGCAGCAGAGACTGCTGAAACTGCAGCAGTTGCAGCAAGCAGCACAGCAACCGGCCTTGGTTATATTGCAGCCGCACTTTCCATCGGCATGTCCTGTATCGGTGGTGGTATCGCCGTAGCGAGTGCAGCAAGCGCAGCACTTGGTGCAATCAGTGAAGATTCCTCTATCCTCGGTAAGTCCCTGATCTTTGTAGGTCTGGCCGAAGGTGTCTGCCTGTATGGTCTGATCATCGCCTTCATGATCATTGGTAAGCTTTAATGAAAATGTATCTGATCAGCGACAACATTGATACCTGGACAGGAATGCGGCTGGCAGGAGTAGAAGGTGCGGTGGTCCACGAGAAACAGGAGCTGAAGGCAGAAATCGACAAGGTGCTTGCCGATAAGGAAATCGGTATCCTGCTTTTGACGGAAAAATTCGGAAAGGAATTTCCGGATATCATCGATCATATCAGGTTGGAGCGGAAGTTACCGCTGATTGTGGAAATCCCGGACAGACACGGCACAGGCCGTGCACCGGATTTCATCACATCTTATGTGAATGAAGCGATCGGAATCAATATCTGAAAAAGAGCTGCATAGGCGCAGCATCTTTTAGGAGATATTTCGGAGGAGACCATGACAATAGACGAAAAGCTGCAGCATTTTATGGATGTGACCACAGAAAAGGTCAATGCAGAAAATGCCAAACAGATGCAAGAATATGAGCAGGGACTGGAAAAGGTCTATGAGGATTACAAAGAGACGGCCCTGCGCAAATCCGAGCTTGCACTGAAGTTAAAAGAAGAAAGCTTAAAGAAGCAGATGAACGCAGATCTGGCAGCAGAACAGATCCTGATCCGGGAACAGACCGGAAAGCTCCTGCGGGAGTTGGATGAAAAGCTTTCTTCCGAAGTAAAGGGAAAGCTGGAACGCTATATGGCGACCAGTGCATATGAAACCTATCTGGTAAATCAAGTACGTGAAATCGTGAAATTTGCAGATGGAGACGACGTGACCGTTTATATCGATCCGGAGGATATCTGCCATAAGAATGCGATTTCTGCAGGTGCAAACGTAGCCGTTACTGTGAGTGAATACAGCTTCGGCGGAGGCGTGCGTGCGGTAATTTCCAAACGCGGCATACTGATCGACCAGTCCTTTGATACGAAACTGAAGGAAGCTTTTGATGGAAAGGAGGCGAGCCTTAGATGGAAAACTCGTTAAGCATTTATGGGATCAACGGCCCGCTGGTCACTGTCAAAGGTAAGACAGATTTAAAGATGAGCGAGATGGTATACGTCGGCAAAGAAAAGCTGGTCGGCGAGGTGATCCGTCTTTCTCCGGAGCTGGCGACGATTCAGGTATTTGAAGAGACGTCCGGTTTAAAGCCCGGAGAGCTGCTGTATCCGACGGGCGCAACACTTTCTGTTACCCTGGCACCCGGCATCGTGTCCAATATCTTTGATGGTATTGAGCGCCCCCTTGCTGAAATTGAGAAAAAATCCGGTAAATATATCGACAGAGGCTTCTCTATGGATTCTCTGGATACTCACAGGAAATGGCAGACGAAGCTGTGTGTAAAGCCCGGAGACAGAGTGTCCGGCGGTACGATTATTGCAGAGGTACCGGAAACTCCCGCCATTGTGCATAAGGTAATGGTGCCTCCCGACGTGGAGGGTATTGTGGAAACAGTTGTTCCGGACGGTGAGTATACGATCAACGATACGATCGTAACTCTGCTGTTAAAGGATGACAGTGTAAAAGAGCTGACCATGACCCAGAAATGGCCGATCCGAATTCCCAGACCGAATCAGAAACGACATCCGGCATCCCGCCCGCTTGTAACCGGACAGCGTATCCTGGATACCCTGTTCCCTATCGCAAAGGGCGGCACAGCGGCGATCCCCGGCGGTTTCGGTACCGGTAAGACCATGACTCAGCACGCGATCGCAAAATGGTCTGATGCAGATCTGATCGTTTACATCGGCTGCGGCGAGCGCGGAAACGAGATGACGGAGGTTCTGGAGGATTTCTCCAAGCTGATCGACCCCAAGTCCGGAAATCCCATGATGGACCGTACCGTTCTGATCGCCAATACCTCCAACATGCCGGTGGCTGCCCGTGAGGCGAGCATTTACACCGGTCTGACACTGGCAGAGTATTATCGTGATATGGGCTACCATGTAGCGATCATGGCAGATTCCACCTCCCGTTGGGCAGAGGCACTGCGTGAGCTGTCCGGACGTCTGGAAGAAATGCCGGCAGAGGAAGGCTTCCCGGCATATCTGGCGAGCCGTCTGTCTGCGTTCTATGAAAGAGCCGGTATGGTAGAAAACTTAAATGGAACTGAAGGAAGTGTTACGATCACCGGTGCGGTATCTCCGCAGGGCGGCGATTTTTCCGAGCCCGTTACCCAGAATACGAAGCGTTTCGTCCGCTGCTTCTGGGGGCTGGATAAAAACCTGGCATATTCCCGTCATTTCCCTGCGATCAACTGGCTGACCAGCTACAGCGAATACCTGCCCGATCTGGCGAGCTGGTATGCAGATAATGTAGGCTCTGATTTTATTGATGACAGAAATCAGATGGTAGCGATCCTGAACCAGGAAAGCAGTCTGATGGAGATCGTAAAGCTGATCGGTAGTGATGTTCTTCCGGATGATCAGAAGCTGACTCTGGAAATTGCCAGAGTTATCCGTCTGGGCTTTTTGCAGCAGAACGCATTCCATCCGCAGGATACGTCTGTGCCTCTTGCAAAGCAGCAGAAGATGATGGAGACGATCCTGTATCTTTACGAGAAATCTAAAGCATTGGTATCTATGGGAATGCCCATGTCCGTGCTGAAGGAGGATAAAATTTTTGACCGGGTAATTTCCATTAAATACGATGTGGAAAATGACCGACTGGACAAATTTGATGATTACAAAAAAGCAATCGACAAGTTCTACGACGACGTGATTGCACGCAATGCATAATGGAGGGAAAAACGATGGCAATTGAATATTTGGGATTAAACAGTGTCAACGGCCCCTTCGTCGTGCTGGAGGGTGTCAAGGGCGCGGCTTATGATGAGATCGTGGAGATCGTTGCAGACGGTAAGGAAAAAAAGCTTGGCCGTATCGTAGAGATCAACGAGGACAAGGCGGTTGTACAGGTGTTTGAAGGCACAGATAACCTTTCCTTAAAAAATACCCATACCAGACTGACCGGACATCCGATGGAAATCGGGCTGACGGATCAGCTCCTTGGCAGAACCTTTAACGGTATCGGTGCCCCGATCGACAATCTTGGTGAAGTTGCAGCAGAAAAATATGCAGATGTAAACGGAAAACCGTTAAATCCGGTATCCAGAGAATATCCCCGTAACTATATCCGTACCGGTATTTCTGCGATCGATGGTCTGACGACCCTGATCCGCGGACAGAAGCTGCCGATTTTCTCCGGAAACGGTCTGCCTCATGACCAGCTGGCTGCACAGATCGTGCGTCAGGCATCTCTGGGAGATAACTCCGATGAGAAATTCGCAGTTGTATTTGCTGCGATGGGTGTAAAATATGATGTTGCAGAATATTTCCGCCATACCTTTGCGGAAAGCGGGGTATCCGATCACGTTGTCATGTTCCTGAACCTGGCAAATGACCCGGTTGTAGAACGTCTGATCACACCCAAGGTAGCGCTGACGGTAGCAGAATATCTGGCATTTGAGAAGCATATGCACATCCTTGTTATCCTGACGGATATGACCTCCTTTGCAGAGGCAATGCGTGAGGTTTCTTCGAGTAAGGGTGAAATCCCGTCCAGAAAAGGGTATCCGGGCTATCTGTATTCCGAGCTGGCGACGATTTATGAACGTGCGGGTATTGTAGAAGGAATCGACGGTTCCGTAACGCAGATCCCGATTCTGACCATGCCCAACGATGATATCACACACCCGATCCCCGACCTGACCGGTTATATTACAGAAGGGCAGATCGTTTTGGATCGTGCGCTGCATGGACAAGGGGTATACCCTCCGGTCAATGTACTGCCCAGTCTGTCCCGTCTGATGAAGGATGGTATCGGTGAGGGCTATACCAGAGCGGATCATCAGGCTGTCGCAAACCAGCTGTTTTCTTCTTACGCAAAGGTGGGCGATGCGAGAGCACTGGCGAGCGTTATCGGTGAAGATGAGTTGTCTGCGCTGGATAAAAAATACCTGGCATTCGGTAAAAAGTTCGAGAAATACTTCGTCGGTCAGCGGGAGGATGAAAACAGAACCATTATCGATACCCTGGAGATCGGCTGGAGCCTTTTGCGCATGCTGCCCAGAGAAGAACTGGATCGTGTGGATACAAAGATCCTGGACGAGTATTATGACAAACAGGGTCGTGTACTGGAATAAGGAGCGTTATCTATGAATACAAACGCATTTCCCACAAAAGGTAACCTGATGCTGGCGAAAAACTCCCTGACGCTTGCAAAGCAGGGCTATGAGCTGATGGATAAAAAACGGAATATCCTGATCCGGGAGCTGATGAATCTGATCGAAGAGGCGAAAACGATCCAATCAGAGATTGACGCTACGTTTACGGAGGCATACCAGGCGCTTCAGCAGGCAAATATAGAGGTGGGCATTCATTCTGTGCAGGAAATTGCAAAGGCGATTCCTGCAGAGGATTCTGTGCGTATCAAAACCAGAAGCATCATGGGCACAGAGATCCCGCTGGTAAGCTGCGAGGAGGAGAAAAAAATCCCCTATTACGGCTTTTATAATTCCAGTGAGTCGGTGGATGCTGCCCGGGAAAGCTTTTTAAAGGTAAAGGAGCTGACCGTCCGCCTGTCCATGGTGGAAAACTCCGCCTACCGTCTTGCAATGAATATCCGCAAGACGCAGAAGCGTGCAAACGCCCTGAAAAATATAACGATTCCATCTTATACGATTCTCGTAAAGGATATCAGCAACGCCCTCGAAGAAAAAGAACGTGAGGAGTTTACGCGTCTGAAGGTCATTAAGAGAAATATGAACCATTAAAGCAGCAGCTTGCCAGAAGGATATCTGGAATCGCTGCCATAGTAGAAAACGTCTGCAGGAAGCTGGTAGTAATCCCGCTTTTTGCGGGCGTTTTTCTATGTTGTTCTATTTCATTCGTAGTTTTCCGGATGCAGCTTCCATGCCTGCAGGAAAATCTGTAGACAGTAACCTTGCGTTTACGCCTGGTAAAAAAAAGTTTTAAAAAGCTGTTGACAGAACAGAAAAACGCTGATAAAATACTTATCTATTGCGGCAAACGGCTGCAACATGAACTTCTAAAAAAGTTCAAAAAGTGCTTGACATCGACAAATAGTCCTGATATACTTTATGACTGTTGCGGCGAACGAAAGCAACACGGATTTCTGAAAAGAAATTCAAAAAAATAAAAAACTGCTTGACATGAACAGAAAGTTCTGATAGAATAATGAACTGTTGCTGCGAGTGATAAGCAACCAAGTTTCGAAAGAAACTTGAAAATAAAATGAAAAAGTTCTTGACAAACAGAACTGCTTATGATAAACTCAATAAGCTGTCTGAACGACAGGAACGAAAGTTCTTCTGGAAACACTTCCAATAAGAAGAACAGCACCTTGACAAATAAACAGTAATGCAACCCTGAAAATTCCAAACAGAACAAAAAGTTCTGAGAGAAATTTCAGAGAACAAAAACCTAAAACAACAGTAGAACGGTAAAATTAGCCAGACTGATTTTGACCGGACAAACTTAAACATGAGAGTTTGATCCTGGCTCAGGATGAACGCTGGCGGCGTGCCTAACACAT
>ERZ780212.2920-NODE-2920-length-9804-cov-2.592471_pt1 | contig 9804 bp, 8 predicted proteins | sample MGYA00511364_ERZ780212 | MGnify/ENA primary metagenome ERZ780212 (study PRJEB29588, sample SAMEA2147991) | human gut metagenome | biome: human gut; feature: human-associated habitat; material: faeces | place: Denmark | collected 2008/2010 ...
AAGAGTAAGTGCGAGTCGTCTCATTGTAAGCTTCCGATAAAAACGAGGTTACATTATTGTTTATCTGGTTGCCCTCAAAGAAACTTTTTACCGAATCCTCTGGCAATATTAATAGATAAGGAGGAGGAGCCAATGCATATTGCCAATCTTCTTGCGGCATCGCTTTTAACTCGAGTGGTAAATTATTCACGATACGCTCTTTCATGATCGGAGTGATTTCCTTTGTCGGAAGAACAATGCGTGTACAAACGCCGGCAGGAGTCTTAAAGAATGCATAGCTGTCGTTCGGTTGTAGCAATTGACTCATATCCGTATTTTTGAAACGACTTAGCTGAATAACCTCTTTAGTGACGGAGAAAGCTTCCCACGTGGTTATTAAAGAGTCTTTTCCTGCTGTGCTTTTAACCGCATAATTATAATATATCTTAAGGACAGAGCTAGCCACGGACAATATATTACCACTACCGAAGGTAGTTGTTACATAAAGCCCCGGGAAAAACTCATTGAAAGTTTCTTGATTCTTGAATGTACCCGGATTATTAATCGTTTCATCATAAAATTTTTGTCCGAACTCAGTAGGCATTTTAATGCTTACATGAGGGCTGTAACCATCAGAGTTTCTAAGGGAGTCGGATATACTTGTGTTATAAGCTGTATAAGCTTGAGCACCCATTGACTCTTGCATATTGCAATATTGCTTAGGGTCAATATTTGTATAAAAATTCTTTTGTAATGGACTTGTAATTTTAAAGATCTCCGCACGCATAGGCGCCAAGGAGTCTCCTACCCATACACCGTTTTTATTGGAACCATTATAATATATATTGAATTCCACCGAATCAATTTTTCCCTCATAAGGTGTATGCGCAAATTGAAAATCACTCGGACAATAGAATTGGCACATATAATCCGATACAAGGTTACCATACAGCGGATCGTAGAGTTCACCCAACTGGGCGCTAGTAGACCTTGCGTAAATAGAATCTAATTGCACCGTAGTGGCTTGTATCTGGAACGTGTCCATATATACTGCAATTGTATCGTCGCCTGGCTGAATACTTGTTCCTATCGAACTAAAATCATCATTACACCCGGCCAAAATGCTAGCACCAAGGCCAAGTCCAAGTATTAAAAGCTTGATTTTCATTACTACATTTATTATTTCGTGTTAGAATCCAATACCACGTCGTAGAACTTATTGAACTCGTCCATATAAGTTTCCGGTGACTGATAGGGAAGGAAAGGAGTATCTTTCTTGGCAGAGATATAATCAAGGACTTCTTGATTGATCGTCTCGCTACCTTGGATTACACCATCAGCGAAATCAATCGCTAATTTGGTTAAGGCCACAAAACTTGTATCTGCCTTGATTAACTTCAAGTCAGCTTCTTTGGCTCCGTCCGCCTTCAGTTTTGTCGCGAAATCTTTGTTTAGCGGGTTCTTGAAGTCATCGTTGTAGATCGAATAAACGATTTTCGCGTTACGCAGGCACGGGTCATCGGCATACATTCTCTTGATGTAAAGAGCCGTTAACGCTGACATCCAGCCATGGCAATGGATTACATCAGGAATCCAACGCAATTTTTTTACGGTTTCCAATACTCCGCGTACATAGAAGATCGAACGATCGTCATTATCTTCATACTCATTTCCATTCTCATCGCTGACCGTGGATTTCCGTTGGAAGAAATCCTCGTTGTCAATAAAGTAAACCTGCATCCGGGCCGATTGAATGGATGCTACCTTAATGATCAGAGGATGGTCCGTGTCGTCAATAATAAGATTCATACCAGACAGACGGATAACCTCGTGCAACTGATTGCGGCGCTCGTTGATATTTCCGAATTTTGGCATGAATGTCCTGATTTCGCGACCACGCTCCTGAATTCCTTGCGGCAAATTTCTACATATTGTCGCGATCTCGGATTCGGGAAGGTAGGGAGTGATTTCTTGGGCTATAAACAAGATTTTTTTTGCATCCATTCTGTAAACTAGTTTTATAAAGACGCTACAAAGATACGAAAAATCTTTTATTTACGGTAATTATTTAGTTGCTTTGCACCGTCAATTAAGCATCTATCTGATGAAAATAGTAAATAGTATTAAAGATTTGAAGGCTTATCTTGCTGAGGCAAAGCAGGATAATAAGAAAATTGGCTTTGTTCCTACCATGGGAGCACTGCATAATGGACATCTTAGCTTGGTACAACATTGCGTGAAAAACAATGATGTATGTGTAGTCAGTGTTTTTGTAAATCCAACCCAATTTAATGACAAACACGACTTGGAAACGTATCCCCGTACGTTGGAGGCTGATTGTGTGTTATTAGAATCTGCCGGCTGTGACTATGTATTCGCTCCCTCTGTAGAAGAGATGTATCCGGAGCCAGATACCCGTACGTTTGATTTGGGAACGGTATCTGAGGTAATGGAAGGCGCTAAGCGTCCGGGGCATTTTAACGGTGTAGCGCAGGTGGTAAGTAAATTGTTCTATATCGTGGAGCCGGATAACGCTTATTTCGGAGAAAAGGATTTCCAGCAGATCGCTGTGATCCGGGCGATGGTGAAACAATTGAATATCCCTGTAACGATCAATGCTTGTCCGATCGTTCGTGAGGGCGATGGCTTGGCCTTGAGTAGCCGGAATACCCGTTTGACACCGGAACAACGTCAAAAAGCTCCGTTAATTGCTCGTACGTTAAAAGAAAGTACTACCTTTGTGCCCGGAAAAAGCGTACAAGAAGTGATTGACTATGTTGTCAATACGATTAATAGCGATCCTGTCATGGAAGTTGAGTATTACGAGATCGTAGATGGCAATACGTTAGAGTCTATCAAGAACTGGTCGGATACCGATTATCCGGTAGGTTGCATCACGGTATATTGCGGAGAGGTACGTTTGATCGACAATATCAAATACTAATTATAAGTCATACATGTTTATAGAGGTAGTAAAGTCAAAAATTCACCGGGTAACGGTAACGGAAGCTAACTTAAACTATATCGGTAGCATCACTATCGACGAGGATTTGTTGGACGCCGCTAATTTGATCGCGAACGAGAAGGTCTCGATCGTGAACGTGAACAACGGCGAACGCATCGAAACTTATGCCATCAGGGGTGAACGCGGCCGCGGACAGGTGTGCCTGAACGGTGCTGCGGCCCGTAAGGCGGCTGTGGGGGATGTGGTAATCATCATCTCCTACGCCTCGATGGATTTCGAGGAGGCGAAAACATTCAAGCCTTCCGTGGTATTTCCCGATACGGCGACAAATAAGTTGATATAGCAGACGCTAGGCTTTGTAGAGATCTCTAATCATAAGAAAAGCTCGTCGGGATGCGGCGGGCTTTTTTTATCTTCATAAATTTAAGTAATAAGCGAGTTATGTACACGAACAGGAATATATGGAATGTTAGCTACCCGATCTTTTTGAGCTTGTTGGCGCAAAACGTGATAAACGTGACTGATACGGCTTTTCTAGGTAGGGTTGGTGAAGTCGAGTTGGGGGCTTCCGCTATGGGAGGACTTTATTATATCTGCGCTTTTACGATCGCCTTTGGTTTTAGTACGGGATCTCAAATCGTGATTGGCCGTAGAAACGGAGAGGGACGTTATGACCAGATAGGGCCTGTCATGATACAAGGCGTTTTCTTCCTATTGTCGCTGGCTGCTATATTGTTCTTGTTTTCTCGTTTTTTCGCGGGAGATGTGATGCGTGTATTGATTTCTTCGGACGCTATCTTGAATGCCACGGAGGAATTTTTGGATTGGCGTGTGTTTGGCTTCTTCTTCTCTTTCGTGAACGTGATGTTCCGGGCTCTTTTTATTGGTATTACCCGTACAAAGGTGTTGACATTGAACGCTGTCTTGATGGCAATGACGAATGTCTTACTGGATTATCTTTTGATTTTCGGACATGCCGGATTCCCAAAGATGGGCATTCAAGGGGCGGCTATCGCTTCCGTCATAGCCGAGGCGGTATCGATTCTCTTTTTCGTGGTTTACACGAGACTTACCGTAGATATACGTAAATATGCGCTTAACCAGATTCGTTCTTTCGATTTTGGCTTGTTGAAACGGGTGCTGGATATTTCCGTGTTCACGATGCTGCAATATTTCTTGTCTATCGCTACTTGGTTTATGTTCTTTATCGCTGTGGAGCATTTGGGGCAACGGGAGTTGGCGGTGGCGAATATCGTACGTAGTATTTACGTCGTGATGTTGATTCCCGTTAATTCCTTAGCGACCACGACAAACACGTTCGTGAGTAATAGTATCGGGGCGGGAGCGATCAATCAAGTTATGCCGACTATCAGGAAGATCTGTAAGTTATCGTTGGGCATTATGGTCGTGTTTGCCGCTATTGTCAGTTTGATGCCGGGATGGGTCGTGTCTGTTTATACGAATGACGCTTCATTAGTGGCGGCCTCGGTTCCATCCGTCTACGTGATTGTCGGTTCTTTATTGATCGGATCGGTAGCTAATGTGGCGTTCAACGGGGTGTCGGGTACGGGAAATACACGTTCTGCGCTTTTTATGGAAGCGGCGGTATTGATTCTGTATGTGCTTTTTGTATATGTCGCGGGGATACGTTTGCGTTTGTCGGTAGCCGTATGCTTCTTGACAGAGGCTATTTACTATAGTGGATTGCTCGTCGCTAGCGTAATCTATTTAAAGAAAGCCTCTTGGCAAAATAAGAGAATATAAGTATATGAGGGGAAAAAAACACGTACGTCTTTTTTCGAAAACACGTACGTGAATTCTGAAAAACATGTACGTGTTTTTTTGAACTGTGAATATTGGGAAATTGTTCGTATTTTTGTATTGTAATCAAATAAGAAAGGTAACTCATGTCCACGAAGCAATGTGAAGATATGTTGGTAGGAAAAGGAGTACGGCCTACTGCCGCACGGATCCTTGTCTTGCAAAAATTATCAGAACGAACCAGCCCGGCTTCCCTGTTCGAATTGGAGGCGGAGTTGGAGACGTTGGATAAATCGACCATTTCCCGTTCATTGGCCTTGTTATTGGAACATCATGCGATCCATTCTTTCGAAGATGGTAGTGGCTCTATAAAATATGAGATATGCCAGAGCCGTTCGGAGACATGCCCAGTGGGTGATAGGCATATTCATTTTTTCTGCGAGGTATGCCGTAAAACCTCTTGTTTAAATAATATCAAGATCCCGGTCGCTCAATTGCCGGAAGGATATATAATGGATACCATTAATTATACGGTAAAGGGTGTTTGCCCATTGTGTAATAAGCGACGTTTTCAGAAACCCTGATAATTTGCAATCAAGTTGCAACTCCCTTCTCTTACCTTTGTACCGTAATCAAGAAGTAAATAATTAAAATAGATAAGATTATGAGTACAACATGTGGATGTGAACATTGCCATTCGCACGGAAGTTCCGGTTTATGGATGCCGACGGTTTCTTTCGTTTTGTTGGTGATAGGACTTATCGGGAAGTACTCGGGGATAAGTTGGTTTGCTGAGTCTTGGATAGAGGCTATTTGGTTTCTGGTCGCTTTTTTGCCGGTAGGACTTCCTGTTATGCGAGAAGCTTGGGAAGCGGCTTTGCGGAAAGACTTTTTTAGTGAGTTCTCGTTAATGGCGATCGCCTCGATCGGGGCGTTTTGTATTGGGGAGTATCCCGAGGCCGTAGCCGTGATGCTTTTCTATACGGTAGGAGAGAGGTTGCAACTTCTAGCCGTGAATAAAGCTTCGAAGAATATCAGTGACTTATTAGATGTCCGGCCGGAACGAACGGATGTATGGCGGACGGGTACATATATGAATGTATCTCCGAAGGATGTGAAAGTAGGCGAGCGGATCGAGGTGAAGCCCGGCGGACGTGTGCCTTTGGATGGCGTTTTATTGGAAGCCGAGGCACAGTTCGATACCTCGGCATTAACCGGGGAAAGTATGCCTCGTTCTATCCGTGAGGGTGAGGAGGTGCTTGCCGGAATGATCGTGCAGGGGCAGGCGGTACGTATACAAGTGAATCGGCCGTACGAGCAAAGTGCCTTGGCCCGTATTTTGGCTTTGGTGAAAGATGCCTCGGAGCGGAAAGCGCCGGCGGAATTGTTTATTCGGCGTTTCGCACGGATTTATACCCCAATCGTGATTCTTCTGTCGTTTCTAATCGTGTCGGTTCCTGCTTTGGTAGGGATGGTGACGCCTTCTTTCCAGTATGTTTTCTCGGATTGGTTATATAGGGGATTGGTTTTCTTGGTTATTTCTTGTCCTTGTGCCTTGGTTATAAGTGTTCCGCTCGGGTATTTCGGTGGTATAGGCGCCGCTTCTCGTGCCGGGATATTATTTAAGGGCGGTAATTATTTAGATGCGATCACACGGGTAAATACGGTAGCGTTCGATAAGACCGGTACATTGACTACCGGGCGTTTTGAGGTCACAACGGTGGAAAGCACGGAGATCCCGGTTTCTGATCTTTTGAGTATTTTGTTATCAGTAGAGCGGAAAAGTACCCATCCGGTAGCGCAGGCTGTAGTTCGCTATGCGGAAAAACAAGATAGCGTGCCGATGGAAATCACTGACATGCGGGAATTGGCAGGGCATGGTGTCGAGGCTATCGTGAACGGTCGGCAGGTGCTTGTCGGTAACATTCGTTTATTGGCCGAACGTGATATTCCTGTCCCGAAGGAATTATCCGATAGTGTTTCTACCGTGGTGGTTTGTGCGATCGATGGGAAATATGCGGGGCATCTTCTCCTTTCGGATACCTTGAAGAAGGATGCCGTGGATGCGATTCGTCGGTTAAAGGATTTGGATGTTAAAGATATTTGCTTGTTATCCGGGGATAAGCAAGAGATCGTGAATCAATTCGCTGAGCGTTTGGGTGTCGATAAAGCGTATGGTAATCTGCTGCCGGAGGATAAAGCCGCTTATATAGAGCGATTAACGGCGGAGCCGGATAAGTCGGTTGCCTTTGTGGGCGATGGGATGAACGATGCGCCGGTACTGGCTTTAAGTGATGTCGGTATTGCGATGGGTGGATTGGGATCGGATGCGGCCATCGAGAGCGCGGACGTGGTTATCCAAACGGACCAGCCCTCTAAAGTAGCGGAAGCTATTTCTATCGGACGTGCTACCCGGAATATCGTCCGTCAGAATATCGTGGGATCTATTGGCGTGAAGGTGATAGTCCTTGTGGCGGGAGCCTTCGGTTTTGCCACGCTTTGGGAAGCTGTTTTCGCGGATGTAGGCGTATCTTTGCTGGCGGTTCTTAATTCGATCCGTATACTAAAACGTTGAGAAGTGAAGAATTTCGAGATCGCTTTCATCGCATACTCATCTCTTTTTCGTACCTTTGCCCCTTAATCCAGTAGAAAATAATATAAATACACATACGAATTATGTTTGAGAACTTAAGCGAAAGGTTAGACAGATCGTTTAAACTGTTGAAGGGCGAAGGCAAGATTACCGAGATCAATGTGGCGGAAACATTGAAGGATGTGCGTAAAGCGTTGTTGGATGCCGACGTCAATTATAAGGTTGCCAAGAGTTTTACGGATACGGTAAAAGAGAAGGCTTTAGGACAGAACGTGCTTACATCGGTTAAGCCTAGTCAGTTGATGGTTAAGATTGTTCACGATGAGTTGGCCAGCTTGATGGGAGGTACGGCAGTCGACGTGAATTTGCAGGGAAATCCCGCCATTATATTGATGTCCGGTTTGCAAGGTTCGGGTAAGACTACTTTCACTGGTAAACTAGCGTCTTTATTAAAGACCAAGAAAAATAAGAAACCATTATTAGCCGCTTGCGACGTGTATCGTCCGGCAGCTATCGAGCAGTTGCGTGTAGTCGGAGAGCAGGTAGGTGTTCCGGTATACATGGAATTGGAGAATAAGAATCCGGTGGAGATCGCTATGAACGCTATCCGCGAGGCACGGGCTAAAGGCAATGACGTCGTGATCGTGGATACCGCCGGTCGTTTGGCTATCGATGAGCAGATGATGAACGAGATCGCCGCTATCAAGAGCGCTATCCAGCCGGATGAGACCTTGTTCGTGGTAGATGCCATGACGGGTCAGGATGCCGTGAATACCGCGAGGGAATTTAATGAGCGGCTGAACTTCGACGGCGTCGTACTTACGAAGTTGGATGGTGATACCCGTGGTGGTGCCGCTTTGTCGATCCGTACGGTTGTTGATAAGCCGATTAAGTTTGTCGGTACGGGCGAGAAGATGGATGCCTTGGATATTTTCCACCCTGAACGTATGGCGGATCGAATCTTAGGCATGGGTGATATCGTGTCTTTGGTGGAACGTGCGCAAGAGCAATATGACGAGGAAGAAGCGAAACGTTTGCAGAAGAAGATCGCTAAGAACCAGTTCGATTTTAACGACTTTATCTCCCAGATCCAACAGATCAAGAAGATGGGTAACTTGAAAGAGTTGGCATCCATGATCCCGGGTGTAGGAAAGGCATTGAAAGATGTGGATATCGATGATAACGCGTTCAAGAGTATTGAGGCTATCATTTATTCGATGACTCCGGATGAGCGCAGCAACCCGGCTATCTTGAATGGCTCACGCCGTCAGCGTATCGCTAAAGGTAGCGGTACGAGCATCCAAGAGGTGAACAAGCTGATCAAGCAATTTGATGAGACCCGTAAGATGATGCGTATGCTTACTTCTGCGAAGTCGGGGAAGATGAAGCTACCTTCGATGAAGCCCTCGTTCAGACGTTAATTAACAGGAGACAATCAATAATATGGAAGAACAACATTATCAATTGCTGGATGGTAAGGCCGTTTCCGCTCAGATGAAGAAGGAGATGGCTGAGGAGGTAGCCCAGATCAAGGCTGCCGGAGGTAAGATCCCTCACTTGGCTGCTATTTTGGTGGGCCATGACGGTGGTAGCGAGACTTATGTGGCTAGTAAAGTCAAGACTTGTCAGGAGATTGGTTTTAAGTCTACCTTAATTCGCTTTGAGGAGGATGTTACGGAGGAAGAATTGCTTCGTAAGGTCGATGAGTTAAATAATGATCCGGATGTGGATGGCTTTATCGTACAGCTTCCGCTTCCGAAACATATATCCGAGCAGAAGGTGATTGAGGCGATCGATTATCGTAAAGACGTGGACGGTTTCCATCCGATTAACGTGGGTCGTATGTCTATCGGTTTGCCTTGTTTCGTATCGGCTACGCCTGCCGGTATCTTGGAATTATTGAAGCGTTATCATATCGAGACGCAAGGAAAGCATTGCGTGGTTTTGGGACGTAGCAATATTGTCGGCAAGCCGATGGCTACCTTGATGATGCAGAAATCTTATCCGGGCGATTGTACGGTGACCGTATGCCATAGCCGTTCTAAGAACTTGAAGGAGATGTGCTTGTCTGCTGATATTATTATCGTGGCTTTAGGTGTTCCTGAATTCTTGAAAGGGGATATGGTGAAGGAAGGCGCCGTGATCGTTGACGTGGGAACAACCCGTATGCCAAGCAGCGTAACCAAGAGCGGATTTAAGTTAACGGGAGATGTCTTGTTTAACGAGGTCGCTCCTAAATGTTCCTATATCACTCCGGTTCCGGGTGGCGTAGGGCCTATGACAATCATTTCTTTGATGCGTAACACATTGTTAGCGGGAAAGAAAGCGATCTATAAGTAAGTGGATGGATAAAAAAGTTCGCAAAAGGTTTGTGTAATCAGAATTTATACCTATCTTTGCGCCGTCTTAAAGGGGGAATCCTTTGAAAGGCGGATATGGTGAGAGTAGCTCAGTTGGTTAGAGCATCGGATTGTGGTTCCGAGGGTCGTGGGTTCGAGCCCCATCT